>Ga0315281_10003535_pt1 | contig 22853 bp, 22 predicted proteins | sample YL17G07_0_MG_FD_204540 | JGI IMG/M metagenome (GOLD analysis project Ga0315281, IMG submission 204540) | Sediment microbial communities from Yellowstone Lake, YNP, Wyoming, USA - YL17G07_0 | ecosystem: Environmental > Aquatic > Freshwater > Lake > Sediment | place: USA: Wyoming | collected... | reverse complement strand
CTACTTCGCCAGCATCCGCGCCATGCGGTAGAACTCGAGGTCGGTCTCGCGTTTGCGCTTCGATACCACCTCGAGTTCGGTGGCGATGATCTCGCGCGCCTGCAAGCCGACCATCACCCCGCTCTCGCCCCTGGCCAGGCGCTCCACCGCGATGACGCCGAAGCGCGCCGCGATGAGGCGGTCCCAGGCGCTGGGGCTGCCGCCGCGCTGCACGTGGCCGAGTATCGTGACGCGAGACTCGAAGCCGGTGTTCATGCCGTCGAGCTTTTCCTTGAGCGCATTCGCGGCGAGCCGAGCGCCTTCGGCCACCACTACGATGGCGTGCGTCTTGCCGCGCGCATGGGCTTGCGAGATCGCCACCGCGACCTCCTCGGCGCTCGTTTCCATTTCCGGGATCAGCGTCATCTCGGCGCCGCTGATGACACCCGACATGAGCGCGAGGTGGCCGCAGTCGCGGCCCATGGTCTCGACGATGAACACACGCTGGTGCGATGCGGCGGTATCGCGCAGCTTGTCGATCGCCTCGACGATGGTGTTGAGCGCGGTGTCGACGCCGATCGACATGTCGGTGCCGAAGACGTCATTGTCGATCGAGGCCGGAATGCCGACCACCGGAAAGCCCAGACGGTGCAGCGCCGCCGCGCCGCGCATGGTGCCGTCGCCACCGATCGCGACGAGCGCGTCCACGCCGTGCGCCTTGAGCTGACGCAGCGCTTCCTGCTGCACCTCGGGCTTGGCGAACTCGGGAAAACGCGCCGTCTGCAGCACCGTGCCGCCGCGCTGGATGATGCCGCCGACGTCGCGCGCACCGAGGTCCGTGAAATCGCCACGCGCCAGACCCTCATAGGCGCGCCGCACCCCCTGCGCGCGCATGCCGAGTCCGAGCGCCGTGCGCACGACCGCGCGCACGGCCGCGTTCATTCCCGGCGCATCGCCGCCCGCGGTCAGCACTGCTATCGTTTTCGGCGCCACCAAGTCAGATCAGCCGTGTCCCTTCCAGCAGCAACCGTACCGCGCCGCTGACCAGCAACGCAACCCCCACCGAAAGCGACACCGAGACGAGCGCTTCGCGGCGGCCGATGGTCTTGAGCATGACCGCGAAGGTAGATATGCAGGGGATGTAGAACGTCAGAAACAGAAGAAAGGTCGTGATCTGCACCCAGTCGAGCAGCGCGCCGATCTCGGAGGTGCCGAGCGCCTGGTAGATCATCAGCAGCGACAGTTCCTTGCGCAGGATGCCGAACAGGATCGGCACGCCCAGCACCACCGGCAGCCCCAGCCACCAGGACGTAACCGGCGTCAGAAGCGCATTGACAGCCGTGTCGGCGCCGAAATGCTGAAGCAGCGCCAGTACCACGCTGCCGCCGACCAGCAACGGGGTGACGATGGTGAGGATGTCCCGCGTCCTCTCCCAGGTTTCGGAAATCAATACGCGCCATCGCGGCAGCGCGTACGGCGGAATTTCCTGCACCTGCCCGGGGCCATACCCGCGATGGCGCCGCGCCAGCAGGCGACCGATCAACGCGATCACGATCACGGTCAGCGCGAAGATGCCGAATACGCCGCCGCCGCCGAGATATTTTCCTGCGAGGGCGAGGATGATGGCGGACCGCGCGGAACAAGGAACAAAGGTGATCAGCATCGACGCGATCACCCGCTCGCGGCCGCTGCTCACTTTCGCAGCGGCGGAGATGGCCGGGACATTGCAGCCGAGTCCCGTGAGGAACGGCACCGCGACGCCGCCGTGCAGGCCGATCTGGTGAAAGCCGCGATCGACGACGAAGGCGATGCGCTGCATCACGCCGGCCTCTTCCAGCGCCACCAGCAGCAGCACCAGCGGGATCATGTAAGGCACCACGATGCCGATCAATCCGAGCAGGCCGTCGGCGACCGCCCGGCCGACGACGCCGCCGGTCGACTGCGGCTGCCAGCCGGCCAGCGCCTCGACCAGGCGCGCCGCGGTCATCGAATCGAGCCATGCGCCGACCTCGAAGACGACGAACAGGACCGCGGCAAATACCGCCAAGCTGCCAACCAGGCCCCATTGCGGATGCACCAGCAGTTCGTCGAGCCAGTATCGCCAATCGCGCCCGGCGTGCGGTGCGCCCACGCGCGTGCCGGCCTCGAACAGCACGGCGGCGCGGTGATGAATATCGGCGTGCAGCTCCTCTTCGAGCGGCCGCGGAAGCCTGCGTCCCGCCTCGCCGCGCAAGCGCTCGAGTTCCGGCAGCAGTTCCGGAAAGTGCTGGCGCAGCTCATCCAGGAAATAGCACTCGCCCGAGGCGACTTGCATGAGCAGGAACTGGCGGGGCACGCGAAATGCCGCACCGATCTCCGGGCGGTCCAGAACCGCGCTCAATGCTTGCAGGCGCTCGCCGATGTGCCCGCTGACCGGCTGCGGCAGCGGACACGCGTTCTCCCGCGCCGCATCCACCGCGGCGGCAAACAACTGCGCGATACCCTGCCCCATCAGCGCGACAGTCGGCACAACCTGCACGCCCAACCGCGCGCTCAGCTCTCTGAGGTTGATGTGGATGCCCTTTTCCCAGGCGTCGTCCATCATGTTCAGGGCGATCACCATGGGCCGCCCGAGTTCCATCAGCTCGAGCGTGAGTTCGAGGTGGCTTTCCAGGCGGGTGGCGTCCACCACCTGAATGATCACGCCGGGCGGCGCGAAAGGCGCGGGCGGGCCGCCCGGTTCATGCGCCGACACCGGCGGGCGCTCATCGCCCCACAGGAGGTACTTTAACGCGGCCTGGTCCTCCCGTGCCAGGTGATGCAGCGAGCGAATGCTCGGCAGTTCCATCACGCTCGCCTCGTCGAAGCCGATCTGCACGGCACACTCCGAATAGGCGCGGTGCGTGCCCGCCAGCTTCCCGCTATGCGGCGCAGTACTCGACACCGCGTCGAACAGCGTGCTCTTGCCGGCGTTCGGCATGCCGACCAGCGCGATGCGCAGCCGCCGCTCGCCGCGGAACAGCGGGGTGCGAAGCGGGACGACCGACGCGCTTGGCTGCGGCTTCATTCGCTCAGCGTTGCAGAAATGCGGTTCCTCAAAAGAAAAAGGGCCTTGCGAAGATTCCGCAAGGCCCGCAGGTGCGCGTTCCCGGACTATTTCGGAACATCACCTGGTTCGGACTTCACCTTGTAGTTGATGCCGGTATCGGCGGGCGCGTTCAACTTCACGACCTTGATGAACCCGTAGCCCATGCCGACGTGGCAGCCGTTGCAATCGTCGACTACCGCTTTGAACGCGGCATCGAACGCTTTCAGGTCCTTGGCCATAATCGCCTTGTTGACCGGCGCGAACGTGTTGTCATAGAAACCCTTCCACACCTTGTATTCATCGGGCTTCGTCAGCGACGCCGGCGTCATTGCGCCGTTCATGTACTTCGCCATGTACGCCGCCAGCGCCCAGTTGCCGCCATGGGCCGCAAAATAGATGTTCTGGAAGCGGTCTCCGACTTCCCGCATCGGAATGGCGAACTTCGGTATCACGCCCTTGAGCGCGTCGAGTTGCTTCTGGGCGTCGGGCTCCGCGGCGAGCAAGGGCGTCGCCGCGAGCAGCATCGCGCAGGCAGCCAGTGCTGCAAACACTTTGGTCCTGTTCATACAAGTACTCCTTTTCGTCAGTTTAAAAAACCAACCGTGCCTACGATCGAAGGAACGGATTTATTCGGTTTTGGGTTGCTGATTGAAAATGTAGCCGCAGCACGGAATTTTGAGTTGATCTAAATCAAAGCCGGCGTGCGCCCGCCCGCCCTGACAGTGCGAATAGCCACTATGATTCACGCCTAGGCGGTTCATCCCAGGGGGTTCGAGTTCATGCGCGTCCCAGTGCTTGCAACGTGTCTGATATCAACCATCATCGGCATCGCCGGCCTGCTGATACCGGCCGCGGAAAGCAGGGCGCAAGTGCTGGAAAACGATACCTGTGTGGGCTGCCACGGCAACGAGGGGTTTTCGGTGCCAGGCGCCGACGGCAAGCCGCGCAACCTGCACGTCATCGCGGACAGGTTCAGCAAGAGCGTCCATGGCAAGCGGCTCTGCGTCGAGTGCCACAAGAACATAACCACGATACCCCACGAGCCGGGGACGCAGGTCAAGGTGAGCTGCGTCGAATGCCACGAGAGCCAGTGGAAGAGCGCGAAACTGGAAAACTCGGCCAAGGATTCCGACCGGATGGGCGTGGTGGTGCAGCAGATCGACCGCTACATGAAGTCGATCCATGCGCGGCCGAGCCGCGAGGACCAGTCCCGCACCAACGCCACCTGCTACAGCTGCCACGACGCGCATTACGTCTATCCGCCGGGGAGTGACGCCCGCACGGAATGGCGCCTGAACATCCCGAACACCTGCGGCAAGTGCCACGCCAGGCAGCGCGAGGAGTACGCCAAGTCGGTGCACGGCAAGGCGGTACTGGAGGACAAGAACCAGTACGCCGCGGTCTGCTCCGATTGCCACAGCACGCACGACGTCGATTCCCCGGCCAAGGCCTCCGCCAAACTGGCAATCGTGCAGAACTGCGGCACCTGCCACGCAGAAAGCCTGAAGACCTATACCGGGACCTACCACGGACAGGTCGGCACGCTGGGCTTCGCCTATACCGCCAAGTGCTACGACTGCCACGGCAGCCACGAGGTGCAGCGCGTGAGCAACGCCAACTCGACCGTGCACCCGGAGAACCGGCTCAACACCTGCCAGAAATGCCACAAGGACGCGACCCAGGGTTTCGTCACCTTCGAGCCGCACGCGACCACCCACGACTTCGCGCGTTATCCGTATGTCTGGCTCACGTCGAAGTTCATGATCGCGCTGCTCGCCGGCGTGTTCCTGTTCTTCTGGTCGCACACGGCGCTGTGGTGGTACCGCGAATACCGCGACCGCCAGGCGCGCAAGGACCGTCCGCACGTCGTCGTCGACGAGGCGCTGCATCTGCAGGGCAAGCAGTTCCAGCGCTTCGGCCCGGTCTGGCGCGCGGCGCACCTCGCTTTCGCGCTGAGCGTGATGACGCTGGTACTCACCGGCATGACGGCGTTATTCGCCGAAACCGCGTGGGCGAAAGTGGTGATTGCGATCTTCGGCAGCCCCAAGGCAGCGGCGTTCGCGCACCGGACCGCGGCCGCGATCATGCTGGGGATTTTCTTCCTGCACCTGGTCGTTGTCGTGCTGCGCATCGGCCGGAACCTGGGGACCTGGGCGTGGTTCGGCCCGGCTTCGCTGGTGCCCAACTGGCAGGACCTGAAGGACGCCATCGCGATGTTCAAGTGGTTCTTCGGCCTGGCTCCGCGGCCGATGTTCGAACGCTGGACCTACTGGGAGAAGTTCGACTACTGGGCGGTGTTCTGGGGCATGGCGATCATCGGCGGCAGCGGCATGATGCTGGCGTTTCCCGCCGTTACTGCCACGTTCCTGCCCGGCTGGCTGTTCAACGTGGCCACCATCATCCACGGCGAGGAAGCGATCCTCGCGGCGGTGTTCCTGTTCACGGTGCATTTCTTCAACAACCACTTCCGGCCGGACAAGTTCCCGCTCGACACCGTGATGTTCACGGGCGCGGTGCCGCTGGAAGAATTCCGGCGCGAGCACGCGCTGGAATACAAGCGGCTGGTGGACAGCGGGGAGTTCTCGAAGCGCCTCGTGGACCTGCCCTCCGAGCCGATGATGCTCGGCTCGAAGATCCTCGGCTTCAGTCTGATCGGTTTCGGCCTGATACTGCTGATATTGGTGATGACGGGTTGGATCGGCAGCATGGGGTCTGGTTGAGCCTGCCACGCCACAAACATTCTGGAGCGAAAAGAATGCCCCTGACCACAAGCGCCCAAACCTTTGCCCAAGCCGCGATGGCACTCCTTGCGGGTGCGGTGCTGGCACTGAGCGCCGCCACGTCTTGCGCCCAGCCAGCGAAGGGATCCGCCGGCCCGAGCGCCGAGCTGCGTCCGATCTTCGCAACAGCGCCCGACATAATGGAAGGCAAGCGGCTCGCGGATGTTTCTTGCGCACGCTGCCACGGCGCCAACGGCATCAGTGCATCGGCGGGCGTTCCGCACATCGCCGCGCAGCGCCCGCCCTACATCTACATGCAACTGCGCGCCTATCTGCAGGGAGCACGTCCGCAGAGCGCGATGACGGGTGCGGTGAAATTCCTGAGCGACGATGCGCTGGTCAAAGTCTCGGCGTATTACGGCACACTCGACCCCGCGAGGCCCGCGCCTGTTCCAGCGACCAAGAGCGGGGCCGCAGCCGCGAAGCGGGATCCGCTCCAGGCCGGCAAGGCGGCCGCCGCGGCCTGCGGCGGCTGCCATGGCGACACCGGGGTCAGCAAGACGCCCGGTTCGCCCAGCCTGGTCGGACTCGATCCGAAGTACCTGGCTGCGACGATGAAAGCCTACAAGACCGGCCAACGCAAGCACGACCTGATGAAGTCGCTGGTCGCCAGCTTGAGCGACGCCGACGTCGCCGACACGGCACTGTTCTACGCGCTGCAGAAGCCCGCGCGCGCCGGCACACCGGCCCCTGGCGACGCGGCAGCGGGCAAGAAAGCCGCCGTCGCGTGCGCGGGTTGCCATGGCGATACCGGGGTCGCGCCGGACCCGGCGAATCCGAGCCTCGCGGGCCAGGACGCCCAGTACCTCGCCGTGGCGACGCAGGCTTACAAGGACGGCACGCGCAAGGACGAGACCATGAAGAGCATGGTCGCCGCGCTCGACGACGCCGCGATCAAGAACATCGCCGCGTTCTATGCCGGGCAGCAGCCGCAGGCGCCCAAGGTGCGCAAGCCGCTCAGCCTGGCAGAGCTGAGCGAACGCTGCGACCGCTGTCACGGGATCAACGGCAACAGCATCGACCCCCTGGTGCCGGCGATCGCCGCGCAGCGCGCCGATTGGCTGGAACAGGTCCTGAATACCTACCACACGGGCGCGCGCAAGAGCACGGCCATGGCGGCCATGACCTCGGTGCTGAGCGAGGGCGAGACCAAGGAACTCGCCACCCACTATTCGCGGCAGACTGGGCGCGCCGTCACCTTCATCCCGTTGTCTTCCAAGTAACCAGCGCAAGCAAAGGAAACGACCGTGAGCGAGACCCCTGTCCACAGGCTTTACAATCACTACTCCGAGCTGCCCACGAGCTTGTGCGTGCTGTACACCGCCGTGTTGCTGGTGCTCGGCCTGGCCTATCTGTTCGCCGGGATCTACCTCGTCCATACCTACTCGGGCAAGGACGGCAATCCCATGAACCTGTCGTACGACGACATCGTCATCGCCTACAGCGGCAGCGCCAAGGGCTCGCGGCTCGAGGGCGCGTTGCGCGGCTCGATGTCGGCGATGCTGCCGTTCGATGAAAAGACTACCCTGCTCGACTGGGCGAGGGAAGGCGCGGACCGCACCCAGTTCGAGGCCGGCATCCGGCCGATCCTCGAAAAACGTTGCCTTACCTGCCACGACGGCAGCAACCCGAACCTGCCTAACCTGAACGGGCACGACAACATGCTCAAGGTCACCGATCACGACACCGGTACGGCGCTCTTCACGCTGGTGCGCGTGTCGCACATCCACCTGTTCGGCCTGACGATGGTGTTCTTCCTCGTCGGCATGATCTTCAGCCACGCCTACGTCCGTCCGGTCTGGTTCAAGTGCAGCGTCATGGCACTGCCATTCATCTGCCTGGTGCTCGACGTGAGCTCCTGGTACTTCACCAAACTGTATAACCCGTTCGCGTGGGTGGTGATGATCGCCGGCGGGATCATGGGCATGTCGTTCGCCTACATGTGGGTCGTGTCGATGTACCAGATGTGGTTTGCGCGCGTGCCCACCGCCGTCACCGGCCGCAAGGCGTACGACCGCACCGACGTGGGCTGACGCTTGCTGCTGCGAGGACTCCGATGAAGCGACTTCTGGTCTGTCTTGCCTGTGCGGCGGCGCTCGCCGGTTGCACCGAGCGCGAACAACCCGCCAAGCCCGCGGCGGCGGCACCCTCTGCAGTAGCGGGCGATCTCAAGGCAGGCAAGACGTTCGCCGAGACCGAGTGCAAGGGGTGCCATGGCCTGGACGGCGGCAGCGTCGCGCCGGGCGTTCCGCACCTCGCCGCGCAGCAGGAGCGCTACCTTCTCGGCGCGCTCAAGGCCTACAAGGAGGGCAAGCGCACGCACGCTGCCCTGAAAGTGATCGCGGATCGCATGAGCGAGGCGGACGTGCGCAATGTGTCGGCCTACTATGCCGGCCTGCCGGCGGAGGGACTGACGCCGGCCAAGGACGTGTCCCACGTCTCGCCCTACGAGATCGGCAAGGCGCGCGCCGCGGATTGCGCCAAATGCCACGGTACGGATGGCAACGGCACCGCACCCGGCATTCCGAGCCTGGCCGGGCAACAGGCCCGTTACCTGATCGTCGCGCTCCAGGAATACGTGCGCGGAGAGCGCAAGTCCTCGCCGATGCACGCCGTAATGCGCACCCTGTCGCCCGTGGACATGGAGGCGGTGGCGATCTTCTTCGCCTCGCACTCCCCCGCGGAGCGCGCCGCCCCGCCTGCCGGGGATCCTGCCGCCGGTGCGCCGCTCAGCGCGGTCTGCAGCGGTTGCCACGGCCTGCATGGGGTGAGCGCCGATTCCATGACCCCGAACCTCGCCGGGCAGGACTTCAAGTACCTGGTGGAAGCGATCAAGGCGTACCGGACCACGCGCAAGCGCGACAAGATGCGGCTCTACATCACCGGCCTCAAGGACAAGGAGATCCAGGACATCGCTGCGTATTACGCGACGCAGAAATCCGGGCCGGCGGAGCGCGGCCAGACCATGGTCAAGGACCTGACCGAGAAATGCGACCGCTGCCATGCGGCCGCGGCCGGCGGCTCGATGGTGGTCCCCAAGATCGCCGGGCAGGACCGCGACTACCTGATGATGGCAATACGCGCCTACCGCGACGACCGCCGCGAGAGCACCACCATGCACAAGATGAGCCTGCCCTACGGGGACGCCGTGATCGAGAGCATCGCCTCGTACTACGCGAGCCAGCCGGCAAAATGACAAACATCAAGGCGATGGTGAAGGTGTCGCGTTTTCTCCCCAGGGCGGAAGCAGTCGAACCATCACCGCCAGCAAACCAAGAGGCGCGGCCATCAGCGCCGCCGCGACCGCCAAACCCTCTTTGTGGAAAATGATCATGTGGTAGCTCAGCAGTCCCTTGCCGGTCTTCGCGATTTCCTGCCCGCCGATCACCACGTTCCAGCGCATCATGAAAACCGAAAGCAGCACCAGCAAGGCGCTTACGGTGACGCCCACGATCAGCGCTTTGCCGGTCGTCCCCCGCCAGATCAGGTAGGAAAGCATGAGTATCGGCGTCACTGCTCCGATGCCGAACTGGATGACGAAGAACGGGATCACGAGCGGGCCGGTGACGTACTCCAGGATCATCTCGATGCCCTCGCGGCCCTTGTAGACGATATTGGCGAATTCCAGGCCTTCCAGCACGATGGTCAGCATGGCGAAACCCCAGAGCGTGTAAGCCATGCCCTTCAGGCACGGCAGATCGACCGGGGTCCTGCGCAGTCTGCACGACACCACGTAGAGGACGATCAGCAGCGCCACGCCGGAGATGACGGCGGAGAACAGGAACACGACCGGCATGAGGTCGGAGGACCACCATTCCCGCGACTTGAGCGAGCCGAAGATGAATCCCACGTAGCCGTGCAGGCCGTGAGCGGCAGGGATGCCGATAGCCGCCAGGGCGAAGATCCATTTGCGGTCGTAGCGCATCGCGTTCTCGGACAGGTCATACGAACCGAGGGTAAGCACGCGATAAAGCTGTGCCAGCAGCCCCTGCCCTTTCCGCGCCTGCGCCACGAAGTGGGGCCGAAACGCGAACCAGACCTCCAGCGCGAGCAGGCCCATGTAAAAACTGGCCGCATAACCGAATGCCGCCATGGCCGAGGTCCAGTGCGGCGTGATCGTCGAATTGAACGCGCGCTCCGGGTGGCCGAGGTGCAGCAGCAAGGGCAGCGGCACGAATATCATGAAACAGAGCGAGGTCAGCAGCGCAAAGCGCGCCGCCGGCTTGAACCGCTCTATGCCGAACACGTGGTACAGGCTCGAAACCGTGAACGCACCGGCCACCAGCCCGGTGAGGTAGGGATAGACCACGATCAGCACGGTCCAGGGGATGATGGTCTCGTTCGGGTAAACGTAGCCGGTGAACGGCGCGACATGAAAGAGCGGGTCCATCAGACGACGTCCTTGTCCAGGCCGACATAAAAGACATTCGGCCCATTGCCGGTTTCGGGCTTGAGGACCCGGGTGCGGTTATTGCGGACGAACTGGCTCATCGGACTCTGCCTGTCCTTCAGATCGCCGAAGACGCGCGCACCGACCGGGCAGACTTCCACGCAGGCGGGCTGCAGTCCCTTGGTGATGCGGTGATAGCACCAGGTGCACTTGTCCGACACGCCCTTGCTTTCGTTGAAGAAGCGCGCGCCGTAGGGGCAGGCCTGCACGCAATACGCGCAACCGATGCAATATTCGTGGTCGATGAGCACCACGCCGTCCTTGGTTTTGTAGGTGGCACCGGTAGGGCAGCATTGCACGCAGGCCGGATGCGTGCAGTGGTTGCATATCTTGGGCACGAAGAAGGCCTTCTCCACCTTCGCATCCTTGTATCGGTTGGCAAAGCGGTATTCGCTTTCCGATCCGGAGGCCGCGATATTCACGGGGTCGTGATGGCTGTCGATGCGCGGGCTGTCTTCGCCCTCCAGGTAGACGTAGCGTTCGACCCAGGTGCGGAAGTGGTGCGCATCGCCGGGCACGTCGTTTTCGCGCTTGCAGGCCTCGACGCAACGCAGGCAGCCGATGCATTTCGTGGCATCGATGCCGTAGCCCCACTGGTGCTGCGTCCAGTCGTAGTCCGGCGTCGGAAACGAGCCGCCGCCCGCGCCAAGTTCGCCCTTTGCATCGACGTTCTGCATCGCGCCGAGCGTCGCGACGCCAGCGGCGGCGCCCGCGCAGGCTGCCGCGCCGCCGAGTTTGCCGAGGAACGCGCGCCGTGCTTTCAGCGCGGAGATGGAATCGCTCATGGTTTCTTCCTCTCTTCCCTGGTGGGCCGGCAGCTCTGCACGGCGTAGTAAGCGGCGAGATTCCCGATATCGGCGTCGCTCAGGCCCCGGGTGACGCCTGCCATCAGCGGGTCCTTGCGCAGGCCGGCCCTGAAAGCCTTCAGCACGTTCACCAGGTATCCGGCCTGCTGTCCGGCAAGCGACGGCCATGCGGGGTTGCTCGCGATGCCCGTATCGCCATGGCAGGCCGCGCAATTCTTTGCCAGGTCCTTGCCGGCCGCGGCGTTGCCGGCGGGCGTCTCGCGGCGCGCCGCCGCGCAGGGCAGGCTGGCGTAATAGGACGCCAGATTCTGGATATCCGCATCGCTGAGCGGTTGCGCCACAGGCGTCATCGCCACGTCCTTCTGGTCGCCGGACTTGTATGCCGCAAGTATTCTGGCGAGGTACGCGGCGTGCTGCCCGGCAAGATTCGGCCAGGTGTCGTTCGGGCTGATGCCTTTGGCGCCGTGGCAGCCGGCGCAGTCGGCCGCGCGTTTCTGCCCTGCCGCGGCATCGCCGGCCGCCGTCGCCGACGCGGCAGCGCTGATCTTCGGATTGTGGGGGTTATGGCACAGAACGCACTGCTGCCCGCCCGAGTGCTGCGCCAGGTTCACCTGGGGTTGCGTGCGGGGCCGTCCCGGCATCGCTTCATGACAAAGCGTGCACAGCTTTCTCGTGTCTTCGGGAATCGGCAGCCTGCCGTTTTCCGGATGCCCGAGGCCGGCACCATGGCAGACCTCGCAGATCACCGTCTTGTGGTTGCTGGCCGACCATTGCGCATGGCGTTCGTCATGGCACTCCTTGCAGTAGCGCGGCGTCTGGAAGACAGGTTCATGAGCGGCAATTTCAGGAACCGAATTGGCGCGGTAGTGCCCGTACTGATAGAACGACTCAGGGGTGAAATACCACTTCGCGATCAGCGCCACCGCAAGAAAAACAAAAACCAGGCCAATCAGGCGGACGATATGCTTGGGTAGGGACGACGCTGCCAATTTGCCGCTCGCATGGGAACTCGCGTTCCCTGAATCTCACCTGACTGAATGAACATTCAGTCTAGGTTCGCGGCGGGCGTGCCCCTTGACCCACATCAAGGGGCTGGCGGGTCGGGCCGGTGCCCGCGGCCCGAGGCGATGCGGCGTTATTTTCTGAGGTCGAACCTGGCTTCGATCGCCCTGGCAGCGCCCGGCGTGCGGATCTGCAGCGTGACCGTGTAAGGGTCTCTGCCCGGCATCTGGAAGTAATTGCCGTAGCTCACGCTGTTGTTGATCGTGGCGGCCTCGAGTTTCCTGGTTTCGCCGTTCATCAGATTCGCGACCCTCGCCTCGATCTGCGCATCCTTGATCTCGGCCTTGGTACTGCTGTCGCGTAGCACAACGCTGATGTAGTAGTAGCCCTTGCCGCTCGGGATATTCCTTTGCGTCTGGCTGTCGGCGCCGGCATGCCGCGCGCGCATCGTTTCCGCCGGCAGAACGCCGAGGTAGATATCCGTGCCCTCGATGATCTTGTGCGTGGGATCGCTCGCGGCAGCCGGCTCGGCCTTGCGCTTCGGCGAGGCGCCCTCCGGATTGAACATGTAGTTGACTGCGTTCTTGATCTCGCCGTCGGTCAGGTCCGCCTGGTCGCCGCGCGGCGGCATGCCGCCGTGCCCGCGAATCGCCGACAGCACCAGGGCGTCGATTCCCTGCGTGAGTCTGGGTGCCCAGGCGGCGCGATCACCGATTTTCGGCGCGCCACCCTCGCCCTTGGTGTGGCATTTCGCGCACTGCGCGTCGACGACCTGCTTGCCGCTTCGTTCGACGGCCATGTCCTTCGCGCTGGCGGGCTCTTTCCACTTACCGCCCGACTTGTTCACCATGTAGGTGACCGCGCGCCCGATTTCGAGATCGGTGAGATCGAGCTTGCCGCCGTGCGACGGCATTTCGCGCATGCCTTTCAACGCATGCTGCGTGAGGCCGCTGAGCCCCTGGGAGGCGCGCTTGCCCCAGGCCTTCCTGTCGCCGATCTTCGGCGCGCCGCTGGCGCCGCTTGCGTGGCAGCCGGCGCACACCATGTCCACCACAGCCTTGCCGCTGCGTTCGGTGGCCTGCGAGAACCCCGTCTGCGCCAGCGCCAGCGCGAGAAGCGTTACCGCCACCAGTCCTGCCCGCTTGCTGTTCAAGGTCGTATCCATCATGCAATGCTACCAATTTTGCACCCTCGGCGCACAGTCTAGACAAAGCTTTCGTAGCGCGGATCGAACATCCGCGAACGCATGTGGGCCTCCAGGTCGGCCGGCCGCGCGCTTCCGGCGAGCCCGGCGCGGTACGCGGCCTCGGCCACCGCGGTCGCGATCAGCGCCGACACATCGCGGATGCGCGGCAGTGCCGGGTAAAGGCTGCCCTGCGCGAGGTCGGATTCGGAAACCTGCTCGGCGAGCGCGTGCGCCGCGGCGAGGAACATCTCGTTGGTGACGTGGCGTGTACGGCTGACGATCGCGCCGAGGCCAATGCCCGGAAAAACATACGAATTGTTGCCCTGGCGCGGCACGTAGGTCCTGCCGTTCAGCATCACCGGATCGAAGGGGCTGCCGCAGGCGAACAGCGCCCGCCCGCCGGTATGGCGGTAGGCTTGCTCGGCGGTGCACTCGGCCTTGGTGGTCGGATTGGAGAGCGCGAACACGATCGGCTGGCGGTTGATGCTCGCCATTTCCTCGAGCACTTCGCGGGTGAAGGTGCCGCCCACCGCAGCCACGCCGATGATCGCCGAGGGTTTCAGCACCTTCACCGCCGCCAGGAAATCCGGCAGCGGCGCGTGCTCGTGCGCGTAGGCGAGTTTGTGCGCCGCAAGCCCGGTCCGCCCTTTCACCACCAGGCCCTGGGAATCGACCAGCCAGCAGCGCTTGCGCGCCGCGTCCTCCGGCGACCCCTGCGCCACCATGGCGGCGACGACGAGGTCGGCGATGCCGGTGGCCGCCTCGCCCGCGCCCAGGAACAGGATGTTCTGCTCCGCGAGCGTCGCGCCGGTGACGCGCAGTGCCGAGTAAATCCCCGCCAACGCGACCGCCGCCGTGCCCTGGATATCGTCGTTGAAGGTGCAAATGCGGCCGCGGTATTTCTGCAGCAGGCGAAACGCGTTGTGGTTGGCGAAATCCTCGAACTGGATCAGCACGCCGGGGAACACGCGGTGCGCGGCGCTGACGAACTCCTCGACCAGCTCGTCGTAGGCCGCGCCATGCAGGCGGCGCTGCCGCAGCCCGATGTAGTAGGGGTCCGCCAGGAATTCCTCGTTGTTGGTGCCCACGTCCAGCATCACCGGCAGGCAAAGCCGCGGGTGGATCCCGGCACACGCGGTGTAGAGCGAGAGCTTGCCGACCGGAATACCCATGCCGTTGGCGCCGAGATCGCCCAGCCCGAGGATGCGCTCGCCGTCGGTGACCACGATGATCGCGGCCGGGTAAGGCCAGTTGCGCAGCACCTGCTCTACCCGGCCCTGGTCGTTGGCGCCGATAAAGAGGCCGCGCGGGCGCTGGAAGACGTGGCCGTACCTCTGACAGGCGAGCCCCACCGTCGGCGTATAGATGAGCGGCTGCATTTCGTCGATGTGATCGACAACGACGCGAAAGAACAGCGACTCGTTGCGGTCGTGCAGCGCGTTGAGTTCGATGTATTTCTCGAGATCGCTCGGCTGCTGGCGGATGTGCCCGACGGCGCGTTCGGCCTGCTCGTCCTGCGACAGCACGTGCGGCGGCAGCAGCCCGCGGATTCCCAGCGCGTCGCGCTCGCGCTCGGTGAACGCCTGCCCCTTGTTCAGCAGCGGATCGTGCAGCAGCGCGAGGCCGCGCGGCAGGGCGTCTTTTTCAACACCCATGGCGACCGGCGTACTTCCCGCCGCTCGGGGGCGCTACTTCGCCGACAGCGCGGCGTCGACCGCCGCCTTCAACTCATCGTCCGAACCCGCGACTTTCGGATGGCCCTTGCCGTCCTTCATCTTGGCGACGAGCGCGCCCGCCGCGTCCTTGTTGCCCTTGTTCTTGGCCGCGGCGTCCTTGAACGACGGACCCACCTTCTTCTTTTCCATGTCGTGGCAACCCATGCATTTCTTCGTGGAGTCCTGGGCTTGCACCACGCCTCCCGCCAGCGCACCGGCAGCGACCATTGCTATCAGAATCGTTTTCATGTCGTCCCTCGACTATTGAATCACTGCGTCTGGACCCATTCCAGTATCACCTTCAGCGACGAGTCTGTCGTCTTCGCCAGCGGGCCCTTGTGCACCGGCTTGCCTTTCATCCCCGCCATTGCCTCCTCCACCTTCTTGTCCTTGTACTTGGCGGAGATGTCTTTGAACGACGGGCCCACTTTCTTCTTCGCCGCCTCGTGGCAGTTCAGGCAGCCGTGCTCCTTCAACTCGTCCTGCGCGAGCTTCTCGTCGACCGCTCCCGCCGGGATTTGGAACAGGGCGACAGCCATGCCCGTGGCCGTTGCCATCAGAATCTTTTTCATTTCGGTCTCCATTCCGTAAGGTAAGGACACGTCGATGTAACGCCCATGCCCTGTGTCCTGTTGACAGGAGCGCTTACGTTACTGAAACGTGTACTTGAGCGACCCGTACACCACGTTGGCGTTGTATCGAGTTTTCCTTCCCTGGAGATTCGAAGCTGAACTTCCATTGTTTTTGCGCGAACCATCTGGATCGCATCATGCACCGTAAAAATCGAATGACGCGCGCAATTCCGTCGTTCGGTTGACGCAGGTCAAATGCTCCGGGCAAGCCGAATCTTTTTTGCAACACACACCCAAAAAAAATTCCAATTCGTCCCGATTTGACCTTGGTCAATACGCTCGAGTAGGGCCCAAGGATCATTTGTGCATTGCAATAATCAGGGTACGTCGATGCTTCAGGAGCACCATATAAATGGTCAGAGGGGCGCGAACGGCAATGGCCGTGATCCGCAGTTCATCGAGGGGGTCGTTTCGAACCTGCCATTGTTCCGTGATGTCGGCCGCTCCCATGTCGCGCTGGTTGCCTCGTACGCGCGCATCGAGCACTACCGGCGCGGAGCGTTGATCGCGCGGCAGGGCGAGCGCCTGCCGGGGGTGATCGGGGTCGCCTACGGCCTGGTCAAGCTCGTGCTGCCACGCCGCAACGGGGAGGAAAAGGTGCTCCGGTTCCTGGGCGCCAACGAGTCTTTCGGGGAGGCGGTCGCGCTCCTCGACCGCTCTTGCTCGCTCGACGTGGTGACCCTGGCCGACACGATGCTGGTGGTGATTCCGGTCCGCCCCTTGCAGCAACTGCAGGAACGCGACGTCACGTTCGCCAACAATCTGGTCAGGTCCCTTGCGGAGGGGCAGGTGCGCCTGTTACGGGAGATCGATGCAAGAATCGGCTGCAGCAGCGCGAAGCGACTGGCCGCCTACCTGGAATCGCTTGCCGAACCGGAGGCCGGGTCCGACGCCTGCGCGGTCCAGCTGCCGGTGACCAAGACCGCCCTCGCCGCGCGGCTCGGCATCACCAAGGAAACGATGTCGCGCCTGCTGCGCGACCTGAAGGAGCAGGGACTGATCTCGGTGATGGGGGGTAGCATCACGATCCTGGACCGCGGACGCCTTGCCGCAATCGCCAACTGAGCGGCGCTAGACCTCGAGCGCGATCTGCCTGCGCAGCTCGCGGTAGCGTTCCTGCGGGTCGCCGTCGAACAGCGGATCGCGCCCGGGCGCTATGGCCGTCCTGACGGCCTCCCAGTCCTCCGGCGTCAGTTCCTTCGCCGCGCGCGTGAGGACATCCTCCTCCTCCTTGGCGATGTGGTTGCCGTAATAAACGAGATAGGTCGCGGCGGCGACTTCGACCGCCGCGCGCTGGACGATCGCGCCGCCGAGGATCGCCTGCAGCTGCTCGCGCAACGCCTCCCCGGCGTGCGCGATGACGCGGTGCTCCTGGCTCAGGCGCGCGAGCACCAGCTCCAGTTCGGGGCAGCGCTTGGCAAGGCGCGCGAAGGCGATCTCTTCCCGTGGATGATGAAACCGGTCGGAGTAGTCCCGCAGGTAGGCGACGATATCGAGCATCAGTTCGTAATTCGGCCGCTCGCCGCCATGAAACACGTCGATCTGCCTTTGCAGCAGGCCCAGCAGCTGATTGAAATAGACGTGCTCGGTGTGCCAGGCGGCGATGGGATTGATCATTGCGGCTCCCGCGGTTATTGCATTCCCGCCAGTTAAGACGATCGCGGTTTTCCTGTCTTGACGCAGGTCAACCCCGCCGTCAGCGCGCGTGCGCGGCGATGTAGCGCTTCACGGCCTCGGCATCGGGCTTGATGACTTCGAAGCGCTGCGGCAAGTCCTCGAGCTTCCCGAATCGCGCAGGACGCGCGGACTCGTGGCCAAGCGCTTCGCGGATGGTTTCGGCGAATTTGGCCGGCAGCGCGCACTCCAGGCACACGAGCGGGATGCCCTCTTCGCGATGCTCCAGCCCGACCTTGACGCCGTCGGCGGTATGCGGATCGATGGTCACGCCGTATTTCGCGTGCACGGCCTTGATTGTGGCGATCCGGTCCGTGTGCGTGCTGCGGCCGGAAACGAAACCCGCCCTGGGGATCAGCGAAAGATCGAACTCGCCGTCCAAATCGAGCTTGCGCCAGAGCTTTTGCAGAGCCTTGCCGTCGCGTTCCACGAGATCGAAAACGTAGCGCTCGAAATTCGACGCTTTCGAGATATCCATCGACGGGCTGGAAGTGGCGACCGCGGTCTTCCTGACCCGGTACTTCCCGGTGCGGAAGAACTCGTCGAGGACGTCGTTCTCGTTGGTCGCCAGGATCAGCCTGCGGATCGGCAGGCCCATCGAGCGGGCGACGTAACCTGCGTAAATGTTGCCGAAATTGCCCGAGGGCACCGCGAAGGAAACCTGTTCGCGGTCGTGGCGGGTGGCGGCGAAGTACCCCTTGAAGAAATAAACCACCTGCGCCGCGATGCGCGCCCAATTCATCGAGTTCACCGCGCCGATGCGGTGGCGCGCCTTGAAGGCGGCGTCGGCGTTGACCTTCTTGACAACGTCCTGGCAGTCGTCGAACACGCCCTCCACCACGAGGTTGTGGATGTTCGGATCCTGCAGCGAATACATTTGCGCGCTCTGAAAGGCGCTCATGCGGCCTTGCGGCGAAAGCATGAAGACGTTGATGTTTTTCTTGCCGCGCATCGCGTGCTCGGCCGCCGAGCCGGTGTCGCCCGAAGTCGCGCCCAGAATATTCAGGTCTTGATTCTCTTGCTTCAGCGTTTCTTCAAATAGATTTCCGAGCAGCTGAAGAGCCACATCCTTGAACGCCAGGGTCGGTCCGTTCGACAGACCGAGAATGTGGAATCCAGGCTCGAGTGTTTTCAGGGGCGTGATGTCATCGCTGCCAAAAACCGCTTTCGTATAAGTCCTGGCGACCAGTTGCTTCAAATCCGGAACATCGTCCATGAACTGCGAAAGGATCGCGTAAGCGAGATCCGGGTAGGAAAGAGCTCTCCATGACGACAGATCCGCCCGCGGAAAGGCTTCCGGCACATAGAGGCCGCCGTCGGCGGCGAGGCCTTCGAGCAGGATCTCGGTGAAGCGCTTCGCCGGCGCCTCGCCGCGGGTCGAGACGTAAAGCACCTTACGTCATTCCCGCTTTCGCGGGGGCGACGGCCGTAGTCACAGCAGCTCCTCCAGCCGGATGCGCGTGACCTTGCCCAGCACGGTGGGCAGCTTCTCGATCTTTGCCAGCGCGGAGTTGACGTTCTTCTCGATCGCGCGGTGGGTGAGCATCACGATATCGACGCGGCTCTCGCCCGCGCCGGGCTCCTTTTGCACCATCGCGCCGATCGAGATCTTCGAGTCGGCGAGGATGCGCGTCACATCGGCCAGCACGCCCGGCCGGTCCTTGACGCGCATGCGCAGGTAGTAGGCGGTCTCGACCTCGTCGATCGGCAGGATCGGGTCCTTGGCGAGGCGGTCGGGCTGGAACGCGAGGTGCGGCACGCGCTGCTCCGGGTCGGCGGTGATCAGGCGCGTCACATCCACCAGATCGGCCACCACCGCGCTCGCGGTGGGCATGCTGCCCGCGCCCGCGCCATAGTACATCGTCGGCCCGACCGCGTCGCCTTTGACAAGGATCGCGTTCATCACGCCCTCGACGTTGGCGATCAGGCGGCGCGCCGGGATCAGCGTCGGATGCACCCGCAGTTCGATGCCCCTGTCCTTTCTTTTCGTTATGCCGAGCAGCTTGATCCGGTAACCCAGTTCCTCGGCATAGCGGATGTCCTCCTGCGTGAGCGTCGCGATGCCCTCGGTGTAGGCTTTGGAGAACTGCATCGGGATGCCGAAGGCGAGCGCCGAGAGGATGGTCAGCTTGTGCGCGGCGTCGACGCCTTCGATGTCGAAGGTGGGGTCGGTCTCGGCATAGCCCTTCTTCTGCGCCTCCTTCAGCATCGCGGCGAAGGGCAGGCCCTTGTCGCGCATCTCGGTGAGGATGAAGTTCGAGGTGCCGTTGATGATGCCGGCGATCCACTCGATGCGGTTGGCCGCCAGGCCTTCGCGCAGCGCCTTGATGATCGGAATGCCGCCCGCGACCGAGGCCTCGAAGGCCACCATCACGCCCTTTTTCTGCGCCGCCTTGAAGATCTCGTTGCCGTGCGTGGCGAGCAGCGCCTTGTTCGCCGTAACCACCTGCTTGCCGTTGCGGATCGCCTCCAGCACCAGGTCCTTGGCGACGGTGGTGCCGCCGATCAGCTCGACGACGATGTCGATGTCCTTTGCGCGCACGACTTCGTAGGCGTCGGCGCTGATTTTTGCTTTTGTTCCAACGATTTTTCTTACCCGGGCAAGATCCTTGTCGGCAACCCTGGAAATCCTGATGCCGCGTCCGGCCCGGCGCTCGATTTCGCTGGCATTGCGCTGCAGGACATCCCAGGTACCGCTGCCAACTGTCCCGATACCCAGCAGCCCGACATTGATGGGTTTCACGCCGCGCCCTTGAGCAGTCCGTCCTTCTTGAACATCTCGCGCATGCCGCGCAACGCCTGCCGCAGGCGGTGCTCGTTCTCGATCAGGGCGATGCGCACATGGCCGTCGCCGTACTCGCCGAAACCGATGCCCGGCGAGACCGCGATCTTCGCCTCCTGCATCAGGTGCTTGGTGAATTCGATAGAACCCATTTTTTCGTAGGTCTCGGGGATCTTCGCCCAGATGTACATCGACGCCTTCGGGTTCTCCACCATCCAGCCGATGTCATGCAGGCCCTTCACCATGACATCGCGCCGTTTCTGGTAGGTTTGGCGTATTTCCTCGACGCATTCCTGCGGCCCGTCGAGCGCCACGATCGAGGCCACCTGCACCGGCGTGAAACTGCCGTAGTCGTGGTAGCTCTTGATGCGCGCCAGGGCGTGCACCAGGTCCTTGTTGCCGACCATGAAGCCGATGCGCCATCCGGCCATGTTGTAGCTCTTCGACATGGTAAAAAATTCCACCGCCACGTCGCGTGCGCCCGGCACCTGCATGATGGAAGGCGCCTTCCAGCCGTCGAAAGTGATGTCCGCGTAGGCGAGGTCATGCACCACGAGAATGTCGTGCTGTTTGGCGAGCGCCACTACGCGCTCGAAGAACTCCAGCTCGACGCACATCGCCGTCGGGTTGGACGGGAAACCGATGATCAGCATTTTCGGCTTCGGGAACAGCTCGCCAATGGCGCGCTCGAGCTCGGCGAAGAAATCCACGCCCGGCGTCATGCGCACCGAGCGGATGTCGGCGCCGGCGATGATCGCGCCGTAGATGTGGATCGGATACGAGGGATTGGGCACCAGCACGGTATCGCCGCGCTCCAGCGTCGCCAGCATCAGGTGCGCGAGGCCTTCCTTGGAGCCGATGGTGACGATCGCCTCCGATTCCATGTCGAACTCGACCGCGTAGCGGCGCTGGTACCAGTCGCAGATCGCGCGCCGCAGGCGCGGGATGCCCCTGGAAACCGAGTAGCCGTGCGTGTCCTGCCGCTGCGCCGCCTCGACCAGCTTGTCGACGATGTGCTTCGGCGTCGGCCCGTCCGGGTTCCCCATCGACAGGTCGATGATGTCCTCGCCCCGGCGGCGCGCCGCCATCTTCAGCTCGTTGGTGATGTTGAAAACGTACGGCGGAAGCCTTTTTATCCTTGAAAATTCGCGCATTGTAGAATTCTAGCAGTGAAGCTGCACGCCTCCGCCCCCACGGCGCTCAACACTTTCTCCGGCTACGGCGAGGGCTTCGTGCTGGTCAACGGCCAGCGGCACGAAGCGGCCATGATCGTGCTGCCCGAGCGCATCGTGCCCTGGGACGTGGCTGGATTCGACGCCTTGAAGGAAACGGATTTCCGGATTTTTCTTGAAATGAACCTGGAAATCCTGCTTCTCGGCACGGGGCCGAAACTGCGCTTTCCCCATCCGCGTTTGACGCAGTCGCTGGCGGCCAGGCGCACCGGCGTCGAAGCGATGGACCTGCAGGCCGCCTGCCGCACCTACAATATCCTGATGGCCGAGGAGCGCCGCGTCGCCGCGGCGCTGCTGTTTTCATGAGCCTTTTGAGCTTTTTTTATATTTCGATTGCCGTTCTGCTGGGAACGGGTGCGCAGCTATTCCTGAAAGCAGGCACGAACGCGGCTCCGTTTGGCTTCGCCCTCGCGCTTGAACCGCGCATCCTCGCCGGCATCGGCTGCTATGCGGTAAGCCTCGTGGTCTGGATCCTGGCGCTGTCGAAGACGCCGGTCAGCATCGCCTACCCGATGGTGTCCCTCGGTTTCGCGCTCAATGCGCTGCTCGCCTGGTGGCTGCTCGGCGAAGCGGTGACACCGATGCGCATGGCGGGCATCGGCGTGATCATCGTCGGCGTGGTTCTCGTAGCGAGGTCCTAGGTGAAATTGTTTCCCGGTTTCACGCGGAAAAGATTCAAGACTTCGAAAGCGACAATAAATCTGGTAACCGGAGGCAGCGGCCCTGCCGTGCTGCTGCTCCACGGATACCCGGAGACGCACGCCATGTGGCACAAGGTGGCGCCGGCCCTAGCGCGCGACTACACGGTGGTCTGCGCCGATCTGCGCGGCTACGGCGATTCGTCCAAGCCCAGGGGACTACCCGACCACTCCAACTATTCCAAGCGCGCGATGGCCAGGGACATGGCCGAGGTCATGGCGCGGCTCGGGCACCGCAAGTTCCACCTCGTCGGCCACGACCGCGGCGCACGCGTCGCGCACCGCCTCGCGCGCGACCACGGCAGTCGCGTGCGTTCGCTCGCGGTGCTCGACATCTCGCCGACGCTGCGCGTGTTCGAGAATACCGACATGGCTCTGGCAAGCGCGTTCTACCACTGGTTCTTCCTGATCCAGCCCGCGCCGATGCCCGAGCGCATGATTGGCAGCATGCGCAGGGACTATCTGCTGGGACGCATCGGCCGCGGCCCGGGCGGCCTGGGCGACTTTCCCAAGGCGGTGCAGCGCGAGTACCTGCGGTGTTTCGACGCGCGCGGCATTCACGGCAGCTGCGAGGATTATCGGGCCGCCGCAACTGTTGATTTGTTGCACGATAAAAAAGACATGAAAAAGAAACTGGCAATGCCCGTGCTTGCACTGTGGGCCCGGCATTCTCCCGTCGGCACGATGTTCGACTGCCTCGCCGACTGGCGCGGGGTGGCGAAAGATGTGCGCGGCCGCGAGCTAAATTGCGGCCACTTCCTGCCCGAAGAAAAGCCGATGGAGGTGCTGCGCGAGCTGCGCAGATTCCTCGCCTCGTCTCAGGCCTGACGCACCACTCCCGTTTCCGGCA
>Ga0315281_10003534_pt1 | contig 22854 bp, 25 predicted proteins | sample YL17G07_0_MG_FD_204540 | JGI IMG/M metagenome (GOLD analysis project Ga0315281, IMG submission 204540) | Sediment microbial communities from Yellowstone Lake, YNP, Wyoming, USA - YL17G07_0 | ecosystem: Environmental > Aquatic > Freshwater > Lake > Sediment | place: USA: Wyoming | collected... | reverse complement strand
AACATTCTTTTTCTCGACCGTGCATATACTAAAATACTCAGCAGCATGAAAAGCACAAAGAAGGCGCAGGGATTAATGCTGTCTAAGCCAGCAAGGATTATGGTTAAGACAGGCAATGCCATTTTTGAGGGGTCTATTTTCCCAAGGAGCGGAAGGGTTATGATCTTAACTTCCTCTTCGTAGGTCTTTTCTTTTTTTGCTGGTCTCTCCAAAACCCTAATTGGATCAATACAACCATTATCAATGCAATATTTTGTTTTTTCTTCTATTTTCCGTCCTGTAACTTCATCAGTGCGGTATCCAACTATGGGTTCAAAATCTCCAATGAATGTTGTTGGTACAGACATGGCTTTTATTCCGTACGCCTTTGACATGAGTGCAAAGAATCTTGTATTCCCCTGATTATGCCAGACCTCATAGGATTCAACTTTAAGCTGAGGGTATTTCTGCATTAACGTTTCTAAAAATAATTTCTCTTTCTCACAATGAGGACAGCCTTGCCCCCAGAAGAAATATACTTTGACTCTGTTACCTGAGGGTATCTCAGCATTTGAAGTTGACAATAAAAGAAAGGACAGGAGAAGAAATAGAAATAATAATGCTTTTTTATAAATTTTAAGCATAAAAAGAATGATTCTTAATTTACCATTTTCCCTTTGTTTTTATCGCGTAACCCTACCTACCTCCTTTTAGCAAGTCTACGACTCTTAGAGGGGAGGATTAAGAAGAGGTTTAGGTATGAAATCTTCTGAACTCAAATTAGAGGAACAACTATTGCTGTTGTGAGTAGTGAGTAAGAGACTGAGTAGAGTGAATTTTAATACAAGACAAAATAATTTCATTTTAAATCTGCTATAATAAAACCCATTCTATAATAAAATTTAAGGGGGTAAGTGGAAATGGATGACTTAAGTAGATGTAATGCAATAAACGATCATATAATTTCTATGGAAGTCTATTTTGATTTACTGCAGGTAATATCAAGGCATGATTTATTTGGGGAAATAAAAAGTAGCTCAATTAATTATATTTTCTCAGAAATGGCAGAAAATTTAGGATCGATAAAGAGGTTGAATGAAGAAGCATATGTGAGAATTAGCGAGGAAAGAGGGTTCTCTCGTTATGTTTCACCTTTTTAAACCTGATAATTCCCTGTAGCTTATAGCTTGCGAAATGGTTCTTGTCATTCTGGCTTGTCCAGAATCTTTCTCGAAATTCCAAATAATTCAGAAGGATTCCCGACTGATCCCCGACAATGCGGGGACGAGAGCGGGAATGACAAAAGAAACAAAGATTAATTCTATAGATACACCGCAGCTTGCTGTGAGGGGATTCATTAAATAAAAATACTAAGTGGAGCTGAAGGGTCTATGACTCGCCTACGACTGTAGGATAGAGGATCGAACCGACGACCTTCTGAATGCCATTCAGACGCTCTCCTCTATGAGCCGTTGGCCCTATGGGTCGTTGACCCAACGGGTCATAGACTCAACGAGCCATAGGCCAACTGAGCTATGTAGAAAAAGCAAATGGAGCTGAAGGGGATCGAACCCTCGACCTCTTGAATGCCATTCAAGCGCTCTCCCAACTGAGCTACAGCCCCTAAGTAATAATGGCAATGTAAGTTGGAGCTGTAAGGATCGGCCCGACCTGTTGATACGAGTGCTCTCCTCTATGAGCCGTTGGCTCAACGAGCCATAGGCCAACTGAGCTACAGCCCCAGCGAAATTCTTTCTATAATCGCCTTCTTTTCTTTAACACCTCCGATAGATTTTAAATGCCTTTCCCGAAGCATTGCCTCCCGTCTTGTATTATAGCTTTCAGTATAAACGAGATCAAAAGGATCGCGGTTTTTTGTGGTTTTTATTAGTCCTATATTATGTCTTTTAAGCCTTTTCTCAACATTATTAGTCTGCCCTATGTAAAAGAAACCGTCTTTCCTGCTTCGTAAAAAATATACAAAAAAGTCATTCAAGCGCTCTCCTCTATGAGCCGTTGGCCCTATGGGTCGTTGACCCAACGGGTCATAGACTCAACGAGCCATAGGCCACACTGAGCAACTCTACCCTACGGGCCGTAGGCGAGCCGTAGGCAGCCCCAAACATAATTAAAATAACACATTGTTAATTATTGTTGTCAACGATGTTAATGTCAAAATAGTAAAAATGTTTTGGGCCATACCGGAAAAATCTTATTTTTTTACCCCGCTTAACCTCCCCTTAGCAAGTCTATGGCTCGTCTACGACCCGTACGGTAGAGGGGAAGAAGAGGTGGGGTTAGGATTGAAAATCTTTAATCTTTGTTTTTTTAGTGGTGCGTTGAAGCCTCTTTTTACTTCTTGTCGGTTTATCTGAAATTAGTTTCCCTTCAGTAATTTCTTTCATGACCAAATCTATGACATCTGGTATCTTGCTTTTGATCTCAGGGGTCAACTCTGTGCCAATCGTTTTAATATCCTTTGGCACGACTCCAATTAATATGGTTTCAGGACATTTTCCCAATAGTGTGAAGTCCTGTATTGTTTCCAGAAGGTGAAATTTTGCAACATCTGTTGCATCATCCCAGGGGATCGGTAGTTCTTCTGGCTTCAGACAAACAACAGTTCCAGGTTCATCTTCGGTCCGATATACATCTACGACAATCATTTTATCTTTGCCCTCGATGATGTGGGGAATCAATGAAGAAAACTCACCAACATCCATCAATTCAATGTTCTCGGGGAGGTGCATTTTTTCCAAAGCTTTAAAAACATGGTAACCGAATGATGTGTCAGTCCCAAAAGGGTAGTGTGCACACAATATCAAAACATTTTTCTTCACCATAGTTATTTCATTCCTTTTCTATTTCTTTTTTGCTTGAAGCTCCACCACCTTCGATTCGTCTCTTTCTACAGAGGCTCTGCCATTGAATATACCACCTTCGAGTATTGATAGCTTATTAGTAAAGATATCACCAAACACCTGCCCCTTAGATTTTATCTCAACAATCTCTTCAGCCCTCAGATTACCTTCAATCCTGCCACCTATGATGATACCTTTTGCCATAATATCACCTTTGAGATGTGCCCTTTCACTGAGGATTACCCAGTCAGCATGTACGTTACCGTCCATACTGCCGTCTATCCTCAGAGTCCCTCCGGTGTTAATATCTCCTTTGAAATTTGAATTTAATCCTATAAAAGATTCAAGTTTTTCTTTATTCTTATGGAACATTATGACCTCTCTTCTATGTATTTTTTGGGATTTACAGAACTACCGTCTTTCCATATTTCATAATGTACATGTGGGCCGGTAGTGTTACCAGTAGACCCTATATATCCAATAACGTCGCCTCTCCTGACCTTCTGGCCAACCTTCACAGTATTCATTTTATTGTGAGCATAGAATGTTGAGTAGCCAAAACCGTGTTCTAAAACAACAAGGTTTCCACTTCCACCATTCCAGCCAGAAAAACTCACAATGCCATCTGCTGTAGCACTAACAGGAGTTCCGGGACTCATGGCTATATCAATACCACTATGGAATTCCTCTACACCGCTTCTTGGATTTCCCCTTTTTCCATAGTTGGAAGTGATAGCACCCCTTACAGGTAATCCTGACGGGGTTGCAAAATAGATGTCTTTCTGCAGGCGTAAATAATTCTTTATTTCACTTATCTTTTCCATTGATTTTGCGATTTCCTTTTTGAGGTTTTCCATGTCAATCGAGCCGCTGCCCGGCTTGTCAATATTTTCGAGGACTTTTTCTTTGGAGTCGAGGGAAAACAATCTTCTGAACTCTTTTTCAGCTTTCTTGAGTGACCACATTGTAACTTTCATTTCTGAGAATTGTTTTGAATAGTAATTGAGCTTATTTTTCATCGACTGGTATTCAAAGGCATTTACAGCAATAGAAAAAATGTAAATAGTTCCCAAAATCCATAATAATATTGAAATGAGTATTCCGATAGAAGGAATTTTAAGGTTCAGGGGTTTTGTACTGCTGTGAGGAATCAACATAATCGTTACAGGAGTAAAAGCCTTTTTACATAACATTTTTATCTTATGAATATCTAACACTTCTACCTCCTTTCTCTATGACGCCGATTATAAATGCCTTATATCCTGTATTATTCAATAATGAAATTGCATCTGTTGAATCTGTTTCGGATACAACCATAATGTAACCTATGCCCATATTAAAGGTTTTTTTCATCTCATCATCAGATATATTCCCGATTTTTTCAGTGATTTTTAAAATTGGTAGTGCAGGCCATGAATTATTTCTAATATTTGCACAAATGCCCTCTGGCAATATCCTCGGAAGATTTCCAGGAATCCCGCCTCCTGTAATATGTGCCATGCCCTTTATCTCAAGACTGTCTTTTAAAGCCATAAAGGCTTTTACATATATCCTTGTGGGTTTGAGCAACTCATCTCCGAGTTTTAATCCGAGTTCAGGAACATATGTTTCAACGTTCATCTTCTTCATATCAAAGAAGAGTTTTCTGATGAGAGAATATCCATTACTGTGAAGACCATTTGAAGCGAGGCCTATGATGACATCTCCTTTTCTTATACTTGAGCCGTTTATAATCTTTTTTTGATCCACCACTCCCACAGAAAAGCCTGATATGTCGTATTCATCCTCTTGATAAAATCCTGGCATTTCAGCTGTCTCACCGCCTATGAGGGAGCAGCCGGCCTCTTTACAGCCCTTGACTATTCCCTCGATGATCTTTGAGGCTTTATCAGTATGGAGTTTAGCTGTTGCAAAATAGTCCAGAAAAAATAAGGGCTCTGCACCTGTGGTGAGGATGTCATTTACGCACATGGCAACGAGGTCTATGCCTACGGTATCATGTTTGTCCATCATAAAGGCAATCTTCAGCTTAGTGCCCACTCCATCTGTTCCGCTCACAAGAACCGGCTCCTTATATTTTGTCAGATCAAGCTTAAACAGGGCACTGAAAAGGCCAATATCTGTAAGGACTTCAGGCCTGAAAGTCTTTTTAGCCATAGGAGAGATAAGTTTTACAAATCTTTCTCCTTCGTCAATATCAACACCAGACTTCTTATAGGAAAGTTCACTGCCCATACATTATGCTTTAAAAGGGAAGGTTTAAACGCTTAAGTATATTGCATAAATATAGTGCAAAAGGCAAGGAGAAAATGGAGGTTTTGGAGATATCTTCTTCCCCACATCAAATAGTAATAGGGAAGGCTGGTGAAGGATTTACTCTTCTGATAAAATACTGATGATGCCGGTTATTCTTATTACAAATGATGACGGGATTCATTCTCCCGGCCTTATTGCCCTTTATACAGCAATGAAGGAGCATGGGGATGTATACATTGTTGCTCCTGACAGGGAAAGAAGTGCAGTAAGTCATTCCCTGACATTACACAGACCACTTAAGGTTGAAAAACTGAGAGAAGGTGTTTATAGCATTGATGGCACTCCGACAGACTGTGTAATTTTAGCTGTTAACAAGCTTTTGCCTGAAAAGCCTGTACTCGTTGCGTCAGGTATAAACATGGGAGGTAACCTTGGAGGTGATATAACTTACTCAGGTACAGTATCCGGTGCATTTGAGGGTACACTACTGGGCATACCATCCTTTGCCATCTCTCTCGTTACCGGCGAAGAGGCACAACCACTACATTTTGAAACTGCATCTTCTTTCGCTATAAAGATTGGAAGATTTATCCTTGAGAAGTCTCTTCCGTGTGATACCCTGCTGAATATCAATGTGCCGAATGTGGATAAAAGTAAAATTCAGGGAGTAAGATTTACACACCAGGGAAAGATGGCTTACAGCAATTCTATCAAGGAAATACATGACCCGAGGGGTAAGAGACATTACTGGATCGGGGGAAGCCAGCTCCATGGAGAGCATAGTGAGGATACGGATATCCAGGCTGTGAGGGATAGTTATATCTCCATTACGCCCATACACCTTGACCTAACAAACTATGAGGCTTTGAATTCGCTGAAGATAAATTTTAGTTAATATATTCAGGCATAGATACCATTGAAAAGAAATTATGATGTAATAATCGTAGGTGCAGGACCCGCCGGTATATTCTCTGCCCTTGAAATCCTCGAAAAGAAAAAGACTGCAAAGATCCTCATCATTGAAAAGGGCAAGGACCTCGACAAAAGAATATGTCCTATGAAGATAAAAGAAATCTCATGTAAAACCTGCCCTGAGTGCGCGCTTCTCAGTGGATGGGGTGGAGCAGGGGCATTCAGTGATGGAAAATTAAACCTCTCCCCTGAAGTTGGTGGTTTCCTCTCAAGATATATAGACATCGAGAAACTGGAATCCCTGATTAATTATGTAGATGAAATTTATGTGAAATACGGAGCTCCAAATAAAATTTACGGAGGCAACTTAGATGAAATACGTGGAATTAAAAAACTCACCTCTAAAAATAATCTCCATTTCATCCCTTCAAAAATAAGGCATATAGGAACTGATCGGTGCAAGGCACTTCTAAAGAAGATTAAGGAAGATATTAATCAAAAGGCAGAAACACTTTTTGATTCAGAAGCTGAAAAGGTGATTGCAAGGAAGGGAAAGGTGATAGGGATCAGGCTTAAGGATGGCAGGAGTCTCCATTCCGAATACCTTATCCTTTCACCGGGCAGGGAAGGTTCGAGATGGCTTGAAAGAGAGTCAAAGAGACTGCATCTTACACTCTACAGAAACCCTGTTGATATAGGCCTGAGAGTTGAAGTGCCAGCCTCTGTATTTGAACCACTTACAAAAATAACTTATGAACCTAAACTAATATTCTATTCAGGAAAGTTCCTTGACAAGGTAAGAACTTTCTGTGTGAATCCCTATGGTGAGGTTGTAAAGGAATACCTCAAAGGGATATGGACTGTTAATGGCCACAGCTATGCAAACAGGAAGACAAATAATACAAACTTTGCACTTTTGGTGAGCACATCATTTACAGAGCCTTTTGACGAACCCATATTGTATGGGAGGTATATTGCAGGACTTGCAAATCTCCTGGGTAAGGGGGTGATTCTTCAGAGACTTGGAGATCTCCATCAGGGAAGACGGTCAACAAATGAAAGGATATCAAAAGGACTTGTAAAACCAACGCTCAAAGATGCAACCCCGGGCGATTTAAGTTTTGTCATGCCTTTCCGTTATCTGTCTGACATCCTTGAGATGCTTGAAGTCCTCGACAAAATTGCACCCGGAGTTAATTCAAGGCATACTCTGCTGTATGGGGCTGAGGTAAAATTTTATTCAAGGTATCCAAAACTAACAGAATCTCTTGAGACAGAAATAGAAAACCTTTTTGCAGTAGGTGATGGAGCAGGAGTAAGCAGGGGACTTATCCAGGCATCCGCATCCGGGGTATTAGCTGCGAGGGAGATTTCTAAAAGACTAACAAGTTTATAGAGTTTCCTGGGTTTGCACAGTTTATTGAGTTACAAAACGCCATAAACCCAATGAACACAAAAACTCAAGAAACTAAATTTAGGACAAATTTAAAATGGGCTTTGATGAATTGAGAGAATTTATGGTAAATACACAACTCATCCCGAGAGGTATCAAAGACGAGCATGTCCTAAGGGCAATGAAGAAGGTCCCGAGACATCTCTTTGTTGACGAGCCCATTCAGTATAAGGCTTATGATGATATGGCACTTCCGATTGATGAAGGCCAGACTATTTCACAGCCTTACATGGTTGCTATTATGACAGAGCTTCTCGAACTTAAAGGTAATGAGAAGGTATTGGAAGTGGGTACAGGCTCAGGATACCAGGCAGCAATCCTTGCTGAGCTTTCAAAAGAGGTTTATACCATAGAACGGGTTGCGCTGATTGTTGAAAAGGCGGAAGGAAGATTTCGTTTCCTCGGATACAGCAACATTCATACAAAGGTTGGGGATGGAACCCTAGGATGGCAGGAGGAAGCACCCTTTGACAGGGTCATGATTACTGCTGCAACTCCAAAGATACCTGAGCCGATTATGGGACAGCTATCCGGGGAAGGAATCATTGTTGCCCCTGTTGGAGAGCGTTTCTCGCAGCAACTTATAAAGGTTAGAAAATCAAAGGCCGGACTCTTTGAAGAACGCCATACACCGTGCGTTTTCGTACCCCTCATCGGCAGATACGGATGGGACAGGGAATAGAGATAGAGATAGAGACTGTGTATGCCACTGCTCTTATGTTATAAATACATAAAGATCTTAAAAGTTATTTAAGTATTTACCCCTCACCCTAACCCTCTCCCACAAGGAGAGAGGGGACTTCCTTAGTCTCCCCTCCCTTGATGGGAGGGGATAGAGGGGAGGGTGAAATCAAGGAGCGACAATCATTGGAACAGAGTTCGCTTTGAATAATACAGGTTAAATCATTTCTTTGAACGCTTTTTCCTTATGATATCATCAGCCCAGCTCAATGCAGCAGACACAGTAGGAAAGCCTATCGTGCTTGTGAGCAGGATTATCGTATGATATATTTCCTCTGGTTTTGCACCGGCTGCTAACGCCCTTCTCGTATGTGAATGAACAGACCCCTCTGACCTTATGGCAGCAGATGCTGCTAACTGTACAAGGTGAGAGGTCTTCTCACTGAGGGGGCCTGATTCCCTTGTAACTATGCCAAGGTCATCGAGGGCTCCTGCAAATCTCTTGAATCTTTTTCTTACACTTACGAACTGATCAGGTAATTTTGAAACCATTTCATCCTCCTTTTTTGTTTACCCCCAAATGCATTTACATAATGCACATGTTGTGAAAAAATTTATTTTTCGATACCTTAGTGTACCTTTAACTGATGGTTTATGGAATATTTTTATGAATATAACGAATAAAGATATTCCCAATAAATTTATCGAGTTAAATAAATTTTTGAACAATGTCTGCATTATGTATTTAAAGAAACGAGTTTTTTCCCTGCCTGATAGGCTTCACCCAATGCTGTTGGGTGATTGAGGATCGCACCCTTTGCATCAACACCAAGAAAGCCGAGAGTTTCATGTACAGGAACACTGATTGTCCTGAAAAATGCCTTTGCTGTTGCCTCAGAACACTGAATGCCGACTTCTTTTTTCTGTCCACCTACTAATAATAAAAGCCCCTTTCTTCCATATTGGCCTTCTGGTATAGGCTTTTTCAAAAGGTATTTTTCACACCAGAAACACTGGCACCTGTCTATCATTATCTTTGCCTGGGCACTTACTCCAAAGAAAAAGATGGGAGAAGCAAGGATAATCCTGTCAGCTTCCCTGATGGTATTATGGATTTGGGACATATCATCTTCAAAGACACATATACCAGTGTCTTCGCATCCTCCACAGTTCTGGCATGGAGAGATACTCATAAGATTCAGATTAAATACCTGGACTTTGAACCCTGAATCTTCGATTCCTCTTATAGTTTCTTTCAGTAGAAGCTCGGAGTTTCCATCTTTCCTTGGGCTTCCGAGGAATGCAATGATTTTCATTTAGCTCTCTTGTATATATCAATCGATTTTCTTGAACATCTTTTTTGGAGAATTACAAATAGGACATTTATCTGGTGGCTCACCTTCAACTGTGTTTCCACAAACCTGACATACATAATAATCGACCTCGGGATTTTTGCCAAGATTTGTAATGGCCTTTTTGTAGAGCTCTGCATGGATCTTCTCTACCTCATTTGCATAATTGAAGCTCTGGAGTGCTCCTTTTTTGTCTTCTGCCTTTGCATCTTCAATCATCTGAGGGTACATCTTCTGGAATTCATAGGATTCTCCGCTTACTGCCTCCTCGAGATTCTCTTTTGTACTTTTGATTCCGCCAAGTGTCCTCAGGTGGTTATGTGCATGGACTGTTTCAGCTTCAGCAGCAGCCCTGAAGAGTTTAGCAACCTGCTTATATCCCTCCTGTTCTGCCTTTTTTGCAAAAGCAAGGTATTTTCTGTTTGCCTGTGATTCTCCTGCAAAGGCATCCTGAAGATTTTTTTCTGTCTTTGACATCTCTTACCTCCTTATGTTCAAAAACAAATAGTTTTTTCTTACATTGAGGAAACTGCCGATCATGAAGATATACAAGACGAACAGGATATTTTTAAATGCCCAGTAGATTTATGAATAATCTTTATCTTTACTTAAGTTTTGGTATATTATACTTTGCAATTATGCATTGTCAATTTAAAAATCCTTTTAAAATAATATATTTTTTATAGTTTAGTCTATGTCATGCTGAACTTGTTTCAGCATCTAAAATCATACATTATGAGACCCTGAATCAACACATGAAACAAGTTCAGGGCAGGGTTCAGGGTGACAGAGACGGAGTTCAAGATGAAAAAACCATGGGCAGGAAGATTTAAATTTAAAACATCAAAGATTGTTGAACACTTTACAGAATCCATCTCCTTTGACAACCGGCTCTGGAGATATGATATCGAGGGAAGCATTGCACATGCAAAGATGCTCGGTAAGCAGAGGATCATTACAAAAGAAGATTCCGAAAAGATAATACAGGGCCTTAAGGAGATTGCAGCAGATATAGAGAAAGGAAAATTCAAGTTCAAAGAAGCCCTTGAGGATATCCACATGAATATCGAATCTGCATTAATAAAAAAGATAGGTGACGCCGGTGGGAAACTCCATACAGCACGGTCAAGGAATGACCAGGTAGCACTCGATCTCAGGTTGTATCTGAGGGAGGAGTCAAAGGGAATATTATCTCTGATAAAGAAACTTCAGAAGACTTTCCTCAATGTTGCAACAAAACATATTAATTCCCTGATGCCAGGCTATACACATTTACAGAGGGCACAACCGGTTCTGCTGCCACATCACATCCTTGCCTATGTTGAGATGCTTGAAAGGGATAAAAAAAGATTCAAGGATACATTGAAAAGGATTAATATCCTTCCCCTTGGAGCTTCTGCAATTGCAGGGACAACCTTTCCAATAGACAGGGTCTATGTAGCAAGACTCCTCGGTTTTGATGACATATCTCAAAACAGTATTGATTCGGTATCTGACAGGGACTTTGTTATAGAGTCTCTCTCGAATTCATCAATACTTATCATGCATCTGTCGAGGCTTGCCGAAGAGCTTGTGCTATGGTCAACAGAAGAATTCAGATTCATAGAGATGCCTGATGCTTTTACAACAGGGTCGAGTGCAATGCCACAGAAGAAGAATCCGGATGTGGCAGAACTCATCAGGGGAAAGACAGGAAGAGTCTATGGAAACCTCTTTTCCCTTTTGACCATAATGAAGGGGTTGCCACTTTCATATAATAGAGATTTACAGGAAGATAAGCTGCCTCTTTTTGATACTGTTGATACAGTCAAAGCCTGTCTGGATATCCTGAATGAAATGTTACCAGGAATAAAATTCAATACAAACAGGATGTATGAAACTGCAGTGGAGGGATACTCGACGGCAACAGATATTGCAGAATATCTTGTTAAGAAAGGATTGCCTTTCAGGAAGGCACATAAGATCACAGGCAGGATTGTCCTTTATTGCATTTCGAAAAAGAAGAAGCTCGGGGAACTTACTCTGAGGGAATTGAATAAATATTCTCCGTTAATTTCAGATGATATCTATCCTTTCCTTAGACCAGAAGAGTCAGTGAAGGCGAAGAAGTCCACTGGTAGCACATCACCTGATGAAGTCAGGAAACAGATAAAAAGATTGATGCGGAGACTCGGTGACATGGAGACTTGGTGACATGGTATTGCTCCGTTTCTCCCGTTCTTCCCTTCTCCCCTTCCTTCTTATTTTTTGCCTTTTGATTATCTCGTGTGGGAAAAAAGGCGAACCCACCCTGAAATCATATGAAAAGCCTGATGTACCTTCAGGCCTGAGGGCTATCCACAGAGAATCAGAGATTCTTTTATTTTGGGATTTCCCGGCAGGTGAAGAGTTGACAATAAAGGGATTTCAACTTATGAAAGTAATCCCCCCGTCCCCCCCTATTATCACCTTTCTTGAGCCTGATAAGCGGTCTTATACTGATACTGATTTTAAAATCGACTCTCAATATACATATAAAATTGTTTCTGAGAATCTGAGAGGGGTATTAAGCAATGACTCAAATATCATAGAGATTATGCCAAAAGAACCGCCATCCCCTCCTGAAAAACGTTCATTTAAAATTGAGTTTGATTCCCTTACTTTAACCTGGGGAAGTGCAGGAGATGAAATTCTCTATAATATCTACAAAAGTGACAAGAAAGGCATTTACTCTTTAATTCCTCTTAATAAAGAACCAGTTAAGGAAACATCCTTCAGGGATAGTTTTAATGCAGAGAAAACTGTTTATTACACAATAAGGAGCTTGAGTGGAAGGGTTATAAGAGATGAAGGGTCTGCATCAGAGGAGCTTGAGGTAAGCCCTTCTGATTTTGTTCCATCTGCTCCTGGAGGACTCCAGGCAGTGGTAAAAGATGATAAAGTATATCTCATCTGGAAAGAAGTACCCGAGACATGGGTAGTTGGTTACAGGGTTTACAGGGAAATAGATAAAACAACCGGCTACCTGTTTATTGGAGAAACCACGATACCTGCATTCATCGATAACAAGGAACCGCTAACAAAAAGAAATTATAAGGTCACTGCCCTTGGACCTTCAAAGGAAGGCACTGCATCAGAGATAAAAGACGTAGTTTTTGTTCCCTACAAATAACTAAGAGATTCCTGATTGACATAAAAATCTCCTTGGGTTACCCTAATACAAAGTTGAGGTTCAAGCGGCCAAGAAATCCCTTGGCGTTACGCGTAACGATTTATATCCTTAGACCCATTTCAGCATTATGAAGGACAAAATACTCAAGGCATTCGAAGAAAGCATCGAGGTAAAAAAGAAATTTGCAGAAGAGAATGTTGACACTATCATTGAGGTTGCAAAGGTTATTGCTGATGCTTTCAATAAAGGTAAAAAATTAATTCTCTTTGGTAATGGTGGGAGCGCAACAGATGCCTCTCACATTGCAGCAGAATTTATTAATAGATTCCAGAAAGAGCGTCCCAGTCTTCCGGCAATATCACTCAATGCAGACATGGCAGTAATTACATCCATTGCAAATGATTATGACTTTTCTGAGATCTTTGCCAAGCAGCTTAGATCTCTTTCAGATGAGGGAGATGTTGTCATTGCAATCAGTACGAGCGGTAATTCACCCAATATCCTCAAGGCAATGGATGTAGCAAAAAGGAGAAGATTGACAACTATTGCTTTTACCGGAATGAAAGGAGACAAGTTTGCATCAAAGGCAACATATGCATTTATTGTTCCATCCGACAAAACCCCGCATATACAAGAGACACACATAACTCTCGGGCATATCCTCTGCCGGATGGTGGAGGAGATACTCTTTGAGGCACCAAGGAAAAAATAATTCGCCTGAAATAGATTCACGATTTGTTATATGATTATACTTGGCATAGACCCGGGCTTAGCGAGTACAGGCTTTGGTGCAATTAGATGTGATAAGGTTACTCCCTCTATAGTCAAATGTGGTTACATTAAGACGTCTGCAAAAGAACCTGTCTCTAACAGATTATTCCAAATTCATTCAGACATAAATCAACTTATACGTTCATTAAATCCAGATTTGATAGCAATAGAAAATATATTTTCCTTGGTCAGATATCCCAAGGCTGGTATATTATTAGGAGGAGTGTTAGGTATCATATATCTGTCTGTTTCTCAAAATAATGTCTCTATGATAGAGATTACGCCAAAAGAAGTGAAAAATTCTTTGACTGGATATGGAGGGGCAAATAAGTATCAAGTAAGAGAAGCTATAAAGTACTTGCTTAAAATGACTGATGTTAAATCCTTTCATGCTACAGATGCATTGGCTATAGCCTTGACGGCATTTTATAGAAAGAATCCGCGGAAGGGCAGATGATATCTTATCTGGAAGGAGAATTAATAGAAACATTTGATGACCGAGTTACATTGTTAGTAGATGGAATCGGTTATGACATATTAATCCCGGCTTATTTGATAAACGAAATTAAAGAAGATGAAAAAAAGGGAATGAAAGAATTAAAATTGCATATCTCGTATAACCAGACAGAAAGACAGCCTAAACCAATTCTTGTAGGATTTAAACACCCCTTCGATAAAAAATTTTTTGAGCTTTTTATATCAGTTGAAGATATAGGCCCTACCGCTGCCATTAAAGCTCTTATAAGACCTGTTGGGGATATAGCGCGTTTTATTGAGGAAAAAGATTCTAAAGCTTTAAGACAGTTAAAAGGCATCGGAGAAAGAAAAGCAGAAAAAATTATTGCTACTCTCAAAGGAAAGGTAGCAATGTATGCACTAATGCCTAAAATTGAAGTAACAGCTGAAATTGCAGAAGATTTCAGGAAGGAAGTCGAAGATGTTCTTATAACTCAATTAGGCCATAAACTAACAGAAGCACGAGAAATGATAGAGGAAGCTATGAGACGAAATCTTCGTATAGCTTCATCGGAAGAATTATTTGAGGAAGTATATAGAGGTCAAAAGAAATGATATATGAAGAGTCGAATAAAATTCCAGATATTTTAAAAGAAGATAGTTCGTTAGATGAAGATAATAACATAACCTTAAGACCCAAACGGCTTTCTGAGTATACAGGGCAGGATAAAATAGTAGAAACATTAAAGATTGCTATAGAAGCGGCGTTACAAAGAAAAGAACCTATAGACCACATCTTGTTCAACGGTCCCCCGGGACTGGGAAAGACAACGTTAGCTCATATTATCGCCAATGAGATGGGAACCAAGATTATTACATCTTCCGGACCGGCTTTAGAAAAAGGTGGCGATTTGATGGGTATTTTGACACATATGGAAAATGGCGATGTTTTTTTTATTGATGAAATCCATAGGATACCTAAAGTCGTGGAGGAATTTCTTTATCCAGCTATGGAAGATTTTGCAGTTGATTTCATATTCGATAAAGGTGTACATGCAAGAACTCACAGATATAGGCTTGAACCTTTTACATTGATCGGTGCAACAACCAGGTCCGGCCTGTTATCCTCACCCTTAAGAGAAAGATTCGGGATTACAAGAGATCTGGATTTTTATAATGAGAAAGATCTGGTCATAATTGTAAAACGCTCTTCAGCGATACTTGATATAATTATTGAACAGGATGGTGCTTATGAAATAGCGCGGAGGGCGAGAGGCACTCCAAGGGTTGCAAATAGATTATTAAAACGTGTTCGTGACTACGCACAGGTTAGGGCTCAAGGAAAAATAACGAAAGATGTAGCCATGCAAGCGTTAGCCCTCGAAGGCATAGATGAATATGGTTTGGGTGAAACAGACAGAAAATTGCTGAAAACCATTATCCTCAATTATAAAGGAGGACCTGCCGGGATTGAAGCACTTGCTTCAACTCTCCAAATAGAAACAGATGTTTTATTGGATGTTATTGAACCTTTTCTTCTTAAATCAGGCTTTATCATCAGGACATCGCATGGACGAAAGGCTTCAGAAAAAGCATACGCCCATTTTAACATTCCCTATAAGAATGAGTTAGGATTATTTGAAGGTGGTAAAAGCAAACAGCGTTCGTAGAGAAAATTCATTGAGACAGAATAGAAGTCTGAAAGATTTTAAATAATAAAAGTTACATGTTCGAGAATTGTTAGATGAAGCTCTTAATGCACATATGTTGTGCGAATTGCAGTTTGTATCCTATCAAAAAACTCTTCTCAGAAGGCATTGATGTAAAGGGGCTCTGGCTTAACCCGAATATCCATCCTTATACAGAGTATCAGATGCGCCTTGAGTCTGTGCAAAGGCTCCAGAAGTTATGGAATCTTGATATCGAGTATATTGACCATTATGGACTGAAGGAGTTCATAATGGCAGTGGTGGACTCGGTACAGGTCGATTCAGACAGGAACGAAGAAAGATGTGCTATCTGTTATTCAATGAGACTTGAAGAAACAGCAAGGACTGCAAAAAAGATGTGTCTTGACGGTTTTACAACCTCTCTCCTTGTAAGCCCTTATCAGAAGTTTGATATGATAATAAAGTTAGGCGAAGAGATGGGAAAGAGATACTCAATACCTTTCTTTCTTCAGGACTTCAGGGAAGGGTGGAAGACAGGTATCAGTCTATCGAAGGAACTCGGACTTTACAGGCAGAAATACTGTGGATGCATTTATTCAGAAATGGAAAGATACTTAAATAAGCAAAGTGCTAAGAGCTAAGGGCTAAGAGCTAAGTGCTAAGAGCTAAGTGCTAAGAGCTAAGTGCTAAGGGCTAAGAGCTAAGGGCTAAGTTTATGGCTGATGGTATTCAACACATAGGTAAATTTCTCATATTACTTGGCCTCTTAATCTCTGCAATAGGTGGGTTGCTTCTCCTTTCCGGTAAGGTTCCCTGGATTGGAAGACTTCCTGGTGACATTCTGATCCAGAAGAAAAATTTTACTTTCTATTTCCCTTTAGCCACAAGTATCCTCTTAAGCCTCATACTGACTTTGCTTTTCTGGCTTTTAGGAAAGCGATAAAATGAGAACAAAGCAAAGGTTATTTCATATCCTACGTTTTGTGCTCTTCGCTCTATGCTCCCTGCTCTATGCTTTGCCATTATTTGCTGCGGATACTATCAAGGTGCTTATTGTAAATGAAATATATTCCAAGATTCCTGCAAAGGGCGAGAATATAGAGAAATTAGGACGTATGAAGGGAGACCTTCTTGTTGTTGGCTTGCGCTACAGTGGGAATATTGAGATATGGAAAGGCACAGGAGGTCTATATCTTATAAACGAGCTTCCCATTGAGGATTATGTCAAGGAAGTTGTTATGGCAGAAGTTGGTTCAAACTGGGAGATGGAAGCGCTTAAAGCCCAGGCTGTATTATCGAGGACATATGCTATAAATCAAAAAAAATTAAACGGGAATTCCCTATTTCACATTACTTCTTCTGTTCTTCACCAGGTTTATAAAGGCAACAATTCGGATGCAAGGGTAGCCTATGCAGTTGAAGAGACAGCCGGTGAGATTCTTACCTTTAACAGTAGCCCTATTGAGCCCTTCTACCATTCAACCTGCGGCGGGAGGACAGAAAACCCTGAGGACGTCTTTGGAAAAAGTTATCCTTATCTCAGGTCTGTTGAATCAAATTGTGAACTATCTCCCTTATGGGTTTGGGACAGAAAGATACCATTGTCTGAAATAGAAGAAGCGCTGAATATTTCAGGAATTAAGGAGATGACAATAAAATCCTATACCTCGACAAAGAGGGTTAAAGAGCTCACACTAATTTATGATTCAGGAACTGTCACAATCAAGGCAACTGATCTAAGGAAAGCCCTCGGCTGGAGCCGTCTTCCAAGTACATATTTCACTATTGCTCAGAACGGGGACTCCATAGTCTTTGAAGGCAAGGGTTATGGTCATGGTGTTGGCCTCTGCCAGTGGAGCGCCCTTCAGATGGCACGGGACGGGAAAAATTATAAGGAGATACTTTCCTTTTTCTATCCTGGCACAACCATACAACTCTATGAAAGTCACTGATTTCGAATTTTTCCTGCCAAAAGAACTTATTGCTAAAAGGCCATTAAAAAAGAGGGACAGTTCAAGACTCCTTGTTCTTCATAGGGATGGCTTTATTGAGCACAGAAGGTTCTCTGACCTTCCCGAATACCTAAATCCCGGGGACATGCTTCTCATAAATAACACAAAGGTTTTTCCTGCAAGGCTTAAAGGACAAAAAATAAACGGAGCCAGCCTTGAGTTCCTCCTTGTAAAAGAAAAGGAAGATAATGTTTGGGAAGTGCTCTCGAAAGGAAAGTATACAGGTACGATAAAAATTTCAGAGGAACTAAAGGCAGAGCTTTATGAAGGAAGAACTGCAAAGTTTACATGTCATGGAGATATCATGGATAATATCTGGAAATATGGAAGTATGCCCCTCCCGCCTTATATCAGGCGCTCTCCTGATGAAGCAGATAAGGAAAGTTACCAGACTGTATATGCAAAGGGAGAAGGTTCTATTGCAGCTCCTACTGCAGGTCTACACTTCACAGAGGAATTGCTCAAAAATCTAAATTCAAGGGGGGTACTGATAAGAGAACTTATGCTCCATGTTGGAATCGGAACATTTAAACCAGTCAGGACAGTGCATTTGGATCAACACATTATGGAATCTGAATACTTTGAGATAGAAAAAGGTATAATTTCTGAAATAGAGAAAACAAAAGCCTCAGGAAAAAGGGTTATTTCTGCAGGAACAACTACAACAAGGGCAATAGAAGGGTACATGAGCGGAATGTATACTAATAGTACAAATTCCACCACCCCCCCTTTACAAAAGGGGGGCAAGGGGGGATTACAAAATTCAAAGTTTTTAAGTGGAGCAACCGACATATTCATCTATCCAGGCTATGAATTCAAGGCTGTTGACTCCCTTATCACAAACTTTCACCTTCCAGGGTCAACACCCCTTATGTTAGTCTCTGCCTTCTGCGGCTGGGAAAAATTGAAGAAGTCATACGAGGATGCTATTTCTGCAAAATATAGATTTTTTTCTTATGGCGATGCTATGCTAATTTTATGAAGCAGGTTGATTTAAAAGAAAAATCATCCACTTTTGTTATTGGCAGGAGTTTAATTATTGCAGTTATCCTCTTTACTTCTTCTATCAGTTTTATTTTTGGTTATTTTGTTGGGAAAAGTACTCCTAAAGAAGGTCCTGCCATTAGACCTTTGCAAGAAGATCCAAAGGAGAGGGGTGCTCTGCCTTTAGAGGTTACACCTCAACAAAAAGATCAACCCCAGCCTATTGCACCATCTGAAGTAGAAAGCGTTCAAAAAACAACAGAGAAAACTAACAAAGAGGCAATAATGAATCCTCAACTGCCCCAGAAGTTACCTAAAATTGCCTACACTGTGCAGGTAGGGGCATTCAAGGATACCCCTGATGCAGAATCCCTTAAAGTAAAACTTGATAAAAAGGGGTTTAAAGCATATGTAATAGTATCAAAATCAAAAAAAGATGAACGGCTTTACAGAGTTTGGGTTGGAGAATTCGCTACCAGGAAGGAAGCTGAGATATTAGCATTAAAAATAAAAAAGACTGAGGGCCTGCAGGCATTCGTTACCTTTAAAAAGGAGGAGAGCATACGGCAACCGTAGAGATTGAACTTGACAGCGAAAAAGAATACAGCCTGATTTACAGTGGTCTTGAAAAAAACCTGAAGGTATTAGAAGAAACACTGGGCATCTCAGCCTCTCACAGGGGAAACAAGATATTTCTCAGGGGGGAAGATAAGCCTGTAGAGAAGGCGGAAAAACTGATTCAGGATATTCGACATATAAGCTCAGATGGTTATATCCTTACACCAGAAGAAATACGTTACGCAATAAAGTCTGTACCAGAAGGTGAATATATCTCACTGAAAGACCTCTTCTTGAATAGTATCCCTGTATCTTCAAAAAAGAGGTTTATCATACCGAAAACAGAGACCCAGAGGAAATATATCGATGCCATAAAAAATTTCGACATGGTTATTGGCATAGGCCCTGCCGGCACAGGGAAGACGTATCTTGCAATGGCAATGGCTATCAATGCATTATTGAAAAAACAGATAAGCAGGATCGTTCTTGCAAGACCGGCTGTCGAGGCTGGTGAGAAACTTGGTTTTCTTCCAGGAGATATTTATGAGAAGGTCCATCCGTATCTGAGGCCCCTCTACGATGCACTCTTTGATATGATGGAAGCAGAAAAGGTGAGCAGACTTATAGAGAAAGGAATTATAGAGATAGCGCCCCTTGCTTATATGAGGGGAAGGACTCTGAATGATTCCTTCATAATACTTGATGAGGCACAGAATACGACATCAGAGCAGATGAAGATGTATCTTACAAGGCTCGGATTCAATTCAAAGACTGTGATTACCGGTGATATTACACAGATAGACCTTCCAGCGGGAAGGGTGTCAGGCCTTATAGAGGCTGAGAGGATACTGAAGGATATCGGAGGGATTGAAATTATATATTTATCTGAAAGAGATGTGGTAAGGCACAAGCTCGTTCAGGAGATTGTCAAGGCATATGAAAGATACGAAAAACGGAATCATCAGGAGTAATGTGAAAAGACCCTGGCGGACAAAATCCCAGACCTTTCTAAAGATAGGAAGACAGGATATATCCAGATTGCCTGTCCTTCTTGTAGCCGGATTTATTTCTGCCCTCGCTATACAGGAGAGGATAAGCCTTGAGCAGCTCCTTGGAGGATTTCTTATCGCCAGTGTATTGCTTTTCATCCTCTACAAGGATATCATGCGTTATAAACCTGCCTACATTAATAATTACAACATGTTGCTACTCTTCTGTCTTTTGCTCGTCTTCACCCTCTCAACAGGAAGACTCTTTAGTTACCTCCTTTACAGTCTCTCAAAGGGCACAGGTTTTATTCCGATCGAGGGAGCTATTTTCGGCATGCCCTTGCCAGCTGGAGCAATGCTCATTACCCTTCTTTTTGACTTCCACATGGCAATCACCTTTTCTTTTACTGTAAGTATTTTGATAGGCCTGTGGCTTCATGACGCATCCTATGTCGTCTATGCATTTGTCGGAAGTCTAACTGCAGCCTTCAGTGTTATCAGATGTAGAAAGAGGTCTGCCCTCATCTGGGGGGGACTTTATGTAGTTTTAGTGAATGTTTTTACTGTAATCATCATTTTATTATTTGAAGGTGAACTTTTTACTGCAAAGACTTTATCATCGATGACTTTTGCAGTTATAGCAGGTATTAGTGTTTCTGCTATCGTCTCTCTTTTGCTGCCTCTTCTTGAGTACACCTTTAACATCACAACGGATATCAGCCTCCTTGAACTTCTTGACCTCAACCAGCCCATGGTTAGAAACCTTATGATTGCAGCTCCAGGCACATACCATCACAGTGTCATAGTAGGAAATCTTGCAGAATCTGCAGCTGAGGCAATTGGGGTGAACCCCTTGCTTGCGAGGGTTAGTTCATACTACCATGATATTGGTAAAGTAAAGATGCCGAATTATTTCATAGAAAATCAGGCAGGCCCGGAGAGCAAACATGACAGTCTGACTCCCCATATGAGCAGTATGATAATAGTTAACCATATTAAGGAAGGGGTTGAATCTGCAAAACAATACAAACTTCCCCAACCCATTCTTGATATTATTCAGCAACATCACGGCACATCCCTTATGACATATTTCTACCAGAGGGCTAAGGAACAGAAGACCGATGTTTTGCCATCAGAAGACGAATACAGATATCCAGGACCGAAACCACAAACCCGGGTGGCTGCTCTTATAATGATGGCAGATGCTGTTGAGGCTGCATCAAGGGTTCTTACAGACCCGACGCCGGCAAGGATTGCATCTCTTGTGGATAGAATAATAAATCACATTTTCCTTGACGGCCAGATCGATGAATGCGAGCTTACGCTTAAAGATATCCAGGAAGTAAAAAGGTGTTTCACATACATACTTACGGGCATATTCCATAAAAGGATTGATTATCCGGGTTTTGATTTCAATGATGAAGGTATACATAAGGAACAAGCAAAGGACAGTAAAGGTAAATCAGCAGAAAACAGTAAAACTCCTAAGGAAGGCATTCCATCTCCTCGGTCTCCAAAGAGCTGAACTCAGCATCCTCTTTGTGAATGACAGGGCAATAAAGCTGCTTAACCGCACTTTCCGGGGAGTAGATAAAACCACAGATGTTCTCTCGTTCCCGCAACAAGAGGGTTACAAGTTACAAAATAAAAAAGGCTCACAACTGAAATCTTCACTCCGCACTCCGAACTCCGCACTCCGAACTCCGCACTTTGTACTTGGTGATATCGTTATCAATCTCCAGAGAGCTAAAAGACAGGCAATAGAGCAAGGCATTACCCTGAATGAAGAGCTCAAGAGGCTCACAATCCACGGGCTCCTTCATCTTCTTGGCTATGACCATGAGAAGAGCAGATATCACAAGAATAAAATGGAATTAAAAGAAAGGAAACTGTTGCAAGATTTATAGATCATCATTTTGTTTTAAAGTAAAAATCCTTTTCTTTAATACCATATTCTGATTCTTTTCCTGCTGGGAATTCCTCTATCGTGAATTTATCTTCTTTGAAAGTTATAATGTAACCTTTTTGGGAATTCGTTATCGCTGAACCCATTATCCATTGACAAGATATTTTTTTCTCGATGCAAAGATTTATTTGTTGTTCTCTTTTTTCCATGAAACCCTCCATGGAAGAATACTTAAAATTATTCTTAAACCATTTGAGGAGTTCATTTTTCCCCGTTCCTTTTGTTACCTGAATAATGTTATTGTCTTTTCCCGCGGTGTTTGATTCGCTCGTGCAAGAAATGGTGGCAAAACTCATAAAAGATAATATGATGAGACTAATTATTGTATTTATTATTCGTAATAACATTAACTCTCCTTTCTTTTTAAGGCATGGTTACAGTAATCTCATAAGTTCCCATGGAAACATTGCCCATGATGCCTTTAGCCCAGAGGAGTTCTGTTGCCTTGACCTTCATATCCCTGGGAACCATGAGGATGAGCTTCACACCAAGTTCTGAGAGTGTCTTCCATCTCTCTGCGACCTTTTCAGAGATACTGTCTGCTGTTTCGACCTCGAGGAGAGCAAGGGTCATGCCGTGATTGCCGAGCACCATGTCAGGATAATGGCCTTTGTGTTCGACCTTTTTCTCACCTGCTCTGTTTATACCTATCTCCTTATAGTCTCTTGAGAGCTTCCTTCTCACTTGCTCGAGGATAATCTCGTGTATGAGTTCTCCGTAATCCATATCGCAGAATTTTACATAAAGATACCTTGACAATACAAGGGGCTTGATCAATAATTAGGTGCATAATATAAACCCTT
>Ga0315281_10003533_pt1 | contig 22854 bp, 16 predicted proteins | sample YL17G07_0_MG_FD_204540 | JGI IMG/M metagenome (GOLD analysis project Ga0315281, IMG submission 204540) | Sediment microbial communities from Yellowstone Lake, YNP, Wyoming, USA - YL17G07_0 | ecosystem: Environmental > Aquatic > Freshwater > Lake > Sediment | place: USA: Wyoming | collected... | reverse complement strand
CCGCTTTCGCCGCCGGGGTTATCGCCCGCAGCTTGTTGAGCGCGCCCCGGAGCTTGAACGAACCGGTGAACTGCTCGCATTCCCACTTGATGGATACGCGGGCCCCCGTCAAGTCGCTCAAGGGCGCCGAAAACTCAAGGGGCGTGTGGACGACGGCGCCTGCGATCCGGTCGCGCGCGGCAAGAATCTCGGCGCCGAAATCGCGCCGGCCGGGCATCGGGTTCGTCATCGGCCCCTGAAGATATTCCGATGGGGCTCGAAAGTCAAATAAGCGCTGGGCCAGCGATGATTTTCGTTGGCGAGCGCCGCTTTTTTCCTTAGAATAGGCGTGACGATGCCCAAATACCATATCGGCACGGCCGGCTGGAGCTACGAGGACTGGGAGGGGATCGTCTACCCCGCGAATAAGGGCCGCGGTTTCCACCCGCTCGTCTATCTCGCGAACTATATCAACATCGTCGAAATCAACAGCACCTTTTACCGGCCGGCCTCCCCCGCCCTCGCGGTGTCCTGGCTCAAGAAGGTCGAAGGGCATCCGGATTTCCTCTTCTCGGTCAAGCTCCACCAGGTCTTTTCCCACCATCGGAAGGATTTTTCGCAGAAGGACGTGGACGATTTCAAGGCCGGGATCGAGCTTCTCCGGGTCCGGAACCGGCTGGCCGCGCTACTCATCCAATTCCCGTGGTCCTACGCCAACACGCCCGCGAACCAGGACTATCTCCTCCGGCTGTTCGGATTTTTCAGCGGATACCCCCTGGCCCTCGAGGTCCGGCATTCGAGCTGGGACACGCCCGGCTTTTACGACATGCTCCGCGGGAACGGCGCCGCGTTCTGCAACATCGACCAGCCGGTCTTTAAAAACTCGATCGAGCCCTCGGCCGTCAGCACAAATCCGGACTTCGCCTACGTCCGGCTGCACGGCCGGAACTACAAAAACTGGTTCCGCGCGGAGGCGGGCCGCGACGATCGCTATGATTATCTCTACACGAAAGACGAGCTCGACGGTTGGACCGACCGGATCAGGGCGCTCGGCACCAAGAGCGACAAGGTCTATGTCATTACGAACAACCATTACCGGGGCCAGGCCATGGCCAACGCCCTGCAGATCCGGAACATGATCACGGGCGAAAAGGTGGACGTCCCGGAGCTCCTCCTCGAAAAATATCCGGTGCTCCGGGAGATCGTCCGGCAAATCCGGAGCGGCCAGATGGACCTGTTCCGGAAAAAACCCGGCCCCACGGACGACAAGGATGGCAAGCCATGAGCTGGTGGGAAACGGATTTCGCGTCGGTTAAAAGAAACAGGCTTTATCTCGCGGGCCGGCGGGCTGAAACCCTGGCCCGGGAGTTCGGGACGCCGCTCTACGTCTACGGGAAGAACGCGGTCCTGGCGCGCTACGACCTGCTGCGGAGGATCCTGGCCGGCGACCCTTCCCGCGAGGGGTGGATTTGCTACGCGATGAAGGCCAACCCGCACCCGGGCCTCCTCGCCCTCCTCCGGAAGCGGGGCGCGCGCATCGACGCCGTCTCCCCCAACGAGGTGCAAGCCGCTCTCGCCGCGGGCTTCCCGCCGGAGCGGATTCTTTTCACCGGGACCAGCGTCAGCGTCGCGGACCTCGAGCGGCTGATGATGGTCGACGGCTTGACCCTTAACATCGACGCCCCCGAGCAGCTCGAAATGATGGGCGCCTTCAAGCGCAGGAAATGCCCGGGGAAGAGGATCCGGGTGTCGGTCCGCTGGAACCCCGGAATAGGCAGCGGCTTCAACCCCCGGGTCATCACGGCGGGCCAAAGGTCCTCAGACGGGACCCCCATCAAGTTCGGCGTCGAGGAAGGCAAGGTCGTCGGGGTCTTCGAGCGGGCCAGGGCCCTCGGGTTTCTCCCGGTCGGCCTGCACCATCATCTCGGCTCGGGCTGGGTCCGCGGGGACTTCGCGACCGTCCGGGAAGCCGCGGACAAAATGGTCCGGATGGCCGGGGAGCTCGAAAGAAGGCGCTTCCCCCTCGAGTTCCTGGACTTCGGAGGGGGCTTCGGGCCCCGCTACGCCAAGGGCCAGGGGCTCTTCCCGGTCGGGCGTTACCTTCGGCATATTTCGCGGGCCGTCGCCAAGGCGGGGCTCGGGATCAAAGCCGTCGCCGTCGAGCCGGGGAAATTCCTGGTCGGGGATTCCGGGGCCCTCCTGCTCCGTGTCGAGTATATCAAGGAAAGCTACGGCAACCTCTTCGCCTGCGTCAACGGCGGAACGTACAATACCGTCCCGCGGCCGGCGATCTATCTCCAGGCCGTCCACGAGATTATCAACGCCTCGCGCGTCGGCGGAAGCCCCAAGGCCCGGCTGACCGTGGCCGGCAACCTCTGCGAAACGGGCGACGTCTTCGGGAAAGAACGGCTCATGCCGCTGCCGCGCGGCGGCGACATTCTGGCCGTGTTGGGGGCCGGGGCTTATTGCCGCAGCATGGCCTCCACGTTCAACCTCCGCGAGATCCCAAGGGAGATTCTGATCTGACCCGCTGGAGAAGCGCCGAGACGGCCCCGTCCGCGTTCGGATGACGGAAAGCGAAGGCCGCTTCCGCAAGCCGCCGCGGAAAGACCCTTTGCCCCTCGAGGATGGTCTCCTTCGCTTTTTCCCCGAACAGGAGTTTCAGGACGAAGGCCGGGACCGGGAGCCAGCAGGGACGGCCGAGGGCCTGGCCGATAGCCCGGCAGACATCTTTCTCAATCAGGGGATTCGGGGCCGTCAAATTATAGACCCCCGCCAGGTCTTCGCGCTCGACGAGAAAGCGGACGGCCCGGACCTCGTCCAAGATATGGATCCAGGAGAACCACTGCCGGCCGCTTCCGAGCGGCCCCCCGGCGAAAAACCTGAAGGGCATGGCCAGACGCGGGAATACGCCCCCGTCCCGGCCGAGAACCAGACCGGAGCGTATGACAACCCGCCGGACCCCGAGGGCCTCGACCTCGCGCGTCGAATCCTCCCATGCCCGGACCACTTCCGGGAGAAACCCATCGCCCGGCGTAGACGATTCCTCGATTTCCTCGTCCCCCCTCGGCCCATAGAACCCGACCGCCGAGGCCTGGACGACGACTTCCGGCTTGAGCCGGGCGCCTCTCACGGCTTCGACGACGGCCGCCCCCGCGTCCAGCCGGCTCTTGAGGATGCGGTTTTTTTTGGCCCCGGTCCAGCGTCCCTCGGCGAGGTTGTCGCCCGCGAGGTTGATGATCGCGTGAGCGCCATCCGCCAGGGACGCCCAGCCGTCCGCCGTCCGGCCGTCCCAGAACACGGACTGGACGCCCTTTCCAAAGATGCCTGCGCTTTTCGCCACGTTTCTCGTCAGCGCGGCGACGTCATAGCCGCCGGACGCGAGCTCTCCGGCCAGGGCCCGGCCGATGAAACCCGTGGCCCCCGTGATCAGGACCCGCTTTTTGTCCATGCCCCCTCGCTTCAGGAAGCGCTCGGCGCCCCCGCAGTTCGCTGCCTCCCGGGCATCCTACCCGGAGTACTTATTCAAGAAGACGAACTTCTCCCGGGGAAAGCGCTCGGGCCGCACGCTTTCGCTGGCCGCCTGCTGGGGCGTCAGTGCCGGGCTGATGGCCACCGCGTGTTTCCCGACGAGGACGAGCGTGATAACTTGGTAAATATCGGGAATATTGAGGATGTCCCGCGCCCTGGCGGCGTCGAATCCCGCGATCGGGTGGGCCACGAGCCCGAGCTCCGTCGCCCTGAGGATGAGGAACGCGGTGGCCAGCCCCGTATCGAACTGGTGATATTCGCGGCCCTCCCTCAGGCAGTCGTCCTCCTTGCGGCTGAAGACGGCGATGATCATGGACGCCGCGTGACACCACCCGTTAGCCTGGGAAAAAACCGGCCTCATCGCCGCGACTGCGGCGGGCTCATAAACGAAAACATAGCGCCAAGGCTGGTTATTCGAGCACGACGGGGCGAGTTGGGCGTGGCGGGCCAGGTCGCGGACCAGGTCTTCGTCGATGGGAAAGGGAGCCAGGGACCGGAAGGCCCTCCGGGTTTCGATGGCGGTGTGGACATCCATGGCGGATTCTCCAAAAACCGGTACGGTCGAAAAGGATATCACACTTCGCGGACAGCCGCATCCGTCGGACAGTTCCGCGCCGGGCCCAGCGCCAACAGCGGCCGGAATTGATATCAGGCCTTGAGGAAGGCGACGATCTCGTCGAGGTCCGGGAGCTGGGGAATATCGTAGACCTTGATGAAGGACACCCGCCCGTTCTCGTCGACGACAATGTTGGCGCGCTCCGAAAAGCCGTCCTCCTCGCGAAAAACACCCAGAGCGTGGGCCACGGCCCCGTGTGGCCAGAAATCGCAGAGAAGGCGCGTCTCCTTGATGCCCAGCTCCTTGGCCCAGGCGTGTTTCGCCGGGAAAGAGTCGACGCTCACGCCGAACGCCACCGTGTTCAGCCCGTCGAAAACCGGCTTGCGGGCCTCGAGGGCCTTCATCTGGTCCGCGCACACGGGTGTCCAGGCCAGCGGATGAAAGGATAACAGGACGCGCTTGCCGGCGAATGAGGACAGACGGAATTCCCGGTTATGGTGGTCCTTGAGCGCGAAATCGGGGGCGATGTCGCCCACCCAAATCGTCTGAGTGTTTCCCATACGGTTCCCTCCCCACGCGGCAGGAATCAAGAACGCCTGCCAAGCGCGCCCATTATGCCATGCGGAGGAGGGAAAAACAAGGCCGGCGCGGAACGGACTTCGTCGGTCGGTCCCGGGCCGCGAAAGGCGCTTCGGACCGCGTTCGCGGAGAAAACTGTTGAAATGTCCCTCCCATGATTATTAGAATTGTAAACTTAATGGAACTCTATGACGTCTTATCCAGGGTATTGCCGACTCGCGTCTTGAAAAAGGAGCCCGCCTTGAAAAAAATCCTCGCCATCGCCGTCATCGTCGTTTGCGTCGCCGTGTCCGCCGGACCGGCCCGCGCCGCCGGACGGACCGGGTACTACCGATTCCCGGCCGTGCACGGGACGACCATCGTCTTCACAACGGAAGGCGACCTCTGGTCCGTCGACATCAAGGGGGGAACGGCCGTCCGCCTGACCACCCACACCGGGCTCGAATCGAACCCGGCCATCTCCCCCGACGGCACGACCGTCGCTTTTTCCGCCCAGTACGAGGGCCCGACCGAGGTCTTCACGATGCCTCTCGCCGGAGGGCTCCCGGTCCGCCGGACGTTCGCCGGGCAGACCTCGACCGTCGTCGGCTGGACCCCCGACGGGAAAATCATCTATGCCACGCAAAAATACGCGACACTGCCCAACACCCAGCTCGTCGTCCTGGACCCGCGCGCGAATACCGAAACGCTTCTCCCCCTGGCCCAGGCAGCGGATGGGTCCTTCGACCCGGCCGGGCGGACGCTTTTTTTCACCCGGCTTCCCTTCCAGGGCAGTTACACCAAGCGTTATAAGGGCGGCACGGCCCAAACGCTCTGGAAATACGCGTCCGGGGACGCGGAAGCCGCCCCCCTGACCCCCGATTACGCCGGGACGAGCAAGAATCCGATGGTCTGGCAGGGCCGGATCTATTTCGTCAGCGACCGCGACGGCACGATGAACCTCTGGACCATGGACGCCACGGGCAGGGACCTCCGGCAGCTGACGTTCCATAAGGGGTTCGACGTGAGCGCTCCCTCGCTTAGCGAGGGGAAGATCGCCTATCAGCTCGTGGCCGACCTTCACGTCTACGACATCACCGCCGGTAAGGACAGCAAGCTCGTCATCACCCTGCCCTCGGATTTCGACCAGATGCGGGAGAAATGGGTCACCAAGCCCACGGATTACCTGAACTCCGTGCACCTCTCGCCCTCGGGCGACCGGATCGCCATGGTTTCCCGGGGCAATATCTTCGTCGCTCCCGTGGGCGACGGGCGCTGGGTCCGGATCGGCCCCAATGCCGGGGTCCGCAACCGGGCCGCCCGGTTCCTCGGCGACGGAAAAAACCTCATGGTGCTTTCGGACAAGACCGGCGAGTGGGAATTCCACCGCTTCCCCGCCGACGGCCTCGGCGCGGGAGAGACTTTGACAACGGGCGCCAAGGTCCTCCGCTTTGACGGCGTCCCTTCGCCCGACGGCCGCTCCATCGCCTTCGGCGACAAAGATTACCAGCTTTGGATCTACAACGGCGAGAAAAGAACGACCACCAAGGTCGCCGAGTCCGGGAACGGGATGTTCGGCGACCTCACCTGGTCCCCGGACGGCCAGTGGCTCGCGTTTGTCCGGGCCGCCGACAACGAGTTCCAGCAGATCGTCGTTCTCAGCGTGGCCTCCGGTCAGATGACGGAGCTGACCGATGACCGCGTCGATTCCTACAATCCGGCCTGGAGCCCGGACGGCCAGTGGCTCTATTTCCTGTCCGACCGCTATTTCCGAAGCGCCGTCGGCGGCCCGTGGGGGCCGAGGCAGCCCGAGCCCTACTTCGATAAGACGACGAAAATCTACGCCCTGGCCCTGACGTCCAAGCCCATTTTCCCGTTTGCGCCGGCGAACGAACTCAACGCCGACGAGAAGGACAAAAAGGACGTCAAGGACACCAAGCCCGCCGACGCCAAATCCCCGAAGGAGCCCGCGCCCAAGGTCGTGATCGAATTCGCCGGCATTCAGGACCGCGTCTTCGAGGTGCCGCTTCCCGCGAGCGTCTACTCCCAGCTCGTGATCGGCGAAAAGGCCCTGTACCTCATCGACAGGGAGAGCAACGCGGCCGGCCGGAGCAAGCTCCAGGTCGTCGAGATCAAAAACCGCAACGTCCAGGCCAAGACGCTCATCGAGGATGTCCGAAACTTCGAGCTTTCGGCCGACGGGAAGAAGATCCTGCTCATGAAAGACAGCGACCTCTACGTGATCGATGCAACGACCATGGCCCCCTCCTCCCTCGGAGAGAAGAAGGTCGACATGTCGCGCTGGACGTTCGCCATCGACCCCCGGGAGGAATGGCGCCAGATGTTCATTGACGCCTGGCGCATGGAACGCGATTACTTTTATGACAGGAACCTCCACAACGTCGATTACCAGGGGCTTCTCGAGCGTCACAAGCCGTTCGTCGAGAGAGTCAGCGACAGGGCCGAGCTCAACGACCTCCTCGCCCATCTCGTCGGCGAACTGTCGGCCCTGCACACCTTCGTCAGGGGCGGCGACATCCGCCAGGGGACCGAGAACGTCGCTCCCGGTTCCCTCGGCGCCAGGCTGGCCCGGGACGAAGCCGCCGGGGGCTACCGGATCGACCACATCTTCCGGGCCGACCCCGAGTATCCCGAGCGGTGCTCGCCTCTGGCCAAACCGGCCATGACCATCCACGAGGGAGACGTGATCACGGCCATCAACGGCACGCCGACGCTGGCCGTGCCCGACCCGTCGCTCCTCCTGCGGAACACCGCCGGCCAGCAGGTCCTCCTCGAAGTCAAACCGGCGGCGGGAGGCGCGGCGGCCAAGGCCATTGTCAACCCGCTCACGCCGGGAGCCGATTCCGACCTCCGCTACTCGGAATGGGAATACACCCGCCGCCTCGACGTCGATAAGGCCTCGAAGGGAGACATCGGTTACGTTCACCTGCGGGCCATGGGCGGCGACAACTATACGGAGTGGGTCAAGAATTTCTACCCGGTCTTCAACCGCAAGGGCCTGATCATCGACGTCCGCCACAATCGCGGCGGCAACATCGATTCTTGGATCCTCGAGAAGCTCCTGCGGCGGGCCTGGTTCTACTGGCAGAGCCGGGTGGGCAACCCGACCTGGAACATGCAGTACGCGTTCCGCGGGCACATGGTCGTTCTGTGCGACGAATACACGGCGTCGGACGGCGAGGCCTTCAGCGAAGGGTTCCGCCGGCTCGGCCTGGGCAAGGTCATCGGCACGCGGACCTGGGGCGGCGAGATCTGGTTGAGTTCGTCGAACGTCCTGGTCGACCGCGGACTCGCTTCAGCGGCGGAAATGGGGGTCTATGGCCCCGAGGGGTCGTGGCTTATCGAAGGACACGGCGTCGACCCGGACATCGTGGTCGATAACCTCCCCCACGCGACCTATCAGGGGAAGGACATCCAACTCGAGGCGGCGGTCAAGCATCTCCAGGAGCTGATCAAAAAGCAGCCCGTCGAAGTCCCCAAGCACCCGCCTTATCCTGACAAGAGGAAATAGCGATCATCCAAAGGATGCCGCGCCTAAAGGAGGACGCCCGATGCGCAGAATATTCAAAATAGCGGCCGTCGCGGCCATCTCCTTCATGTTCCTCTCGGCCCCGGGGGTGTTTCCCGGCGTCGCCGGCGCGCCGTCATACGGCTACCTCGTCCAGGGCGGACCGCCGTGCGCCGTTTGGTGGGCCGAGGGCGCCTACAAGGTGATGAAATCGGACCCGGTCCCGTCGGTCAAAGGGCCGGTCGTCCGGCTTTCGGCGGCTGCCAACGAGTTCGAGCCGTTCCTGCTCGTCCTGCGGCCGGAGAAGCGGTTGGATAGCGTGAGGGTTGCGGCGGGCCCGCTGCGAAACGAACAGGGAGCCGAGATCCGGCCGGCCGAAACGTCCGTGGCCCGCGTGGAGTACGTCAAGATTACGACGCCGACGGACGAGCGAGGTGCGGTGGGATGGTGGCCCGACCCACTCCCCTTATATGACGGACCCTTCACAGCCTGCCCGGGAGAAAATCACCCTCTCTGGATCACCATCCACGTTCCGAAGGGCGCGGCGCCCGGCCTCTACAAGGGCGAGGTCCGGCTCTCCGCCGAGGGTTGGTCATGCATGGTGCCCGTCGAGGTCCGCGTCCGGAATTTCTCGCTGCCCGACAAGTCGTCCGTTCGCTCCTCCTTTGGCATCGTCACGGGCGACATCATGGCTTACCACAACCTCGAAACTCGGGAGGAGCTCGAGAAAGTCACGGACCTTTATTACGCCAATTTGCGGGACCATCGCGTCGCCCCGACCTCCCCGTTCGATCTTTACCCCATGAAGATCTCCGTGAGCGGAGTTTATTGGAAGGGCGGGGAATTCGTGACGGACGGGGCCCACGGGGGACGCAGGGCCCTCAAGATCACCGATGACGATACCGCCCAGAACGTGGCGGCGGCCTATGACGCCCCGATCATGGTCGTAGGAAGCCGCCCGCGACGCCTGAGCTTCTGGGCGAGGACGGCCGTGAAAGACCAGCCGTACACGGTCCTGCTCGAAGCCTTCGACGCCGGAGGACGGTGGGTCCCCGGGGCCAACATCCTCAATGTCATGAACGGCGCGACGGAATGGAAACGGGAGACGATCGAGCTTCCGTCTTTGCCGGACGCGGTCGAGACTCTGCGGTTGACTCTCTTCGCGACCTTCCGCGATAATTCCGGCAAGGCCACGGGCACGGCCTGGTTTGACGACATCGCCCTCGAGGCCGCGCCGCGCGGCCCGGAGGCGCGCCTCGACAACCTCCTTCCGGGCGGCGATTTCGAGATGCCGGTCGACGGGATGAAGGTCGCGGTCGATTTCTCGGAATTTGACCGTGGCGCCCGCCGCTACCTCGATGAGTTCGGCTTCAACGCCTATGACCTCTATCTCCAGGGGCTGGGGACCGGGTCGTTCTACTCGCTGGAGTCCGGCGTCTTCGGCGGTTTCCGGCAGGGGACGCCCGAATATGACGCCCTTCTCAGCCAATATCTCCGCCAGGTCGAAGACCATCTCGACCGCAACGGCTGGCTCGGCCGGGAATATATCTACTGGTTCGACGAGCCCGGTGAAAAGGATTACCCGTTTGTCCGCGAGGGCATGCTCAACATCCGGAAGAACGCGCCGCGGCTGACCCGGTTCATCACCGAGCACGAGCCGGGACCCGCCATCATGGACGTTTCGGAGATCGGCTGCACGATTTTTCACCGCGTCGACCCCAAGGCGGTGGCCGAGCTCGTGACGAAGGGCCGGGAGTTCTGGTCTTATCTCTGCACCGGGCCGAAAAGCCCGTGGGTTACTCTCTTCATCGACCATCCGGCCGTGAATCTCCGGTTGTGGCTCTGGATGAGCTACGCCTGGAAGCTCCGCGGCATCCTCGTCTGGCGGGCCAACTACTGGAACAGTTCGACCCTGTTCCCGCCCGACGCCCCGCAGAATCCCTGGGATGATCCCATGTCCTACACGGTCGGCTACGGCGTGCCGTTCGGCCAGGTCCGCCACTGGGGGAACGGGGACGGGAGATTCCTGTACCCCCCCAACCGCGACCCCGGCAAGGATAAGACCAAGTACCTCTGCGGTCCGGTCAATTCGGTCCGCTGGGAGATCCTCCGCGAGGGGATCGAGGACTATGAGTACTTTGTCATGCTCGATCGCCTGGCGAAAGAGGCCCAGGCGAAAAACGCGGACGCTAAACTCGTCGCGGAGGCGGAGGGCCTGCTCTTGATCCCCCCGGCCATCTTTAAAAACGGACAGGACTATGCCAAGGACCCGCTCGACCTTCTCCGCTACCGGGACAAGGTCGCGGCCATGATCGAGAAGCTCCGAGCGCGCTGAGGGAGGCGGAACGATGCGATTATTGACCTTCGGGAAGAAGTCCGGATTCATTTTGTTTCTGGTCCTGGCGCTCCTCATCGCGGTCTTTCCGGCCCGCGGGACGGGGCGCATGCAGGCCGGAGCGGGCGGCGTCAATTCGCTCGACCCCAAAGTCGCGGCCGAAATCGATAAGATCTTCGCCGACTTCGACAAGCCCGGGAGCCCGGGATGCGTCATCGGCATTCTCAAAGACGGGCGGATCGTTTACGCCCGCGGTCACGGCCTGGCCAATCTGGAGTACGGCGTGCCCATGACGGCGGAAACGGTTTCCGAATCCGGTTCGGTCGCCAAACAGTTCACGGCCGCGGCCGTCCAGATCCTGGCGGCGGAAGGAAAACTCGCCCTGGATGACGACATCCGGAAATACCTGCCCGAGGTTCCCGTGTTCGGCCCGGTCATCACGGTCCGGCGCCTTCTCAATCATACGAGCGGGTTGCGGGACCAGTGGGACCTGCTCGACCTGGAGGGCCGGCCGGCAGGAAGCGTCGCGCATACCATGGACGAAATCCTGGACCTGGTGAGCCGGCAGAAGGACCTCAATTTCAAGCCCGGGGACGAATACCTCTACAGCAATACGAATTACTCCCTCCTGGCCTGGATCGTCCGCCGGGCGTCCGGCCAGTCACTCGCGGACTTCAGCCGGGAGCGGATCTTCCGCCCGCTCGGCATGATCCACACCCAATGGCGGGACGATTACAGGCGGGTCGTCGAAAGCCGGGCCGCCGCCTACTCGGCGGGGCCGAACGGGACCTTCCTCCAGAACATGCCGTTCACGAACGTCTACGGGAACGGCGGTCTGCTCATCACGATGGGCGACCTGTTGATCTGGGCGGAGAATTTTTGGAACCCGCGGGTCCTCGGCAGGGAGCGGCTGGACGAGATGGAGGCGCCCGGCCGGCTCAACGACGGATCGACCATCACCTACGGCATGGGACTTGGCTTGTCGGATTATCGTGGCCTGCGCCAGGTCACCCATAGCGGCTCGACGGCCGGCTATCGCGCCTACCTCGTCCGCTTCCCGGGCGAGCACGCGGCGATCGCCGTCCTGGGCAATTTCGGAGGCGTCGACGGGAGCGACCTGGCCCACAAGGTCGCGGATATCCTCCTTGAAGGACGGCTCCAGGAAAAGCCCAAGGTCCGGCCTTTCAAGATGGCGCCCGACCGGCTCGGGCAGCTCGCGGGCTTTTATAGGAATATGAAAACCGACGCCGCCCTCAAGCTCGCAGTCAAGGGGGAAGGGCTGGTCACCCAGGGAGTAGGCCGGCCGCTCCAGCTCGTGCCCATCGCCTCGGACCGCTTGATCACGTATAACGGGACGGAATATATTTTCGAGCCCGCCGGGCCCGCGGCGCCTTCCGGGCTCCGCGAAACGCCCGTGAGCGATCCTGCGTCGACCTATGTTCGCGTCGAGCAGGCCCGGCCCGGGCCGCAGAAGCTCGCCGAGTACGAGGGGCGGTACTGGAGCGAGGAACTTGACGTGACGTACTCCGTCGCCGTCCAGAACGGCCGGCTGATCGTCATCCGTCGGCCGGATCCTCCGGTCCCCCTCAGCCCCAGCTACGAGGACGCCTTCTCCCCCGGCGGCACGAGCGAGATCGTGCTTCGCTTCACGCGTAACGCGGCGGGAGCCGTCGACGGGTTAAGTATCTACACGGGCCGCGTCCGCCACCTCAAGTTCGTCAGGCAGGGCATGGCTTAGCCCTTGACAGGCCGCGGCAGGGCCGATCATTTGTGTCACGAACTGCAAAAAAGGACGCGCTGTCCCCCTTCAGTCCGCGCAGGCCCTCCTGAAGGCAGCGGCGGCCCGGGCGATGTCCTCGTCGGACGAGTCGATGTTGATCCCAAAAGCCGCACCGAGCCCGGCGTCGACGACGCCTACGCTAAGATTGACGGCCCGGCTCAAAATGTCATCCGTCCTGGGGTAGGCCCCGCGGCCGTTCGGCCGGCCGTTTTCCTCGAGGTAGCGGTTGAGGTGCTCCATGTTGGCGTAGACATGCCAGCCGCTGTGGTCGAGGGTCGCCGTCCCCAGCCTCGAGCAAACCCCGGCCGCCTTCGCCGCGTTGTCGAAGAGGACCGTGAGCAGCGTCGCGCAGTCGCCGGCCGGATCGTTCAGGCGCCGGAACGCCAGGCCCGGCACGGCCCCGATAGCCTCCTTGAACTTCTTCTTCTTTTCGCGGAGCGTGGCGATGATCCGGGGCATCTTCCGGAGCTGGGCGAGGGCCACAGCACCCGTTAATTCGTTCATCCGGAAATTCATCCCGAGAATACTCCGCTCCCCGACCTCAACCCCGGCCCGGAGAGGAGAGTGGCCCTGGTCGTGGAAGCCAAAGGCCAGCTTGTAGAGGGCCTCATCATCGGTGATGACGAGGCCGCCGTCCCCCGCGGTCACGGTCTTAAAAATGTTGAGGGAGAAGGCCCCGATCCGGCCGATCGTCCCGAGCTTGCGGCCCTTGTAGGAGCCGCCGTTGGCCTGGCAGGCGTCTTCGATGACCGGAAGGCCGTGCTTTCCGGCCAGGCCCATGATCGCGTCCATGTCGCAGGCGTTTCCCAGCATGTGGATGGGCATGACGGCCTTAGTCTTTTTCGTCAGCCGTCGCTCGATGTCTGCGGGGTCGATATTCAGGCTTTCGTCGATCTCCGCCAGAACGGGAACGCCGCCCGCGTGGATGATCGAGCTGAAACTGGCGATGAACGTGTACGCCGGAACGATGACTTCGTCACCCGGCCCGATCCCGATGGCCTTCAACGCGCAGATCAGGGCGCCGGAGCCCGAGCTGGTGGCCAGGGCATGGCGGACGCCGCACCACTCCGCGAACTCCTTTTCCAGGCTGTACACCTTGTGCTTGTATTTCGGGTCGTCGAGGCTTCCGTAGCGAAAGAGATAACCGGATTCCATGACGTCCATGACTTCCTGTGTCTCCTCGCGGCCGATCCACTGGCTTCCCGGTCCCGGCATGTTCCTTCCTCCTTACCAAAAGATGGCGTAGATGACTATGAAAATAACGACGACGATGGCGAACCAAACGCTGATCCGCCTCCACCACGGGTAGCCGCGGCTCGTCTCCTCCTCGGGAAGACGGACCAAGCTTCGGCGCCAGATGGTGGCCCCGAGGTCCTCGGTCCCCGAGGGCGACGTGAGGAGGCTGACGGCGGCGATCAAGACGAGCGACAGGACGAAAATGATTCCCGACAGGTTGAAAATATTGAAATGGGCGAGCACCCCGTAGAACTGACGCAGGTAAACGAGTCCGAGCATGGGCAGGGCCAGGAGGAGGGCCAGAATGGCGGCCGGCTTCGTCATCCTCTTCCAGAAGATGGCCAGGATGAAGACCGCCATGATCGGGGCCAGCATGAGGGCCCAGGAGTCCTGGGCGTAGGAAAAGATGGAGCCGAACCGTCCGACCATCGGCGACCAGAGCGCTCCGAAAATGAGAAAGGCGGTCCCCGTCCAGCGGGCAAACTTGACGAGTTTCGCGTCCGGCGCGTTCTTCCTGATCAGCCCCTTGTAGATGTCCAGGGTCAGGAGCGAAGACGTGGAATTGATGAGCGAGTCCACCGTGGAGATGATGGCCCCGAACAGGACGGCAAAAATAACGCCCCTCAGGCCGATCGGCACGACCCGGGCGATCAGGAACGGATAGGCCCCGTCGGGGTGCGGCAGCCCGGGGTCGAGGGCGTGGGCGATCATCCCCGGCCAGGCCACGCCGAGGCCGAGCGGGATGGCCAGGGCCGCGGCCAGGACGACGCCCATCTTGGCGTTCCACTGAGACTTGGCCCCCAGGCAGCGCTGGGTGATGTACTGGTTGGTGGAATAATAATAGCCGCTCATGACGATGGCCACGGCCAGGATGCCCGTCCAGGGCAGGTCGGGATGGGAAGCCGGCAGCATGAGATGGGCCCTTTCGCCCGTCCCGACCACGGCCCGAAGGCCGCCGGGGACGGCGTGGAGGCCCAGGAAAAAAACCAGGAGACCGCCGGCGACGAGCAGGGCGCCGTTGAAGAGGTCCACCCACGCGGCCGAGCTCAGACCGCCGAAAATCGTGTAGGACCCCGTGATGACGACCAGCAGCCAGACGGCGAAATAGAGGTTCAGGCCGAAAATCCGGTTGATCAGGAACCCGCCTGAGTAAAGGACGAGGGGCAGGTTGATGAGGAGATACTGGATCATGCAGATGATCGAGAAGGCCGAGCCAACGGTCCGGCCGAACCGTTTGGTCAGGTACTCGGGAACGGTGAAAATCCTGTTCCTCAGGTAAACGGGCAGGAAGAAAAGGAGCAGAATGGCCTGGGCCGGCCAGACGAGCCACTCCCAGTTGGCCACGGCCATCCCAAACTTGTAGCCCCAGCCGACCTCGCCGATGAACTGCTCCGAGCTGATGCTGGCGGCGATCAGAGAGAAGCCAATGACGTACCAGGGAAGTCCCCGCCCGGCAAGGAAAAAGTTCGTCGGGCTGTCTGCTTTTTTTCGGCCCGAAACAAACCCGATGACAACGACGGCGACGAGGTAGACGGCGAACGTGCCGGTTTCGAAGAGGGTCAGGTTCACGATCCTTCCCTATCGCCCGCCCAGTCACTCCGTCACGACGAAACGGCCCTTGAGCCGGATGTCTTCCGACGAGGCGCCGACGAAAATCCTGAACTCGCCGGGCTCGACGACCCGTTTCAGGTCCTTGTCAAGAAGCGCCAGGTCGTCGGGGGTGAGCTCGAACTTGACGGTCGTTTTCTCACCGGGCGCAAGCCGGATCCGGACAAATCCCTTGAGCTCCTTGACGGGCGTCGCGACCGTACTGATGACGTCCTGGAGATAGAGCTGGACGACCTCGTCGCCGGCGCGGCTTCCCGTGTTCTTGACATCCGCGCTGACGGTCACGGTGCCCGCCGGGCCGATTTTTCCGGGGCTTGTCCGGAGATTGGCGTACTCGAAGGTCGTGTAGCTCAGGCCGTGGCCGAAGGGAAAGAGGGGCCTCGGATCCATGTCCACGTAGGGCTTGCCCCAACCCTGTTCGATCCAATAGGCCTTCGATTTCTTAGCATTATAATAGACGGGAAGCTGTCCGGCGTGGCGGGGGACGCTGACGGGCAGTTTCCCTCCCGGGTTGTAATCACCGAAGAGGACATCGGCCACCGCCCGGCCTCCTTTTTCTCCGCAGACCCAGGCTTCGAGAATGGCCGGGACGCGCTGCGAGGCCCGGAGGATCGCCAGTGGCCGGCCGTTGATGAGGACCACGACCGTCGGCGTCCCCGTCCCCAAGACGGCCTCGATGAGCTCGTCCTGGAGGCCGGTGAGCTCGAGCGTCGCCGCGTCGTAGCCCTCGCCGCTGGTGCCCTGGCCGTCCTTCTTCTGCCATTCGTTCTCGCCGACGACGATAACCGCCGCGTCGGCCCCGGCGGCCGCCTTCCTGGCCAAATCAATTTCGTTCAGCCCGCCACCGAGAACTTCGCAGCCCTTGACGTATGTCACCTTGGTCGCGGGCGAAACCGCCCGCCGGATCCCCTCGATGACCGTCGTGACTTCCTGGATCACCTTCAGGGCGACATAGTCGCCGAGCTGGTTGAGGCGGTCGTCCGCGTTCGGGCCGATGACCGCGATGGATTTCAGGTCTTTCCGGAGCGGCAGGGTTTTCTTCTCGTTCTTCAGGAGGACGATCCCCTCGCGGGCGGCGTCGAGCGCCAGGTCCTGGTGCTCCGAGTTATGGACGATTTTCTCCGCCCGGGCCGGGTCCACGCGGGTCGTCTCAAAAAGGCCGAGCCGGAATTTCTGAAGGAGGATCCGCCGGACGGCCCGGTCGACGAGAGCCATGCCGACTTTTCCCTCGCGGACGGAGGCGATCATGTCCTTCATGTAGCCGGACTCGTACGAGATACCCACGTCCACGCCCGCCTTGAGGGCCAACTGCCCGGCCCGTTTTTGGTCGGCGGCCAAGCCCTCGTAGACCAGGGTCCCGATGCCCCCGCCCTCGGACAGGACGAGCCCCTGGAAGCCCAATTCGTCGCGCAGGATGGCGGTCAGGATCTTTTCGGAGGCGTGGGTGGGGACGCCGTCGACGGCCGGGTAGGTCGCCATGACCCCCAGGGCGCCGCTTCTTTTGATCCCGGCCACCCACGGCGGGAGGAAGATTTCCCGCAGGGTCCGTTCGGACACTTCCATGGCCCCGCGCTCGAGCCCGCTCGCCGGCTGGCTCTGGCCGGGGTAGTGGCAGAGCCCGGCCACGCATTTGTCCGGCGCCGCAACATTCCCGCCCTGTACCGCCCGAACGATCGCCTCCGCGTAGCGGGCGCAGAGGTAAGGATCCTCGGAATAGGCTTCCTCGTTCCGGCCCAGCCGGGGGTCGCGGATGGGCTCGACGACGAGGGTAAAGATCTGATGGATACCGATGGACCGGGCCTCTTCGGCCGCCGCGGCGTAGACTTTCGAGATGAGGCCCGGGTCGAAAGCACTCCCCAGGGCCGGCCCCTCGGGAAAGATCGTCGCCCCGGAAGCCATGAGCCCGTGAGTACCTTCTTCCGTCATCAGGAGGGGAATCCCCAGGCGCGTCTTCTTCAGGGCGATCTCCTGGACCTCATTCAGGAATTCGGCTTGCCGGCGCGGGCCTTCGTGCAGGATGGTGTTGGGAAGGGTGAAGAAGCCGCCGCCGGGTCCGAGGCCCTTCACGTAGGTGCCCTCCGCGAATTTGCGGCAGGCCGTCATTTTTTCCGCGGGGCTTTCTCCGAGTCCGGATTCGTAGACGCAGGGCATATTCATCTGCCCCACTTTTTCCTCGAGCGTCATCCGGCCGAGGAGATCTTCCACCCTCTTGTCCGGAGCCGCGGATGGGTCCAGATAAAGGGGCTTGCCCGACTTCGACACGTCGGCGCGGTTTAGCACGACGCCGACGGACGATAAGAGGACGAACAGCGGGACTCCGATAATGAGCTTTCTCATCGCCGCGGAATTCCTTTCATTTTCTATGGTCAGCGACGTATTTACCGATGCGGCCGACGGTGTCGATCCACAGGCCGCTCCCCGGGTCGTTCGCGTAGCGGCAGAGCGCCTCGAGCGTTTTCGCCGGCGTCGTCTGGTAGCCGCTTTCGCCGATCTCATGCCCGCAGAGAATCAGCCAGCGCCCATCGGAGGCGGCCTGGTCGATGAGGACCTTGAGCTCATCGAACGTCGCCCCGTCGCTCCCCTGGGCGAGAAGCTGGGCGAGGTCGCATATGGCGGGATCGTTGGCGGCTTCGTTGAGGCCGAGGCGCCCTGTTAAGAACCGTTCCGCCACCAGGGGGACATAGCTCTTCACGGCCCTGCCCCTCCCCACGAACGTCTGACAGCAGGGATAGGCGAAGCTTATAGGCTTCACGGCCAGCATCTTCTCGATGGCCCGGGAGGCATCGTCGATCTCCCGGGTCATCCGATCCAGGGTGAGATCCTCGAGCGCGTTGGCCTTGGAAAAGGCGTAATTCCCGGTGCATGGATGTGTCATCGTGTGGTTTCCGATCTCGTGGCCGTTCTTGACGGCCCGCTTCCAGCCGTCGAGGCGTTCCTTGACGCTGTCCGGCAAGACATAGAAGGTCGCCTTGACCTTGTAGCGGTCGAGGATCGGCAAACCCGTATCGATCTGGCTGAGGCGGGCGTCGTCGAATGTCAGGCTGATGGCCGCCCGCTTTCCTCCGGGCCAGCGAAAAGGGACGGCTCTCGCCGCCTGTTCCTGGGTGACGGCAGGCCGGTTGGTCGTCGTGACGCAGGCCTGAACGAAGCAGACTCCGATGAGGACAAGAAGATTGAAGCCGTGTTTTTGCATGATGATTCCCCCGATGGTCGTCCGTGGCGGGCCTTCCCGCGCGTGTTTTTTGGCCATGGGACTTCCCCCGTTGGCCCCCATTATTAACCGCGGTCGTTTTCCAGTCAAGGCGGGTTCAAAGCAATCCAGGACTGGTTTTTGGCGGCATGTGGCCGCTCCGGTTAGAAACCGTAGGTCAGCGTCGTGCCGAAGACCAGGACGCTTGCGAGATGGCCGTTGATGTTGTACGAATGTCCGTCAATTGTTCTCCTGGCCGCCGACGACAGGGGGAAGTAAAATAGCGTTCCGGCCTGGAGGCCGAGGGTCTTGGCGAGGGGGAATGTCAGGCCGGCTTTGATCATTCCGTCGTGGAACGCCTTGTACTCTTCTCCCGCATAGCTTCCGGCACTCGGCAGGTAGGTCCTCCAATAATCGGCCGACCCCGAAAAGTACGCGGCCGAGGCGCCCAGGTCGAGAGTTATCCCTTTTTTCAACGCCACGGAATGCGCCAGGGATATAAGGAAATAGGTTCCCGGATACGCGTCGATATCCCCGTAGATCATCAGGGTTGGTTTTCCCGGGACGTCCAGGCTGGCTCCAACATAAAGCTCTTGCGTTTCGGCCGTGAATTTCGTTGCATAATAAATGAAGCCCGCGGTTAAGCCGAACCGTCCGAAACTGCGGGCATAGGAAAGCGTCAGGTCGGTTTCATTGAAGCTTTTTCGGCCGGGCCTGTCCGGGGCGAAACAGGGCGTGGCCTCTTCCTTCATGTCGATATTGCCCCAGAATGTGGCCGAGAATCCCTGAAAAGACACCGACAGGGCGGGCTCGAAAACGAGGCTGTCCCTTCCGAGCCGGTATCCCCGGAAGATGTAGCGGTTGAAGGTTCCGAGAGAAGCGCTCCCCGTGACCGTCGCCGCGAGCGTCTCGCCATACAAGGTAGTCGTCAGAGCGACGGTCGACAGGAGCACGAGACCGACGGTCCCCATCCGCTTAAGTGTATTCAAAGGGCCACTCCTCATCGGATTCACGACGGCCATTGTATCCAGGAAAAACGCGCCCCCGCAAGATTGCCGGCATTCCGGGCGACAACCGTCAAGCATCCGCCGGTCGAGCGTCAATCGGGAAGATAGGCTTCCTCCCCATGAAGGACCGTATCCAGGCCCATGTTTTCCTCTTCGGCCGTGATCCTGACTTTCGTGACTTTATTAATAAGGAACAGCGCGACATAGGTGAAGGTGAACGCGTAGGCGCTGAAGCCGAGGACGGCCGCGGCCTGCTTGAAGAAAAAGGAGGTTCCGCCGAAAAGGAGCCCATTGGCTCCTCCCGGGTTGACCTTCAACGTGGCAAAAATCCCGAGGAGCAGGATTCCGAGTGTCCCTCCGACCCCGTGGACCCCCCAGACATCCAGGGCGTCGTCCCAACCCATCCTGTTCTTCCAGGAAATCGCCGCGTAGCAGACGATCCCGGCGACGATGCCGATCAGGGCTGATACGGGGACGGTGACGTAGCCTGCGGCCGGCGTAATGGTCGCCAGGCCGGCGATGGAACCCGTAAGCAATCCCAAAAACTTGGGTTTCTTCTCAAAGATCCAGGCCATGAGCAGCCAGGTGACCGCGGCGAACGAGGCGGCGGTGTCCGTATTGAGGAACGCCAGGGACGTGATATGGTCGACGCGAAGCTCGCTCCCGGCGTTGAATCCGTACCACCCGAACCACAGAAGCCCGGTGCCGAGCGCGACCAGAGGAATGCTGTGGGGACCCTTCTCGCTGACCTTGCGCCGGCCGACGAAGAAAACGGCGGCCAAAGCCGCCATACCGGCTATGGCATGGACGACTATCCCTCCGGCGAAGTCCAGGACGCCCCACTTCTGGAGAAGCCCCCCTCCCCAGATCATATGGACAGCGGGAAAATAGACGAAAAGCAGCCAAACCGTGAGGAACACCATGTAGGCTGCGAAACGGACGCGGTTGGTGAAGGCGCCCGTGATAAGGGCGGGGGTGATGATCGCGAACATCATTTGATAGGCGATAAATACGAGCAGCGGGATGTTGTTGGTGGGAGAGAGAACGGCCTCGGGCGTTACACCGTGAAGGAAGGCCATTTTGAAATTCCCGATGATGCCGCCGACGTCTCCGGAAAAACACATGGAGTAGCCGACCGTGAACCAGATGACCGAGGTCCAGCCCATGGACAAAAAGCTCTGGATCATGATCGCCAGGACGTTCTTGCGGCCGACGAGGCCGCCATAAAAGAAGGCCAGGCCAGGAGTCATGAGCATGACCAGGCTGGTCGCCAGAAGCATGAATCCCGTGTTGCCCGTGTCGAACATTTCAAACACCTCCTCCACAGATTCGCGCAGGCGCCGAGGAAAGACAGTGAGAATTTACGCCCGGGCCGGCCGGGACGACAATCGGGGAAAACGGATGTTGGCGCTTCGAAAAACCTGAAACCCGGGCCGGTGAAAACGGCCGGGCCGCGGGGTTAGAGGGACGTGATGCCCTCCCGGATGGCGTACTTGGTGAGCTCGGCGACGCTGTGAATGTCGAGTTTCTCCATGATCTGGGCCCGGTAGGTTTCCACGGTTTTGACGCTGACCCCCAGGCGGGCCGCGATTTCTTTCGTGGAAAGACCTTCGGACAGAGATTGAAGGACCTCCCGCTCTCTGGGGGTCAGGACGGAAAAAACCCCCGAGCTTGTCTTCTCCAGATGCCGGATATAGTCCTTGATCACCAGGTCGGTAATGGAAGCGCTCAAGTAGCACTGCCCTTTCATCACGGTCCGGATGGCGGCGGTGAGCTCATCGAAGGCCGATTCTTTCAATAAGTAACCCATTGCTCCGCTCTTGAGCGCCTCGGCGATGTAGCGGCCGTCCTTGTGCATGGAGAGGGCGACAATCTTGACCCGGGGATTGGCCTCCAGAATCCGGCGGGTGGCGTCGATGCCGTTCAGCCCGGGCAAGGAGATGTCCATGATGACGAGGTCGGGAGAGAGCTCCGCGGCCAGGCGGACCGCGGACGGCCCGTCGGAGGCCTGTCCGATCACTTTCAGGGCGTTGTTCTTTTCGAGAAGGCTGCGCAGGCCGTCCACGATGATCTTATGGTCGTCGGCGATGAGGATCCGGACGATCACGGTTTTCCTTCAGTTCCGGCGCGTCCGGCAAGGGGGACATCCAGAGTGAACGCGGCGCCCCGGCCCGGAGAAGAAGAGACTCCGAGGGCGCCGCCCAGGGCTCTCAGACGCTCCCGGATGCTGAATAATCCAAACCCGCCATGATCGTCCATCGTCGCCCCCTCGCGAGAAAGGTCGATGCCCTCGCCGTCGTCCCTGACCTCGACCCTGAGCGCCGCCGGCAGCCGGGCCAAATGGACTCGCACGGACGAGGCCCGGGCATGCTTGGCGGCGTTCAGGAGGAGCTCTTGGACCGACCGAAATACGGTGATCTGGATGTCGTCGGGGACGGGCGGCCCCGATCCCTCGGACGTCATCTCCGCGCGGAGCCCGTGCCTCTTTTGAAACTGCCGGCAGAGCCACTGCAGAGCCGGTTCCAGGCCCAAATCATAGAGCACGGGCGGGCTGATTTCGAAGGTCAGTGTCCGGGTGCTCTGGATGGTCTGGTCCAAGAGCGCGAGCGTTTCTTCGATGTCGTTTTCCATGCCGCTGAACATGGCATTGCTCTGCATCTGCCGGAGGCGGGTTCGGATCACGGCCAGCGCCTGGCCGATATGATCATGAAGGTTGGAGGCGATGGCCCGGCGTTCCCGTTCTTCCGCCAGAGTCAGTTCCGTCGCCAGACGCCTGAGCTGGGCTTGGGAATGCCTGATCGCCTCTTCCGCTCTCAAACGCTCGGAAATCTCGTCCCGAAGGGCCTGGTTCATCCGCTCGAGGTCGGCGGTCCGGTCCCGGACTTGACGTTCCAGATCGTTGTAGGCGTTCCTGGCCTTTTCCTCGGCCGCCTGGCGCTCGAAATAAGATGCCAGCATCTGGGCCAGCGATTGGATGAGCGCCCGCTCCTCCTTCAGGAAAGGCCCTTCGAAAATCACCGGTCTTTCCTCAAGGTAAACGACCTCGATCAGGCCCTCGGTTCCTTTACCGGCTGAGAACGCGGCGGTCTGCGACCACGGGGTTCGGCGGAAGTTGGGCGTCGCCGATTCGACGGTACCGAGGCTGATCCTGGCGGCGGTATTTTCCGGATACTGCCAGGCCGGGGGCAGGAGGGCGGCTATTTCCTTGACGATCACGGCTGGCGTTCTTCCGGCGTGTTCGAGGATGCGGGCCGTCCCGTGGAGCGCGGTCAACTCCTTGACGCGCTCCTTAAGCGCCCAGACGACTTCGTCCTTTTCCCAGGCGTTATTATCAATAGGATTCGGAGGGTCTATCAAGGGGGGCATGACCGGATTCATTGTATGTTAGGGAATCGGAAATATCAATCTGCTCCTCGTGACCCAGATTTGCCGATAGGGTGAAGGCTTTACGGGATAAACCCTTCTGGTGTAAGGTTTTGGTTGTCAAACTCATCCTCACCCGGAGGGTGAAGACCTTAACCAGGAGGGCATTGTCATGTTACAAC
>Ga0315281_10003532_pt1 | contig 22859 bp, 16 predicted proteins | sample YL17G07_0_MG_FD_204540 | JGI IMG/M metagenome (GOLD analysis project Ga0315281, IMG submission 204540) | Sediment microbial communities from Yellowstone Lake, YNP, Wyoming, USA - YL17G07_0 | ecosystem: Environmental > Aquatic > Freshwater > Lake > Sediment | place: USA: Wyoming | collected... | reverse complement strand
TTATTTGGCTTTGATCTTAGCCAACGGCTTGAAAAGATGCAGGAACAGCTCGCTAATGCAGATCTCGTACAGAGCACATTGCGACCCAGCAAGGCTACCCTGGGGGAGGAAGCCACAACTGCCTGGTCCACACGCCAGACCAATCGTTTGGGGGATATCAGGCAACTTGAGTCCGAAGGTAAGGATGTCGAAGGCAAACTCTCAGCCCCGAATCTACCGCATCATGTTTTTCGAGCACTTTTTGGAAAGTTAGCTGAGATCAAGCAGCGGCTTCTTTTTATGCAGCCTCAATCCGAAAATCCTGAAAACTGGAAGATCCGCAAAGTGATTTCACGGGAAAAGGAACTTTCCAGAACTTCGCTCATTTCTTCCGTAGACCCTGAAATCCTCCGCAAGACGCAAGGCGCCCTAGAACAGGCCCGTTATCTTTCCGCTGTTCGTATGCGTGAATATCTCCGAAGGCGATGGACAGCGCTCCGACCACAAATAGCCGCGAAAGAGGCTGTTTTCTCAGCGTCGCAGATTCAAATAATGTACGACGACCATGAGGATTTTGAGCAGAAGATTCTTAGTAAGAGCCATGAGGATATCGACACATTGAAAGCAATTGATGCGCATATCAGCGAGAAAGAATCGTGGTTATCCATATCTCCATCGGATTTGGGAATTGTTCAAAAAGACCGCCCAGAAATGCAAGCGGAGGTGAAGTCCGGATTCCAAAAACTTGAGTCTGTACTTTCGACCATGCGTCCTGAGACTATCGCACGGATGAGAAGTGGCCTCATGGCGAAGGAAAAACAGCGGCTCGATGCATTGGCTACAGGTAACTCGAAATACCCAAAAACCAAGTATGATGAAGCGAACGCTTCGATTGTCCACAAAAAAAAGCTTGCTACCCTAGCGGATATTGAGAATCCAAATAGCGAGCTTCATACCCTTCTCAATGAGTTCAGGGCACAGGTCGTCAGTATCGAATCCCTTGAGCCCGAGGAATTGCTTTTGATGCAACAGGATTTGTCCTTGCTGCTTCCAAAACTCGAATGGCTCGCCCAACCCGATGCAATGCTTAGCAAGATTGAATCGCCCGGCTATCAGACGATTCAAAGTTGTGTGGGGGCGATTGGCGACCTGGAGACGCTTATATCCGTGAGGGAAATCAAATCTACTCTCGAGAGACATCTTCCCGGACAGATTGAATATGTTCCCCGAGCCACCTTTACGGCTTATCCCGTTGCGCCCGGCGAGACCAAGGATCTTTCCGAGCACACGGCGGGCTACATGGTTTTTTACAAGCGGGGTAATGAGTGGAAAATCATTATTGATGAATCCGCTCTCGAGAAAGAGGATAATCTGATTCAGCTTAAAAAACAGATTCGCCATGAGTTACTGCATGTGCAGTTTGATAAAGACGATGATCTGAAGGCGGAAGTGACCAAGTATATGCTGGGATTATCTAACTGGCCCGAGATTTTTGAAGCTGCGAAGGCTAAGTTTGCCGAAACCAATAAGCAGCCTCCCATAGGAAATGTCTGGACGGAGGAGTATGTGATCGATGAACTTTTTGCCATGCAGAATGACATTGGAAATGTCTTTGCCTCCGGCAAGGGCAATACGGTTAAGCTGAATAACTTACTCGCCGGGGCGGGCGCCTCTTTGATGCTTCAGGATTTACAGAAGCGGATGAATACTCTGGCAAGCGAACCAGTACCGGAAATCCACGGTTCGGAAGCCGGGCTTGAGATGATGGGCGATCACGGACACGGAGGAAGTGAGGAGACAGGCACTGCCACTGTCGCTGGCTCCTATATTCAGAATAAACACGAGCTCGATCGTCTGGGAAACCAGCTCACGGAATACCGTAAGTCTTCTCTGGTAGATAATCTGCCGGGGGCACAGGATCTACTCGGGGCCATGCAGGATTACAATGTAGCCACCTTGGAGCTGAATGAACATCTTAGGGTCCATCCGGATAGTCAGCTCGCCGCCGCCTTGGTGAAAGAGAGAAAAGGTCATATTGAACATGAAATCAATTCATTTCAGCAGCTTCTGGGTAAGGTCAATTCAACGATGCCAAACACCGAGCTTAACCCTATTAAAGCCCTCTGGAACCGCAGTTATTTTGTTTCCATTTCCGACTGCGTGCAGGTCTTCGAGGACGCGAAGGAATTTTTGAAGCGCCGTCATGAGCGCAAAAGAGCGGATCATGCTGCACGCCTTGGTATGGCTGTTTTCCAGGGGACAGATATGGGTCGTGAAGCCAATGCGCGACAGAAAAAGGCAGAAGCCGGCGAGGTGAGCGAATGGAAAGATCGCTATGAGCACTTGGATGCCTGGGAGCTGGAGCACGAACTAAAGAGTTTATCTACCGGTATTGATCCGAATAAGGACCAGCTGAAGGCCATTTTGAGGATTTTGGCGGATAAGGGCCGACTCGACTGGAGAAGTCCGAACTTGTGGATCATCTTAAACAAGTTACAGAGCGCTGCCCATTTGGAACCGGGCGATCAGGTGCTTTTGAAGGATGCGATTTTGATGCGGCAACGATTGCACGCCGCTTTGGGAGAGATTTACGATTACGACGAGTTTTTGAGTCTGGAAAAGACCAATGCCCATGCTTACGACACCGGTAAAAAAGATTTTGAACATCCTCTGGATCAGGCCCCGGATCAGCTGAACGCCCGTATGGAACAGCTTTATCTGCTACATAAGAACGGACATAACGTGGATCCTATTGAGTATGAAGCCTGCATTGAATTTGCCATCGGTCATGGAAAATCGACCCCCGAAAAGGCCACTTTTTACCTCATGATTGGTATCGCTTCGGGATTACTCGCGCCCGACCGCGGTATGGCGCTGGATAGTGTGTTTCTTAATAATAATCCCGCATGGCAGTGGATCTATGCCCAACACCCTGCCTTCAATCAGGAGGATTATAAAATCATGTGCAAGGATTACTTTGGCGATGAGGCTAAGGAGGGCAAAATGGGTGATAAATTCATGGATTTTTACTGGACCACGATTGTGAATCACAATGCGGTGTTTGAACGCGTCACTAAGTCGGTGAGTGAACGTAAGTGGGATCATGACTGGGCTCGTGCTATTGCACCCCTCGGAAATGCGGCTACCGCCAAGCGATTCCTTGCAGGTCGATCCGGACAGGAAGAAACGCATTCAACCGCTGCAGGTAATGCCATTGCGGGGGCGCTCCAGTGGCTGGAAATGAACGCCAAAAATCCCGGGGCATCTAACTGGAGAACGGGCTTTGATAGGCAGATCGGTTGGTTCACCATGGTGGATGGAATTGGTGAGGGTCTTGCTTATTCCGATACCAAGACCTACACGCGCTATTCAAGTATGAACCTGAACAATAAGACACGTGAACGCGACTCGACCAACCATGGAGATTTTACAACAGCGGATAATCGCAATCATATAAGGGATTTTGTGGACTCTATGGACCCTGTTTTATTTGGAATGCTTCGGGAAAATTCGATTGGTAATGAGAAGGAAGTCCGAACTGCGCATTTGGCGACTATTAAGGCTCATCTTTCGTCACACTATGGAGTGGGTCCGGACTTCCTAAAAAAGCTGGAATCGCTTGACGCTTGCTTTGAAAACATCGATGAAATTGTGAAGATCGTTACGGGCAGACTTTCAGATTCTGAGTATTTGGCAAAAATTAAAGCACACTTATCTCTGAAGCCTGGCGGAGGCGGGCATTAAGTCGTCTGAATCGGGTCGATATCTACCCTCCATCCGCGCGGAACTTTCCAGTGATTAAAAAGGGTCTGCGGGTCTTTTAGGCGAACGAGCACATGGTAGTAGTAACGGTTTCCCATTTTGCTGATCAGCGCAGGTGCGGAACTCACTTTTGCGGAAAGGTCATTCACTTTAAATATATCTTCCAGAATCTGCTGTTCGGCATCCACCGCTTTTTCAAGCTGCACGGCATCCTGCCCGACCACTGTGAATTTGACCAGATGATTGAAAGGAGGATAAGAAAGTTTTTCACGGTAGGAAAGTTCGTTCTCAATAAAATCCCCGTACCCGTAGCTGGCCGCCTGCTTGATGGCAAAGTGATCGGGCTGGTAGGTTTGTAATATCACCTCCCCCACTTCGGTTCCTCGTCCGCACCTGCCTGCCACCTGAGTGATGAGCTGGAAAAGTTTTTCATGACTCCGAAAGTCGGGAACGTGCAGACCGATGTCGGCCAGAATGATTCCGATAAGCGTGACCTTCTCAAAATCCAATCCCTTGGCGACCATCTGGGTGCCTATCAGAATATCGGCTTCACGTTTATGAAAGGCACGGTAAATGGGTTCGAATCCTTCCTTATCGCTCGTGGAATCTTTGTCTGCTCTTAGCACCCTTGCCTGCGGAAAAAGTTTTTTTATCTCTTCTTCCACCCGCTGGGTACCCACGCCGATGTTACGAATGTGAAAAGATTGGCAGGAAGGACACACGATTGGAAGGGGCTTTTGAAACGAGCAGTAATGACATTTCAATCCACTCATATGAACCTTCATGCTCACCTCACAAGATTCGCATTTTTCCGTATACCCGCAATCCCGGCAAGTGACGGCACTTGCAATGCCGCGCTGATTCACAAATAAAATGATTTGCTCCTTTTTTTCAATGCGCTTCCCTATCTCGCGCTGAAGTTTGCGGGATATAACCGAGAAGTGCCGGGCTTTAAACTCTTCGCGAAGATCCACGATTTCAATCTTGGGCATTTCGGATTCATTGACCCTTTCTTTTAGTTCCACATATTCGTAATCCCCTTTTCTTGCATGGTAAATGGTTTCCATGCGGGGTGTGGCGGAACCGAAGATAAGTTTTGACTGGTGAGCAGACTGCAGCAGTTCCGCCACATGATGTGCCTGATAGTACGGCGAGCTTTCCTGTTTGTAGGTCCACTCGTGTTCTTCATCCACGATGATGACCCCCAGATTTTTTACGGGCGCAAAAATGGCGGAACGCGAACCGATGACAAGGCGGGCGTAGCCACTTTCTACCTTATGCCATTCATCCGCGCGTTTGGTTTCGGAAAGTTTTGAATGAAAGACGGCCAGATGCGCGCCGAAATAGCTTTTAAAATAATCGATCATCTGCGGAGTGAGCGCGATTTCCGGAACCAGAAAAATGGCCTGACGACCTTTACTGACGGCATCAAGGATCACGCGCAGATAGATTTCGGTCTTGCCCGAACCCGTGACTCCGTGGAGGAGGATGGGTTTACCTGTCGTTAGGATTTTTTCAATCGCCTTCGTCTGGTGCGGTGTCAGGGCGTGATGCGGAGTGTTTTCCAGGGTGAAATCCGACATGTCCTTGTATAACGGCTCTTCAGTCTTTGAAATGATTCCATTTTTTAAGAGCGTCTTTAAGGTAAGCGTCGACACGCCCGCATCAGTTTTTAGCTTCGATTCATCGCAGGCTCCGCCCCTAAGCGCTTCCACGACCTGCTTCTGCTTTTCTCCTCGTACCGAGGCATCTTTGTTCAGCAAATGGTAGCTGACTTTCTTCGGAACTTGAATCTTGCCCTCCCATATCGCCTTCGGAATCATGAGGCGAAGCACCCGCGTGAGGGAACACTGATAGTAAGCGGCCAGCTTTTTAGCCACCGTTATCAGTTTCTCATCGAGACCGAGTTCATAAACTTGTTTTATGGATTTGATTTCAGCCTCGGAGTTTGCCTCAATCAGCTTTTCTACCACCATGCCCTTCACCTCCTGACTTCGCAGGGGGCACGAAACGATTTTTCCGACACGCACTTGATCCTCCAGTTCCGGCGGAACCGAGTAAGTGAGAGGAGCATCAAAATCCCCTGCTCTTTTAAAGATGATGACGGATGCGTATTTCATGGATATCCATTATAGCTCTTTTTTAGAGCGATTGTAGATTTTAATGTTTTTGTAAATTCTTAAATTTATGTTACACTTTGTGAAAATGAAATACAGAAATGAAGTTCAGCTACACCGCGCTCAACGACCAAAATCAAAAGATGACCGGACTCCTCGAGGCCGAGAATCTTGATGGTGCCAAGGAAGAGCTCCATAAAATGGGTCTTTCGATCATCATCATCACGCCCATATCGGAGGATGAATACAGCAGAAAGGTCACCGAGGAAGCCAGTGTGAAACAGGAAGCTGGAATCAGTGCCTTTATTTTTAATGCCAAGGATCCGAGCGGTAAAATCATCGACGGAACGATTGATGCGGAAGATACCTATACGGCCTACAAGCGACTTGTCACAGAGTACCATTTCAAGGTTCTGGAACTTTATCTGCCCGGAGCATCGGATTCCGACATGGCAACCGCGCGCAGCCGTATACAGGATTATTATCGTATGCTGCGGGCAGAGGGTGTGGACATTGATAAGATCACCACAAAAAAGGTGAAGGAACTCGATGAGCAGGGAGAGATGATCGATGCCGAGGTCGTCAAAGAAATTGATCAGTTCATCATCAATGCCAAGAATGTCCTACAAATGCATACTCAGTATTATTCGAATGAGTTTCTTCAGGAAATCCAGAAAACTCTTGCCGATTTGGAACGGGTTCGCACTAGCAACAACCTTAGGCATATCAGCGAGGTATCAAACCGTCTTTATGAACTGATTTCAAACCCGGATCAGCTTGATGAAAAGGTGGCACCTGAGTCTCAGGCTTTCCGTGGGGTTATTGATGCCATGAGCAAGAGCGTTGTTGTTGAAAGAAAAATGGAGCTTGGAATCAAGATGAAGAATCTTGAAAAAATTCAGGCTACTTTTAATAAAATATTGCAGTCTCTTCGCATTAAGAAGGATTCGAAATCCGCGACCGCACAAAGGAATTCTAAGATATCCGGAATGAGCGATGCCCTTAAGGGCCAATCTAAAAAGCCAGAGGTCGGTTCAGATGGCAAAGAGGTGCCGACCCTTATGGATGTCATCAAAATGTATCTGAAATTTTCTTTCACTTCAAATCCGATTCTAAAGAAGGCGAGAAAAAAGGAATATGCTGTCATTTATACCGCATGGAAGAGCTCTCACCGGAAATCGCCAAAATCGACGACGTCGCCAGTATCGCTTAAGGCAGATGATAAGCAAGGGACTGCAAAGTCAACCGAGAGGCGCAGTTGGGATTTTTATGAGCTTTTTTTCGAGGCCGACAGTTTTATAGGGTGGCTTTTGTTCTTTTACATCGTTTATTTCTTTCTGGTCGATTTTTCCCTTGAAAAGGGCATTGGCCTTCCGCGCGATTTTGTCGTTAAAACACTCAAGAGCCCGTTGATTCTGAACATTACGATTTTTCTGGTTTTTGCCCACCTTATATTTAAACTGAAGAATGATTATTTCAGGAAGAATTTTAGCGGCTCCCTGTTTCTTCTTTTCTTCGGGTTCGGCGTTTATGCACTAGTTGTCATTAATTTCTAACCCTGTCAATTTACATCCCCTGCTCGGTTTGTTACGATTTCGGGGACTATGTATAAGTGTCAAATTAAATACAAATGAGCTTAAGAAGAGGAATCGTCGGCTGGCTGGTATTCATCGCAACTCTTATTCTGCTTTTCCTGCTCATTAGCTTTATCAGAGGCGAATATCCGGGCTTCTTTCATCGTACCGCTGAGGTGAAGGAGGACACCGTTCCTGGTAAGGGCTTTGCTCCTGTTGAGGAACTTACCCCGGAAGAAAAGAAGGTTTTGGACGACAGGAATATCGGAGACGCACTTAAATCGGGGGACGTGAATGATTGTGATGTTATTTTAGATGAGGCGCTTCGCAATAAGTGTAAGGATAATCTGAGTTATGCCGGAATCATCCTTTCCGGAAATGAGGACGCTTGTAGTGCTATCACGAACGATGCTATGCGGCATCAATGTGTGGACCAGATTCTTCTGGGCGCGGCTATGGAGGCATTTGATCCGAAACTCTGTGAAGAAATTCAATCGGAGGCACTTAAGACCAAGTGTCTGAATCAGATGCAGGTTACCGTTACCCGCACTGCGACAAGTACCGATGACTGTGCACTCATCCGTGACCCCTTGCTGAAACAGCAATGCATGGATAACGTTTATCTTGCCACCAGTACAAATGCCAAAACCGCGGAAGGATGTGAAAGCATTCAGTCGGGACTGGTTCAGGAAAGATGCAAGGCCGACGTCGCTGAATCATTAGAAGTCGATCAGGCCAAGGAGGCTTACATTATTGCCACGGCGAATGCTGCGCCGGTGACCGCTCAGCAGGCACTTTCAATCTGCGATACCGATGCCTGCAAAGATAAAATCAATTACAATCTGGCCTTTGAAAAGAAAGACCTGAGTTACTGCAATAAAATTTCGGATTCCGAGATGCAGAAGCTTTGTGTTCAGCACCAGACCGAGAACATCGATGCATACTACCTGAAGGCGGCTACAGCCACCAAGAACGAATCGCTCTGCAGTAAGATCATCAGCGCGCCGATTCAGGGTCTATGCCGTGATTCAGTAACAAACTAAATAACGCAATAACGTGATAACGCTATAACAGCGTTTAACATAATGAAACTTAAACCTATCATCTTCGCCGCTTTCCTTTTTGTCGCCACTTTTTCTGTGGCGATGGCGGATACTCCTATTCGCGGGACGCTGTATGGGCAGAATTTCGGACTAATTCACACAAACTACACCACTTCTGTTAGTCCTTTTTCCGCCTGCGATGTGACCTCATGTAATGCTGCCAACACCTTGGCTGCCTGCACCACCCTTGCCCCCACTTGTACATGGTCCGCCGCGCTTGCTACTTGTAACCTGAATGTTAACGGGCCTCTCTGCCCCAGCGGAACGGGGTGGGATAAATATCATGTGGGTGCGCGGAATAATTTTTATATCAGCCCGGCCGATCTTTATTATGCGTATCCTTCCGGAGGAGATCCGAACTTCAGTGCCTCGATTGAAAACATCATCGACTGCGATCCAGATGTGGGTTGCGCTCTGCACGGCTTTATGTGGAGCGACACCATCGGCTGGACCATTCTGGACGGTGAAGTGATTCAGAGTGACGTAACCAACGCCTGCACGGGTCTTAGTTTAGATGCTTGCAACAGCGCTTCTTATGCCTGTCAGTACAATATAGGGACCAGCACCTGTCAGAACTCCCGCCCTTTCACTCCTAAAATGCGCGGTCGGGTGAATTTTGCCGGAATTTTTGATGGCTTTATATGGAACAAAAACGCAGGATGGATCCAGCTGAGCGAATGTGCGAATAAGAACGAGACGGAATGTAATGCCGACAGCTTGTGTGAGTGGGATACGGAAGGCGTTTGCAAGGTACGTGCCAGCACTACCATTGCCGACCTGAATCAAAATACGAATTGGGGAATTTATGTGGATTTAGATGAAGCGGAAGCTTCACCTCTTCAGCGTGAAACAACGGAATGTAGCACGGCGCTTACTGAGCTGGATTGTGATGCCGCGAATCCTCTTATCTGCAGCTGGAATGATACTACAACCACCTGTGATACCCTGACCATTGAACTCGGACGACCGCTACACGGTTTTGCCTGGAGTGAACATCTGGGATGGATTAGCTTTGGAGATGACCCGGAATACGGTGCCTTCACCAGCTGGGTTCCGGATACCACTCCTCCCGCCGTTGCCGCTCTGACACAGGGCGAACGGTGGTTTGCGAATGACAATGCAGCAGGAACGATAAGCTGGGAGGATTTTGCGGTGGACCCCGAATCCGGCATCAATGATCTAACGTCAACACTTGCCATTGCTCCCGATCCAGATCCGAAATTCCTTGGCTGTCCTGGTACCGAGGTTGCCCCTGCCACCCCGCTTGATATTGCCGCACTCACTTTTTTGATTCCCGATCCCGTTGCAAAGTCGGCGGATTTGAGCGTGGGTACTTTGGGTCAGTTTGACACGGCTGGAACGAATAATCTGGGTTATTGTAAATATAAAATTACAGGCACCATTGTAAACGGTGCGGGGCTTTCGACTGTGATAAATCCTTCCAGCCCTGTTATCTTTTATGTACGGGCGGGCGATTTGGATGAAGTGCTTTCTTCTCTTCCTCTTAAATCACCCCTTCCCACAGCGGTGGCCGACGGGCGTGACCGCATCGAGTACTGGCTTCTGCCTAAAGATGTTTCAGGAAACCGCATCGTTCCTGTAAAGGCCTACAAAGGCGCAATCACTTATCTGGATGATACTAATGACAGTCATGTGAACGAGTGGGTCAGAAACGTAACGACTGTGGCTCATTTTGACATTGCCGACTTCCATTACAACCAGATCGAAGACCCATTTGTAACCAGCTTTTATAAGCCCATCCGTATCAGTGATTTCGGTATAGGTACCACGGGTCTTGGCGCAGAATACACCGAGCCTTCGACTGCGATTGTATTCCCTAATGGATACACGCTTTCTCCAAGTGCAACTTTTGGTTCTTCGATTGAGGTGGCGGGCTTTGCACCTACCAAGGCAGGTCTTCCTGTCCGCCTTGCCACCATCAGTTTGTGGGATGACACAACGGAGGATCTGGTGAGCAATCCTCTGGAAACGGTTATTAATTCGCTTACTCCTTTCGCCTCCGTTAATCCATTCAAGGATTCCGGCACAATTGCGATGATTTTTAACAGTGCGGTTGACGTTCTGCCGGGCTCCGTCAGCACCGACCCGCTTGTACCGGGGGTTCCTGTAACGGCTACCTATAAGGTGAATAATAACAGCACGCTTGCCAGTATTGATAATGTGTCTATCGACCATCTATTTAAACTCAAAAATACTTCTACCGGAAATGTCGGCTGGCAGGCAATGGACTTCCGAAATATCAAGGCACTATCGCCTACCCCGGGAGCACCGTCGCTCGATTCCGTGGCCCGCTACGAGGGCGTGAATTATATGATGGGAGATTACCTTGCTAAATATGAGCTCTTCCGCGGATCGCCAGGGCTAACGGATGACAAGGATGTCAGCGATGGTTCGGATACGGTGTTCCACAGCGATACTTTTGAGCGTTACCTTGCTGTCGGCAATCCTACAACGCGTAATTACATGAAGACTTACCCTGATCCTGTGAACTTCAGCCAGATACCAAGCACGGTGGATAGCTTTGGTGAATATCAGGTGACGAATCAGGTTGATGGCGGAGACGGCACCGCTTATGTTCCCGTGGATCGAAGTGATTACCTGACCGGCTTTAATTTGAATAGTGGGGCTTCACAGGATATGTCTGTCCAGTTTGAAATTGGGACCTTAACAGGAACCTTTGATCAGACGGTCGCATTCGATATGGATCAATATATTGCTTATCGGGCCCCCGATCCTTCCGATAATCTTACTACACCTAACCTTGATGGCATGTTCGAGTTTGCCGTTCTTGAAGAACCCGGTGTTATTACCGGTGTGGAAGTGAAAAATGTAGGTCTGCAGACGACGGGCAACATCAAGGGTGAGAATGTCTTTGAGACCGTAGGCGGAAGAGAATACGAGGTTGTTTCCGGCTCCGGTGCGGCGGAACTTCAGAAGACGATGCGAAGCAATGCGGCCGAGCTGAGCCGAAATGTTGCTCCATGTGATATTGCAGATCTTTATGAGCTTCCTACATCTGAAGACTGTGTGAAGAAGGTCAATAACAGTCTTGTTGCCGTTTATGATGGTACGGATCAGGAAACGCTTGAACTTGGTGACGGTCTACAAAATATCGTGATACCGTCCGGCGGCTACACGCTGATTGTCCGTGGTGGGGCAAACATCGCTATTGCAAGCAACATCGTTCGCAACGCTACCTCGGGATCGTTCGGTATCATTGTCCTTTCGGATGGCCATGAGGATTCGGCGAATGTGTTTGTTCGCCCCAATGTCACTAACGTCACGGGTTTACTTTATTCTGAGGGCTCCATTTTGAGTCAGTCTGACACGGGCGCATATTACTACGGTCCTGGGGCTGCCAGCACCACGGAACTGAAGAATCAGCTATTCTGGAAGGGAAGCATCATTTCCAGAAATTCCATCGGTGGGGCACCAAGTAATACCATTCCATCAGGCATATCCGATTGCGACAACTTTGTCAGCGGTATTACGGTGGCACAGTGCGCGCAGCTACTTGATCTGGATTACGTCCGACGATTTATTGTAAGTACCGCTTACGATGCCCTAAACGCCGTTCTAGGGGGCTACACTCCATTTGGAGTTAAATTTGCCGGTGGTGGAACTTGTGTCGGCCAGACCGGAGGCTGTGCGATAACAACACAAGCGGATTCTACGATTACTATTAAAGCGAATGGCTATATCGACCTATCGCCTACGGCGAGCCGTCTTGATCCGTTCTTCGTTGAACAGGATAATCTTCCTCCCCCTCCAGGTTTCACTGCGGGTGGCGGGTTCACCAGTTCGAGGGAAATACGTTAATTGATCGTGTGGCGTCTTGCGGTCACGATGCCCGTTTGGGCTACGTCAGTCGTCTTTCGGTGCCGTACTTCGTAACCATCAGACGAAGCGGGCTTCGTCGCCGATAGACGTTACCGATAAAAAAACGAGCTTCATAACCTTAACCGACTGACGAAATAAATATGTACGAGATTCTATTTCAAAACAGCGCCATCACGATACGCACTTTCAACATTGTGCTTGCTTTGGGTTTTTTGTTTTCCGGTGCTTTTCTCATTAAATACACCAACCGAAGAATGATGGATCTGAGCTTTTTGTCGAGACAGGTTCTGGGAATCTTTATCGGAACGCTTGTTTGCGGACGGCTTTTTTATATATTTGAGAATCTCTCTTTTTTTAAAGAAAGCCCCCTTTATGCTGTTTTCTTCTGGGATCTGAAATTCAGTTTTTTCGGAATCATTTATGGTTTGGCCGGCCTACTGTACTACAGGACTCGTGGAACACAGGAAGATTTTTGGGCATGGATGGATGCGGCGGGCTTCTTTCTTATGATGATGCTGATTTTCGTGAATGTCGGGCACTTCTTTGACGGGAGCTATTACGGAATACCGACGGATTTACCCTGGGCTATTTCATTTGATACCAGTAATATCCCCTTTGTATCCCCCATTCACCCCACGCAGCTGTATGCGGCTCTGCTTGCATTTGTTATATGGGCATATGGAACAAAAAGAGCAAAGCGAATTCATATTTTCGGAGTGGTTGGAGCGAGAATGATTATGTTATACTCCATCGGTATGCTGGGAATTGATTTTCTGCATGGGGCGCCTTCGCTTTATGCGAAAGTAAGTTACGCCATTCTGGCAGCAATATCCCTTATTGCTATGATCCATTGCTCCTACAGGAAGCATTTGGATACCACCTTACCTCCGACCGAGGAGGTGACTGAAACTCCTTAATATTTAATCTATTCATTATGCCGACATCCCTCCACTCCCTTTTTGAATTTATCGGCTCATCGACGTTTGGTAGTTTTGAGATAGCGGCGATTTCATACGTGGGGTTACTATGGCTTTCTATCATTGTCTGGGTAACGAGGGATTCCATCCAGCGATCCAACAGTCTGATTTTTCAGACCTTTTCTATTCTGATAAATATCGCTGTGCCTATTTTGGGTGTACTGTTGTACCTCATCATACGACCTGCTAAAACCAATACTGAACGGTACTACGAGGAAGTCGAGCACCAGATGCTGACTGAATCTACCGGCGATAAGCAAACGTGCCAGAAGTGTATGACTACGATCAATGCCGATTACATTTTTTGCCCCAATTGCGGAGAAAAGATGAAAAAGGTATGCTCCAAATGCAAAAAATCTTTCCCGTGCCTGTGGGATATCTGCCCTTACTGTGGCGATGAGCAGAAGGATGAGAAGGAAGAGAAGAAGGAACACAAGGAACACAAGGATCACAAAGGGAAAATGAAAAAGGGCTAGAAACACTGGACTAGGACTAAGAACTAAGAACTATAACTGATTCCATATGCAAAAATTTCTTTCGTTAAGCTATTATTTTAATCCCTATCCGGATCCCGCCTACCAGTGGACCAAATTGACTCTTGCCGTCGGGTTTTTGTTTGTACTTGGCGGGTTGGCTCTGGCTTATTACCGGAAACGGATGAAGGGAAATGAGGTTCTTAGGAAAATGCTCAAGCCTTACCCGGGACTTCTGCAGACTTACGGAGTATTGGTTATTTTTTTACTGATAACCCGTGAGGCAGGTATTCCTTATCTTTCCATGCGAATGTGGTGGTTCATCCTTTTGGGTTTTTTCCTATATTCTCTACTGAAATTTGCTATCGGTTTTCCGCTGAATTATCGAAAGATGCACGAGAATAAGGTTCAGATGCACGCAAAGAATCAATACCTGCCTAAGAGAAAGCGTTGATTTGCACTGTAGAAAAAGGTGGATTAGGGGCATCCCTGCCTCTTAATTCGGCTTTTTTAGACTTATACAATTAAGTATTGTCAATTTTTGGCTTTTCTGATAGAATATCTCTGTTATATTTTTTCAAACCCCCCATTTAATGAAACGCGAACTAAAGAAGAAGGTAATTAAGAAGTATGCTCAACATGAATCAGATACGGGGTCTGCGGAGGTTCAGATTGCCATCCTGACTACACGAATCAACGAATTGACTGAGCACCTTCAGGAACATAAAAAGGACAACCACAGCCGTCGTGGTCTTCTTTTGATGGTTGGTAAGCGCCGAAAGCTTTTGAATTATCTTAAGAACAGCAAGCCGGCTGCTTATGATGATGTGATTAAGTTGCTTGAACTACGTAAATAATTGTTTTCCGGAACTTACGAGTTAAGTTTCAACTAAAAGCTCATGTGTCGTGATCCTCTAATTGAAACTTCATAAGATTCCGGAGTATATTTCCTACTTTTTAACATATATACAATGGAATCCAAGATTTTCCGTTTGCCGATGGGCGAAAAGGAATTTATCGTCGAAACGGGTAAACTGGCTCAGCTGGCTAATGGAAGCTGCACCGTTCGTTACGGCGACACCGTTATACTTGCGACAGCCGTTATGAGCCGATCTGCTCGTGAAGGTGTCGATTTTTTACCTTTGATGGTGAACTATCAGGAGCGACTGTATGCCAGCGGAACCATTAAGGGAAGCCGTTTTATTAAGCGTGAAACCCGACCCAGCGATGATAAGGTTCTGATGGCACGCGTTGCCGATAGAACCTACCGCCCGCTTTTCCCTAAGACTTTCCGCAAGGATATCCAGGTGATGCTTACGACGCTTTCTTATGACCGTGAGAATGAGCATGACATGATTGCAACCATCGCGGGTTCTGTGGCTCTGACTATTTCCGATATTCCTTTTGAAGGCCCAACCGCAACGGTTCGTGTCGGAATCATTGAGGATAAGTTTGTTCTTAATCCGACTATGCAGCAGCGGGCGATTTCGGATCTGGATCTTATTGTTTCTGCTGACGTGCATAACGTTATTATGATTGAAGCGGGTGCGAATGAGGTAACGGAGGAAAAAATGCTTGAGGCTATTGCTTTCGGTAAAAAGGCCTGCAAGGAAATTTCAGAATTCATTATCGGAATCCAGAAGAAGGTCGGCAAGAAGAAGGCAGAGCATGTTGAGGTGGAGCATAATGAGGCTATTATCGCTTACATAGAAAAGACTTATGCGGATAAAATCATGAAGGCGCTTTATGAAAAGCCCGGAAAGCTGGATCGCTACGGCTATTTCAATGAAATCAAGAAGGAAGCAACCGACTATTACAAGGACAAGGTAGCAGAATCGGAGCTTCCTGAGGTAAGCGAAGCCGTTGATAAGCTTATAAAATACACCGTCCGAAAGAATATTCTGGAGAACGAAAAACGAATCGGCGGACGAAAACTGGATGAAATCCGACCGCTTAGTATCGAAGTAGGTCTGCTTCCACGAACTCACGGGTCTGGCTTGTTCAATCGTGGCGAAACTCAGGGTCTTACCACCTGCACGCTTGGATCACCCGGAGATGCTCAGATTTTGGATGGGATTGAGGGCGAAATCACGAAGACTTATTTTCATCACTACAATTTCCCTCCTTATTCTGTGGGTGAGGCGAGCAATCGTCTTACGACCGGCAACCGTGAAATCGGGCATGGTAGCCTGGCGGAACGTGCCATTGAGCCTGTTTTACCAAAGAAAGAAGATTTCCCTTACACCATACGAACTGTTTCAGAAATTCTGGCGTCTAATGGATCTAGCTCCATGGCGGCCACCTGTGGTTCCAGCCTGGCGCTGATGGATGCGGGTGTGCCTATCCGGGCCGCTGTGGGTGGAGTGGCGATGGGTCTTATGACCTCCCATCATAATCCTGAACTTTATAAGATTCTTACTGACCTTCAGGACGAGGAAGATATGGGTGGTGATATGGATTTTAAAGTAACAGGAACAAGGAAGGGTATCACAGCCATTCAGATGGATATCAAACTGAAGGGTCTTGCGGATCACATTTTTGACGAAGCTCTGACAGCCGCTAAAAAGGGCCGTCTTGAGATTCTGGATGCCATGGACAAGGTCATCTCTAAGCCACGAGCTGATTTAAGCCCTTATGCTCCACGTCTGACGACGCTAAAAGTTAATCCTGAAAAGATTCGATTCATCATCGGTCCAGGAGGAGAGATGATTAACAAAATCATTGCTGAAACAGGCGTTCAGTCGATTGATATCGACGACGACGGAACCGTGGTTATAACCTCATTGAACGGTGAATCCAGCGAGAAGGCAAGGATTTGGGTTGAGCAGCTGACCTGCGACCCTGTACGAGGAACCGTTTATGAAAACTGTAAGGTCACCAAGGTCCTTGAATTCGGTGCGATTGTTGAATTCATGCCAGGTAAAGAAGGCATGGTCCATGTGTCTGAAATCTCTGACAGTTTTGTAAAGGATGTGGCGACTATTATCAAGGAGGGCCAGATCGTGAACGTAAAACTGCTTGATATCGATGAAAGACAGGGTCGGTTTAAACTGACCATGAAGGGCATTCCACAGCCGAAATAGTGCATGTGCAAGTGCATGTGCAAGTTGTTGAAGATGATTTATTGTATTTAGTTGAATTTTTATGTTTGATTTTGAGAAATTGGATGTATACCAAAAAACCCTGAAACTAAATCAACAGATTTTTGCCTTACTCAAGGCTAATTCTGCAATTGATGATTTTTTAAAGGACCAAATTAAGAGAGCGTCATCTTCAATTCTAGCCAACATTGCAGAGGGTGCTGGACGGTTTAATAGTACCGATAAGAAGCGTTTCTATATCATAAGTCGAGGTAGCGCATATGAATCCATTGCGCTGCTTAGCTTGGTTTATAAAACTTGCTCAATAACACCCGCTTATTCGGAAGCGGAATTCAGAATCGAGCTTCACGAAATAGTCAGAATGCTTTATGGAATGATCAAAAATACTTCGGATAGACCTTTTCGCTAACTTGCACTTGCACATGCACTTGCGTTTAAATAGATTTTCGGATGTAACTGGTCACCATATTTCCTGCAAGATATTCTTCGACTGTCTTTTCGCCGTCTTTTACGAATGACTGCTTGATGAGTGCTGATTCCTCACGGAATTTCTTTTCCTTCCCCATCATAATCTTATCCATGATCTCAGCGGGCTTTTTTTCCTGGGCCAGCTGTTCCTTCCAGATTTCACGTTCCTTGATGACCAAATCCTCAGGAAGATCTTCGGGCTTAACGACAATAGGATTCATCGCCGTGATGTGCATGGCAATATCGCGTGCCTTTTCTGCATCCGGAGAGGATAAATTTACAATGGCTCCTACTTTTCCGTTGGAATGGACATACTCAGCAAGACCCTTTCCTTCAATCAAATCGATTTCGATTCCCATGTTTTCGCCGAGCTTAGTGAAAAGCTCTTTCAGACTTGCATCTGCTTCTTCCCTCGCTTTATCGATGCCGCCTGAAAGGGCTGTATCGGCTGCTTTTTTGGCAATGCTGACGAATTCATCATTCTTGGCCACGAAGTCTGTTTCGCAGAACTGGCTGACCATGACCGCTTTATCCCCTTTTACCTTCGCCAGAATCAGGCCTTCGGTGGTTTCACGGCTGGCTTTGTCAGCGGCTTTCGCTGCTCCTTTTTTTCGAAGGATTTCAATGGCCTTTTCTTCATTTCCTCCGGCTTCCTCAAGAGCCTTCTTGCAGGCCATCATGGAAACTCCTGTTCGGGCGCGCAGGGCGCTCACTTGTGATGCGGTAATACTCATATACTAGTTAAAAGTTAGTAGTTAAAAATTAAAAGAAGGCGCTTCGGAGTCATTAGCTGATCGTTAATCGCTAATAGCTGACGGTCAGCTCTCCTTTTCGGATTCCACTTCACCCGGTTTTAGAGGAACTTCGTCTTCTTCCGCCTCCTCTTCTTTGCTTTTAATGGTTAACTGATCCTCCAGCTGGCAGGCCATATCGTATATGTAGGGCACTTTTTTCCACTTCCCTGAAAGCGCTGAAAAGCCCATCCGGACAAAGATGATGAACTGTAAGATAAGGGCTAGATCATGAAAGAAATCAATCACTAGGAGTAGGCTGGCGAAGAAGAAGATGATGGCGATTAGGAGCCCCTGCTTACCATGAAAGCGGCAGAACTTGCTGTCCTTTTTAAGGTAGAACGGAATGATTGCCAAAAAGCTGACATAGCTTAGCGCCGCTATAGTTCTTTCGTGAAGTGTGGTCATCTCCTGACTTTCCACCTCTGGAGTAATCTTGGGAGCTTTCTTCTTTTCATCTTGGGGTACTGCTACCTCCGCCTGTGGTTCATTTTTCTCTGCATCAGTCATAGAACTTCGGATAGATTGGAAAAGAATGAACGGTTGTCCTATTTTTTGGTAGTTATTGCCTCTTTTACAAGGCCAAGAATGAATTCCAGAGACTTGATGGCATCGTCGTTTGCGGGTATGACGTAGTCTACTGTGTCTGGATCGGCGTTGGTATCTACAATGGCCACGATGGGGATACCCAGACGGCGAGCCTCTTTAACCGCAATCTGATCACGGACGACGTCGGATACGAAAATAACATCGGGTTTTCCCTGCATGTTTTCCACACCGGAAAGTGATACAGAAAGATCCTGAATCTTTTTCCTAAGCTTGTTCTGTTCTGCCTTGGTGTATTTTGAAAGCTCACCACGGGAATCATCTTCCTTCAGCTTTTTAAAGTAATTGATTCGTTCTTTAATGGTCTTAAAGTTGGTAAGAAGCCCTGGAATCCATTTGTCGGTTACAATAGGCATACCGGTTTCTTCTTTGATTTCATAAAGAAGCTTTCGGCACTGTTGTTTGGTGCCAACAAATAAAATTTCCTTGTTATTTCGTGCGGAAGTTGCAAGAAAATCCAAAGCTTTGATAAGACCTTCTGCCGATTTCTTTAAATCAAAAACATGAATTCCGTATCTACTTCCGTAAATATAGGGTTTCATTTTAGGGTTCCACTTCTGTGTAGGGTGACCGAAGTGCACAGCACATTTGGCCATCTCCTTGAGAGATATATCTGACATGATCCTTGGGGTTAAGGCCCTGATTCGTCGTTTCTGCGCTTTAAATCCGCGATTGAACGGGACAGGATGCGCCGATCGGAAACAGGACTAAGTTAATAAGCTATGGGATTTTAGCAGAGCCCTACCATTGACGCAATGCCATTTTTTAGGATTAGGGAGTAAGGATTATGGATTAAGCCGCCCCAATTGACAATGTCTTACTCCTTAATCCTTAATCCTATTTTGTGCTAAAATGGCCATGTATGAGTAATAGCCCACAAGTCACCATCGGCGTTATCCTCTTTAAGGGCGAAAAGTACCTCAAATACAGCCTGGGTTCTTTGGTGAATCAGGATTATAAGAATGTGGAATTTCTGGTTCGGGATCAGAGCCCGAATGGGGAAGCTTATGAGTATGTCATGAAGGAGATACCGGAAATTGTAAAGAAAGTCACAATGGAAAAGGGCAGCAATTTATGGCATTCCGGCGGTCACAATGCCCTGATTAATAAAATGAAGGGGAAATATTACTTCTGCTGCAGCAACGACATGCTGTATCCGAAAGATTTTGTAAGCCGAATGGTGACAGAGATGGAAAAACCAGAAAACAAGCGTTTCGGGTCAGCCACCTGTAAACTGATGCAGTGGAATTTTGAAGAAGCGGAACGAGGAAATCTTGAAGCATCGAAAACGGGCAATATCGACAGCTTTGGAATCGGAATTACGAAGGGGCATCAGTTTTATGATATCGGTCAGGGGGAATCTGACCAGACGCCGTATCTTTCGCTAAAAGAGATTTTCGGGCCCAGCGGAGCCCTTTCGGTGTTCCGAAAAGAAGCTCTGGAGGATATTGCGTATAAAAAGCCGGATGGAACTAAGGAATATTACGATGAACTGCTGCATTATAAGAACGATGTGGATCTGGCTTATCGGCTTCAGTGGGCAGGACATCACAGCCTATTTTTTCCGACAGTAACGGTGTATCACGATCGGCAGGTGGGTTCAGATTCCAGCAACATGCTGGGCAGATTCACTTCCCATAAAAATAAATCCAAGTGGGCGCGGGGAAATTCTCTGTTCGGTCATCTCGTCACCGTAAAAAAGAATTACACCAAAGATTTTTCTTTGGGGGTTCGGTTTCGGACGGCGCTGATGGGAATGGTGCGGCATGTGCATACTTCGATGCTGGATGCGGAATTACTGGATCAGTACAATCAGGTCGATAAATTCCGGAATGAGATCCGTCTGAAAGCGGCGGCGATTTGCAGGCGGGTACCCGCTAGTGAAATAGAGAAATTTATGTGTTAAAATTCTCGTCTAGCGTCCGTCGGCAACGAAGCTCGTTTCGTCTCACGTGTATCGAAGCACGTCACGAAAAACGACAGACGAAACCCAAACGGGCATCGTAACCGAAAGCCGCAATTGAGATTAATTATGATTCAACCCAAAGCCTCCATCATCATCCTGGATTTTAAAAAGAGCAGACGTGTCTCGGAAAATGTTGAATCCATTGAAAAACAGGAAACGGATTTTCCTTTTGAGATCATCGTGGTGGATAACTCCGTTAACCCCGGCAATGCCGGTGCCCTGAAGAAACTAGAGCGTAAATATACGAATGTACAGGTTCTCATCAACGAAAAAAATTTGGGCTACATTCGAGGTAACAATCAGGGGGCAGCCCTCGCCCGAGGAGAGTATTTATTGATTGTGAATCCTGATATCGTCTGGAGAAACAGCCATACTCTACGCAAGTTAATCAGCTTCATGGATAAACATCCCACCGTGGGCATTCTTGGACCCAAACAGGTGAATGATACGGATGGATCGGTGGCTATGACGGTTCGGGCTTTTCCGAGGCTGATTTTACAAATATCCCGACGTACCTTCCTTCGCAAACTTCCTTTCCTGAGAGGCCGTGTCGCTTTTGACGAGATGCAGCACCTGAATTACAACGAGGTTCAGAATGTCGACTGGCTTCAGTCGTCTTTCTGGGTGATAAGAAAGGAGCTTTGGGATTCATTGGGGGGCTTAAATAATGACTATTTCATCTTTATGTCGGATCCTGATCTGTGCTTTAAGGTGTGGGAAAAGGGCTATGAGGTGAAGTACTTTCCCGACGTTACGGTTTACGCCGACGGTATCCGAGCCAGTGAAGGGGGTTTTATCACGTTTTTCAGAAAATGGACCCTGCGGCAGCATCTGAAAGACGCCATCGTTTACAGCAAAAACCATTGGTTCAAAGGGAACCCCAGAACAAGTGTTAAGCGGTAAGCTTTAAGCAGTAAGCGTTAAGCGTTAAGCTTCTGTGATTTAACGGTTTTTTTGAGGCTGACGGTTTTTTTGAAATTCATATTGAGGCCTGCCGTTCCTAAAGTCATTCCCAGCTTGTGTTCGCGGACCACCTGTGATGCCCGGTACAGGCTTTCCACCGTTCCCGCATCAATCCACTCGCCCTGAATGATTTCCACCTGAAGCTCGCCTCTGGAAAGGTAGATGTTATGAAGATCCACGATTTCAAGCTCTCCCCGTACCGATGGCTTGAGGGATTTTGCGAATTCCACTACCTGATTGTCGTAGATATAAAGACCTGTCTGCGCGTAGTTTGATTTCGGATGAGCTGGCTTTTCTTCTAGACTGATTACTTTTCCTGTGGCATCGCATTCCACCACTCCAAAGCGCTCCGGATCGGATACTTTTTTTGCAAATATCCGGGCTCCTGAGCTGAAGTTTCTGACTGAGGCGGACATGTCATCGGTGAAGATATTGTCACCCAGAATTAACGCACAGTCGTCGTCGCCTATAAATTCCTCGCCAATAATAAGCGCCTGAGCCAGACCCTCGGGTCTGTCCTGAATCTCGTAAGTGAACTTGGCGCCGAATTCCTTTCCTGACCCGAGCAGGTTCAAAAAGTCGCCTGAGCGTTCCGGAGCGATAATGATGAGGATATCTTTGATGCCCGCCCCCAGTAAAGTGTTTAAGGGGTAATAGATCATCGGCTTATCGTAAACGGGTAGTAACTGTTTACTGGTAACCCGTGTTAAGGGGTCGAGTCTTGTTCCTGAGCCGCCGGCGAGAATGATACCTTTCATAGCTCCTGAATTAAAAATTCAAAATTACAAGATTACAAAATTAAATTTTAAAATTTTCACATTTTCAAAGGAATTTTGTAATTGAGCGCTAAATAATAGCAAGAAACAGGGTAGAAACTCAAGCCTATTCAGCGTAGTAGTTCTGTATTTCGCTGAGCAGGACTTTCAGGCTGACCCCCTTGGCCTCGGACTGATCCCGCTCTTTCCATTCGACACTGCTTTTTTCCAGCGTTCTTGAGGAAACCACCAGCCGAAGAGGAATCCCGATGAGATCGGCATCGTTCAGTTTAACACCTGCCCGATCATCGCGCTCATCGTAAAGGACCGTGATGCCTGCTTTTTCAAGCATATCGTGTAACT
>Ga0315281_10003531_pt1 | contig 22860 bp, 24 predicted proteins | sample YL17G07_0_MG_FD_204540 | JGI IMG/M metagenome (GOLD analysis project Ga0315281, IMG submission 204540) | Sediment microbial communities from Yellowstone Lake, YNP, Wyoming, USA - YL17G07_0 | ecosystem: Environmental > Aquatic > Freshwater > Lake > Sediment | place: USA: Wyoming | collected... | reverse complement strand
AGAAAAACGAAGCAACTGCCATCCTTCGCAGTTCATTTACCCCGAGCTCATCCCTGCTCCCTATGACAGAGCTCCACAAAAAGCTCTACCCTAAAAGCTCGGGAGCTACACCCGAAACAATTGAGATCAAGCGCCTTGACGACATGGCGAGCAGTATGCCCATCACTGGTAACTTGCTTGTTAAACTCGATGTACAAGGATACGAAGACAAGGTTCTGCGTGGGGGGGGGAATTTGATCGGTCAAGCAAAGATGATTCTCGTCGAAACCTCTTTCATCCAGCTTTACGAGAACCAGCCGCTCTTTGATGATATTTATCGTATCGTGCGAGAGCTAGGTTTTACCTATCAGGGGAGTCGCGAGCGACATTATAGCAAAGAGACCGGGGAGCTTATTTACGAAGACGCTATTTTTACAAGAGACTAACCTTGAATGCGCACACCACAGAGAGACCTTATTTTTTTACGATACAAAAATAACCTAGGGGTGCAGGGTGTTGACGCTTTACATTGACTGGGATTATTCGATCAAGAAACAAACCTAGCCCATACGCAACAAAGCGTACGGCATTAAAAATAAAGAATGGGTGCAGGAGGTTTGCGGCAGCAGTGAATCGTTCGCCAAAACGTACAATCTCAATATCAGCAAAACCAGCTTCTTGCAGCTCTTTTTCAAGCCCTTGATACGTAAGACGGCAGTAATCAACCGGCTCGGGTATTTCGGAGTAAAGGAACGGCATCGAAAGATAGAGCGCTCCACCCTTTTTTAAAACACGATGAACTTCTCGAAGCGTACCCACACGGTCTTCGGCGATATACAGTGCATTAAAAAACAAAATGGTCTCAAAATTCCCATCGGGGAACGGTAGCGGTTTATTAAAATCGACACACACCGTTGTGCCATGCCTTACGAGTGAATCCGTCTTAAGGATTTCAATAGTATCAGGAAGATATGCATCATAACTTGAGCTTCCTCCGCTCGCGAGATCGAGCACTACACCGGAAAGACCTGCACAATGTCTGTGTACTTGCCGGTTGAACAAAATACGACCGATAGTTTTACTGCGAAAAACCTGCCGTGTAAAATCAGCTATTTCAGAATATTTTTTAGCCATAAGTAAGTAATTATACTCCGAGAAACTTTCCCCTTGAATTGTACCATGGTCGTCAACGAATCGACGGGGTTGCGCTTGAGTGTAAAGAGGTTATCGCCCAAGCGAACAAGCCCTTCCTCGACCGTCACCGCAGCGATATATCCGTCCTTTTTGACCGCCTCAATAAAAAATGAATCAAGTCTTCCTGAAGGATATGCATACACCAAAACTGGCTCCCCAAAAAGTTGCTCAACATACTGCTTTGAAACATGCGCTTCGTTCACACATTTTTCTAAATTATCTTTATTATATTTTACATGAGTGACACTATGAGGGAAGAACTCTACCAAACCACTGTCTCGCATTTCCCTGATCTCGCCGAGAGAAAGCATGGGAAGAGATATTCCACTTTTGAGAGATAGCGCTCCTCCTATTGTCCCTGTGGTAAGGAATATCGCTGACGGGATATTAAATTTCTTTAGGATTGGGTACGCATTCATGTAATTATCTTTGTACCCATCATCAAACGTAACACACACGCATCCCGCAACACTTTCGTGGGCACATATGCGCCGAATAAGTTCCGGTAACCTCAAGAAGACCACTTTTTGAGAAACAAGGTATTCAATCTGTTGTTCAAATGACTTTTTCGTAACCGAAAAAAACGCCTCATTGGTATCAATTGAATGATACATGAGAATACTTGCACGATCACCCAACCCTCTGTGGAACAAGTTGGCGATGACAAAAAATATATTTTTAAAAAAATGCGACATGGTCATATTTATGCAAGCAAACCAAACAAATGATCCATAAGGCCCTGAAGACTTTGTTCTGTCTCTACATACGACCTTAAACGTACTACGATCTCACGCTTCTTTTCTGGCGAAAGCCTGAAATAAGCTTGAGCTTTTTGAATAAGGTCTTCCGCGTCCCCCTCGCGACAAATACACTCATCGGGTATTTTGCCAACAAAAGATTGGTTTGAAACAAGCACCATCATGCCACATGCCATAGCTTCAAATACAGTCTTATCAAAGCTTCCTGTTTTGGTGAGATTCACATACACCTCGTACTTATTGTAAATATTCGGCACTTCACAAAAAGGGACACTTTTTTCGAAATGGACAACGCCGATCTCACTAAGATGACGGGCTTCTCTGTGGACATTATGCTCATATGCCTTGTCACGAAGGGGGGCACTTCCGTACACATACGCATTGCCATTCCATCCCTTTTCTTTAAGTCCGTGGGTCATTTCAATGACGCCGAAAATGTTTTTGATGGGAGATATCCTCCCGATACTCAAAATAGAATCAGGCTCACGGCTCTCTCCTTTATCAAAAAAAATGTTGATATCAATTCCAACGGGCATATTACTTATGGTTTTACTAAACCGCGCCGTGTATGAATAAGGCGAGGTGCAAAACACGACATGCGAAAGCATCGCTGATACCCGAGTAAAAACATTCCCCAATGGATGGTTGCGCCACATCGTGATCTTTTTCCCGAGGAGCTTCCATAAAAGTCCGCCGAGGACGACATACTCTTGGTTCATATGCACAAACACGGTGTCGTAGGTTTTGCGCTCGCGCCAGATGAGGCGATAGAAATTGAGGAGGTATTTGAGGCGAGACGCACCACGCTCTTTGCCGAGCGAGAATACGCGGACATTATTTGGCAAGTCATACTCCCCCACACCGAGTGCGATGACGGTCACCTGCTCGCAGTGCTTCGCAAACTCCGCAATCCACCCATGGAAAAACCCGAGGACGTCGTCGTTCTGATCGACTTTTTGCGTGAGGATGAGCAGGCGCATTGACTTTTTATTAATACTTGGTATCATGTAAATACAGTTGGCTTCGGCCTCACCTCCGCAAGGAGGAGAATGTGAAGACGCATTAGAATAATTCTCTGATGCGTTTTTTCAATTCTTCAAACACATCCTTATTTAAAAACCCCACCTTCTCAACCAAACGTCGCGTGTCAATGATACGCATCTGAGATAAATTCGCCTTTGCTTCCTTGTCTTGCACAACACCAACAGGCATACGCAAATGATGTTCCTTAGGTGATGTAGTCAAAGGAATTATCAAGCAAGCGTCAGCGCCGAACCCTCGAACAATCACACAGGGACGTAAAAATCGTGCACCTTTTCCATTTTGTTCAGAACCGACATTCACCCCAATCTGGCACCACCAAATTTCACGCACCGTATACAGACGAGCAACCTCAGCCTCTGTTTGCTTTTTTTCTTCATTCCACCCGTCAAAATCTTTCTCCATAATCAACTTATTGTAACACACCTATAGCTACAGATACTTCACCATATACGTCCCCTCGAGCGCGTATCCCCACTTGCGGTAGTATTCACGGACGCCGATGCCGGAGATGATGGCGACCTTGTCGTAGCCTGCTTCGCGGGCGATGCGCTCTGCCTCAATGAGGAGCTTGCGACCGAAACCAATGTGCTGACTTTGCGTCCCCGTCGTGCCGACCGGCATAAGGCGCCCATACGTGTGGAGCTCGCGTACGAGGGCGGCACCGCGGAGGACGTCGAGTGACCCTCCCGCAAATTCCTCGCCACGATTGTCGGGTAAGCGCAGGCGGAGAAACGACGCAAGTTTGCCGACGTGCGCTTCTTCGAATGACAAAAAGATCTCGCGTCCCGTGCGTGTGTGATACTCGGTCGTCGCGAGCGGAAACTTGTCCGCCTCAACCACCATCCCGCGCACTTCGCGACAGCGAATGCACACGCAGTGCCAATCGTTCCTTTTCATATCATGCTCGAGCCATTGACGAAGGTTGGAAACCTTGCTTCCCGCTTGAATGTCCGTCGCAGGAATGTCGCGAATAACTCGAATGATGCGCACGTATTTGGGCACCTGTTTCTTTGCGCCCACGAGCACGCGAAAAAGCTCCTCGTCGGTGTACGGCTTGAACCCACCCTGCTTCCAGGTTTCAAAAAGCTCGCTCCCTTCGAGCACCATGCACGGATACACCTTGAGCATGTCCGGATGAAAGTCCTCACCAGAAAAAAGCTCGCCGAACATTGCAATGTCACGCTCGGGTGTCGACCCCGGAAGGTTGGGCATCATGTGATACACAACCTTAAACCCCGCATTGCGCAAGCGCTCGGTCGCCTCAGCTGCGGTAGCAATCTTCATATCGCGCTGCGTCTTTTTTAATATCTCATCGTCGAGGTGCTGTACGCCAATCTCAACCTTGGTAACGCCGAGGGCACGCAGACGCTCGATCTCGTAGGTCGTGATGTAGTCCGGACGTGTCTCGATCGAGAGTCCAATGATGCGCGTCGGCGCGGTCTCATTATCATCTTGCATCTCGGCGAGCGACTTCTCCCCCTTTTTGGTCTGCATATCTTTTGGCAATCCAAAGTTGTTGCAGGCGCGGTAGCATTCGGCAAGAAATTCTTCCTGGTACACGGGGTGGTAAAAACTCCATGTCCCCCCGATGACAATCATTTCTATTTTGCCGGTTTCGTGACCATTCATCACGAGCGCGTCGAGACGACTCGTCACCTGGGCGTACGGATCAAAATCGTTCGCCAGGGCGCGTGCTGCGGCGGGTTCTTTGGACAGGTAACTCTTGGGCATGTTCACCTCGGTGGGGCAATACGTGCATCGGCCGGGACACGGAAACGGCTTGGTAAGGAGCGACACTACCGCCACCCCCGAATTGCTACGGGTCTTGAGTTTCTTTAAAATAAGCTCGGCGTCCAAACTGGGTGCCTCCTCCCCTGCCGCAACAGCTTCTTTGTAGAGCGCCAACATCTCGGCGTTGGTGGGCATGCGGGGCCCGTGAATCACTTCGGTGGACTCTGGAACGCCCTTCTGGGGCTCATTTTGCCCCGTGGGCGAAGGTTTGTTCTGTTTCGCATGAATGTGCTGCCGAAGCTCTAAAATGCGCGCGTAAAGCACCGGATCGGTCGTGATTCGGCGCTTGAGTAGATCAAGGTCTCGTTCTGTTTTTATATCGGCAAATAGCATGATAAATGATAGAATAAGGACGAAGGGTGCAGAATAGGGTTCTCGGCAATTCCATATTCTAAATTCTGTATTCCACCTTATACTACCTATGCGCAAAGAATATGCAAACGAGCTTCTCGCCACATCGCACCAAGGGTACGAAACCATCGCCGCGGAGTTTTCGCGTACGCGGGGAACATTCTGGGAGGAGCTCTCTTTTGTCCGTGATTTCATCCCTAGCTATGCACGCATCCTCGATATCGGCTGTGGGAACGGAAGGTTCCTCGGCATCCTTGAGAACAAGCCAGTCGATTATACCGGTGTTGATTTTTCAGAGGGGTTGATAGCCACCGCCCGAGAAAGGTGGCGCGAGCGCGAGCAGACCGCGTTCGTGGTGGGCGACGCTCTCGCCCTTCCTTTCCCCAAGTACTCATTCGATCACGCCGTTTCCTTTGCGGTCCTCCATCACATCCCCTCGCGCGCCTACCGCCTGCAGTTTTTGAGTGAAGCAGCACGGGTGGTAAAGCCCGGCGGTCTCATCATCCTCACGGCGTGGAATGTATGGCATTCGCGACCATGGATCATTCTCAAGTTCGCCCTCAAAAAATTGATTGGGCGCACGCACGTCGACTTCGGCGACGCCATGCTTGATTTTGGTACAAAAAAAAATGCGCGCTACGTGCATGCACTCACCCTGGGCGAGATTCGCCTGCTTGCGCGCAAAGCAGGACTCACGATCGAACGCCTCGAAACGATCCGCCGCCCCAGCGGCGAAGAAAACTTTTTTGTGGTATTGCGTACGCCGTAAAACTAGCTAAGTGCGTGATAATAATTTTTTGCGTGCCTTTGTCGAACAAAAAGAAAAAATGCGTTTACAACAATGCCGTAGGCGGCAACAGCTGTAGCTATAACAAATACCACTGATCTGGCACTCGAGTTAAAACCCTGTCCAAAGAAAGAGAGTAAGGTGGGTGATAAAAGAATAAGAAATACATAGAGCAATATACTTTGACGAAAATGGGCTACCATCGGCGTATTGAGTGCCCCCTCAAGGCGACCGATAAATATATTGGCAAAAACAAAGATTGCTCCTCCAAAGAATACAAGTGACAAGAGACCGTCAATATCCCCTATCCGCCCCCACGCAGTATGCAGTCCAAAAGTTCGCTCAACAACAAAAACAAGAAAAACCACGGTAAAAAATACAGCGATGGCAAAAATAGCGTATATAAAAGGTGTTAAAAATTTTTTCATTCTTTTCCGGAGTTCGGGGAGGGGGTAGGGACAACAAATGACGGAGGAACAACAGGATTAAGCATTTCTGGACTTACCAATTGCTCTCTACTTATAGGAATAAATTTTGGACCAATTATTACTGCCAGAAATAAGGAAAGTACCAGAAGAATATACTTTACGGAAAGAAACCTAAAAAAATAATCAGCACGTGGAATGAACGAATGCACAAGGAACAAAATCCCCGTAAAGACTATTTGTACAATTACAATGTTAGCGAGAAATAAAGACCAGTAAAAAGACGACGGGTACGAAGTATTCCCTCCCAACATCAAACCCTCATTTTTATCTTTGGTCATAAAATATAGATCTTCTTGCGAGTGATCTTGGGAATAAAAATCTAACGGGAATCCGAGTTTAATATGCGCCCCATGGTCCTGATAATGATGTACATCACTTGTCCACAATAGAGAAGACAAAGCAAAAATTACACTCAGAATTAAAATAGGGAGAAAATATTTTTTTGAGAAACTAAATAATTTAATTAGCATGCTGTTAGTATACCTCATTATTCCTACAAAAAAGAACCTCTCAAATAAATTTAAGAGGTTCTTTTGCTAGCCCAAAATAGCTAACAAGGTGAGTTAGTGCTTATATCCCACTTGTACCAATATTGTTAACATTTTGTTAAATAAATCCTTTTTAGAAGACTACTGCCGTAGCGCGTCCTCCCATGATGCGCGGTAGGCTGCGAGGTATTCTTCTTTGGTAGGGAGTGTGGGGGGTTTTGCTTCGAGTTTTACGCCACCGGAAACAATACGCTTGATCGCGCGCGCAAGCGCTTCGCGGTCGCCTACTGGCACCACGAGGCCATTCTCGCCGTGGCGCACCACCTCACCTGCACATCCTACGTCGGTCATCACGACTGGGCATCCCGCGCCAAGCGCCTCGACCGCGACCATGCCGTACCCTTCATACAAAGACGACACAACCAACGCATCTGCTACTTGGTAGTATTGAGACAGATCTTCCTGCCACCCCTCGAACACGACATTTTTTTCAAACCCGAGTTGTACGGCGAGCTTTTTCAAACGCGCCTCTTCGGGACCTTCGCCCACGATGACGAGCCCTGTTTTTGGATAACTCTCCACCACCGACCTCATCGCCTCAAAGGTGAGCGCAATGTTTTTTTCAGGAGCAAGGCGCGCCGCAACAAGCAGCACATGGTCGAATTGAGGATAGTGTTTTTGGTCGCGAGAGGCTGCTACCCTATCGACAAAAATGGGGAGAACTGAGACTGATGACAACTGACCACTGACCGATGACAATGATGCTTTTATGCGCAAAGAAACGACACGGATTGCATTCGCATGAGGAATTAGAAATTTTGCAATCATCACCCTTATGCGATTTGCAAATGATTCTTTTGCGAAATACGGACTCATAAAGTCTGTGTGGATCTGCAGATGCAATTTTGCATGAAGGATGCGGGCGATAAAAAACGCGGCAAACCCTGTTTCAAAAGGATCCTGCGCCGTCACGACGTCGATATGCACCCCGCGACGCCTGAGTTTCAACGCCCAGAGAATGGCGCGCGGTACATACCCCCATCTTGTACGCGCGTTCGTAGGGTAGAGAAAAATGTTGGGAGGAAACGACTCCTCGCGAAACCCTAGCGCACGTTTTGCAAAGACGATGATATGAAGCTCGTCCGCAAGTCGTCCGTACTCAAGCGTGCGCGAGCGCACCGCGCTTCCCGGCTCAAAAAGTTTTCGGTCTGATGAGATCGATAAGATGTTCATCCCAAGAGTGTATAGTAAATCCCCTCCTTAAACAATCCGTAACTATAGACGTATAATATACTATAGGGCAAAATACGTCTATAGTCGCTTGGCGTACTATAGTATATTATACGTCTATAGTAGTTACGCTAAAGCAAATAGATTCGTGATCGCTTCAAGCATTTTCTCGTCACTGAATTCTTTGACCTTTTCTTGCGCTGCGCGCGCGAGGGTATCTCCAAGCCCTGCGGTGGTATGAAGTTCAATGATCGCTTTTTCAAAGGCAGCACGATCATTTTGTGGCGCAAAAAGTCCATTCTCGTGATCTTTAATGATTTCGACATTCCCCCCTGCCGGCGTTGTAACGACCGGCGTGCCCAGTGCCATCACCTCGAGAAGCTGATGCGAAAATCCTTCATACGAAGTGTTGAGCACGAACACATCGCTCGCCTTGATATATTCAAATAGTTTTCCCTGCGCAAGTTTGCCGAGAAATGTGACACGGTCTTCAAGATGAAGTTCCGCAACGCTCTTCTTAAGAACCGCCTCATCAGGTCCAGAGCCGGCGATAAAAAGGTGTATGTCGGGAATCTTTTGGGCGAGCGCCGGCATGCTTTCGATAAGCATCGCAAACCCCTTCCACGGCACGAGTCGCCCGATAGAGAGAAGCGCGTACCCGTCGACGCCGAGTTTTTTACGGAGTGTTGTTTTGTCTTCAGTAAGCACGGGGGCGTCGAAGCCATTATAAATGACCGTGATCTTTTCTCTAGGAACACCCCAATTCCCTACGATACCTTTGAGGTAACTGCTCGGCGTAATAATGAGGTCTGTGGACAAGGCGACCCGTCGCTCGATGCGCTTAAGGAGACGCACGAAAAGTGAGTACTTTGCATACTCATGTGAAAATGTATCAAGGTCGTCGGTCACGCCGGCACGCTGCACTCCCTGCTCCCACGCATAATCCCCCACTACTTTGAGGTAGAACTTTTTGCGAAGGATTTTCGCCGCGAGCATCGCGGGAAGTCCCACACTCACGGGATCTTGCGCATACACCACGTCACACCCGCGTGCGCGCCAGAGTACTTTAAAAAAGTATGCGGTATGGCGAATAATCTTAGGGAGTACGCGCACCTCGCCAAAATTCACCACGACGACCTCGAAACCATGCGCGGGTAATTTATCCACGAGAAGTTTGCTATACGTCGCAGGACCACCGATATCGGGCGGGAAAATGCCAGTCGCAATGAGAATTTTTTTCATCCTATTTTAAAAGTTTATCAAACACGTTTTCTTTCATCATTTTTGCGATGAGGTTCCAGTCGTAATGCTCCGTCACCAGTTTTTTACCGTTCGCCACCAGCCGCGCGCGGAGCGCGGGGTCAGCGATGAGACGCTTCACCTGCTTGGCGATACTTGCCGGGTCATCGACCGCACAAAAGAGTCCGGTTGGCTCATGGTCAGGATTTTTCTCCGGATCAAACAGAAAATCAGGGATACCACCGACCGGGGTCGCAATAACCGGTAGTCCTGCCGCCATTGCCTCAAGAAACGAGTTGCCGAGCCCTTCTGAGCGCGATGGGCGAATAAAAATATCCGACACCGCGAGATACTTGGGCATTTCCTTGTGGTCTATCTGTCGCAAAAACTTCACACGGTTAGAAACCTTGAGCTCGTCAGCAAGTGCGCGAAGCGTCGCCTCGTCGGGTCCAATGCCGAGAATCAAAAATTTTACGCGTATGTCGAGGAGCGGGAGCGCACGGATCACCTCATCGACCGCATTCTTCTTTACCAAGCGCGAGGTCGTGATGAGGAACACATCATCTGTCGCCTTTCCCATTCTTTGTTTCAACTCAAACAATTCTCCGATCGGATATGCTTGCGAAAAATGTGCAACATCAACGGCGTTCGGCACCACCTCAAGAGGACCCGCATACCTCATCTCTCGCGCAAACGCTGCAAGGTAATGCGAGATCGTCTGTACAAAATCCGCGCGCGTAAATATCTGCTCGAACAACGCATACACCTTTTGCACGCGTGATTTGATATATTCGATAGGGTCGCCCTCTTGGAGCGTAAGGAGGTAGCGCACGGAAGGATTACGCATTTTGAAAAAGAGCGCGGCAAAGCCAGCGTAGTTTGCCATCATCGCCCAGATACCATCGTACGGATTCTTACGGTGGAGTGACCGCGCTTTCAGAAAACCGAGGAATGGGAAAAGATATTTATTCAGCGAGAGTGGAAAGCGCGAGAGGTCGCTAATCGATGGATGCTTCGTTCCGAACCCCACACGATACACATTCACATTCCCGACGCGCTCAAATCGAGGGAGCGTCGAGTCGAACCGCAAGGTCACCATATCGAACGAAATATCCTCGAGCGCAATGCGACCCGTGATCTCTTTTAAAGCAACCTCCGCCCCACCCACAACATCGGGATAATACGCGAGGGAAAAAATGAGAATTTTTTTCATAACCTAACGAACAGAGGTAACGAATTCTTTAATGTGGTCAATGACCCTCTTCTCCGCGCGCCAATCGAGCTCGTTCTTTGCGCGCAACACATCGATCGATGAACCCATGCGGTTCCCCTTTCGTTCGGGGAGCATCACCACCTCGCCGCCAAACGCTTTGGCAATGTCGAGAATGCTGTAGCCTTCCTCCGACCCAAGACCATAATCGTCCCCTTCGCCCCTTTCTCCTACCAACATGAGTCCGCGAACGATGTCGTCAACATGTGTAAAATTGCGCACTTGCATCCCTGGCGAAACAACAGTGAGTGGCTGGCCTTTTTTAAACTTTTCTTTAAAGAGCGCGATGAGTGTCGCATACTGACCCGTCGATATTTCGCGCGGACCATACACGTTATAAAAATAGGTTATTGCGTACGGGAGCCCAAACCAAGCGCCGTAGTTGCGCACCAGCTCAGTGTTGGTTGCCTTGGTCCACGCATAGGGGCTTTGATCTCGCCCTAATCCACCGTCACCAAACTTGGTGCTTGAACCCGCATAGACAATCTTGATATTGTGCTTTCGACAAAACTCAAGGACCGCAAAGGTGCCGTTCTTGTTCGACTCCCACACGGTTGGCATGTCGGCGAAACTTTGCTCCACGCGCGCATATTCGCCGAGGTGAAATACGAGGTCAGGAATAAAATCGATGAGTGTTGCGATTTCTTTTGTGTGCCCTTCAATGTAGGTCGCGCCGGGGATATGATTTTCCTTTTTGCCAGTGAAATAATTATCGAGAGAGTAGACCTCGTAGCTGTCATTCTGTACGAGTTTCTCGATAAGGTTCGAGCCGATAAACCCGGCACCGCCAGTCACCAAAATGATCTTTTTCATATTTTCTGCCATATATTCCCCCACTATACCACCAGAAAAGGCTTAGAACAAATCGTCTTTTTTACTATTTTTATCCTCGACGATCTCAAAGTCGTCGGCGGTGAGGGTGCCGGCGGGAACATTTTCTCTCTGAGAAAAACGGAAACCCAGGAGCGCGAACGCTCCAAGAAGCGCCACACTCGTATACCAGACCCATGAGGTATCGTCGGGAGACACCGGATCCAAGAGAGCTCTCGTGTCGGTCACCGCATCAAGGACATTTGCCGTCTGTGCAGTCGCGTGCGAGACCCGCACGGGAACAACCTCTTCTGCCGCCACCACGGTCGGCTTATTTTCATTCTGGGAATGTTCTACTTTTTTAATAATCGGTTCACTCTGAAGCAACACCATCATACCATTCGGAAAATGAAGGGTGGCGACACTCCCCGTTGGCGTCACGAGCCCTGTTACTTCGGACGCAAAGGTGAGCGTTTTGTGCGCGCCCACGAGCGTGTTTTTGGGAACAATAAATGTTTTCCCCGCCGCCACGACCTGCCACCCCGAAAGGTCGAGCTCGTCGTTGCCACGATTTTCGAGAGCGACGAACGAGCGCGCAACATCACCACCGGTCGTGAGTACAACCGAGGGCGTCACGGCAACAACGCGCACACGATCGGACGCCGCGTAGTACCCCGATGCTACGTCGAGAACGACCAGGTACTCGCCCGGATAGTAATATACGTGCGACACAGAAGTCCCCTCCGCGGTCGCACCATCACCGAGTGCCCACGTCATGCGCGCATTTTCAATAGGCTCTTTTTTGAGACCCCATGTGCGCCCCGTAAAGGTTGCTGCCGCCCCAACCGAAACGGTCTGCGTTTGCGCGGTTATTTTTGCAAAAATCTGCGGCTCGACAGGGAACGACGACACGCTGAGAGAAGAAGCACTCGTTGATGTCTGCGCCGACGCGATGCTTGTCGCTTGCGATGCCGCGTACGAGGATCCAGGGGTGACGCCCGCCCCCGGTGTCGGGACTGCAACAACCCACTCACTGGTCGATGCCCTCTGATAACTCTTTCCTTCGTCAATGTTCCCCCACGTGACCTGATCGATATCGCTTCCTTTTGAATCTCGCATGCGGAGCGTGTTGGATTCGGTAAGCGTTAGATTGTCTACGGTAATATCCGTATTCGGTAACTGCCCGCGTGAGATCAGAAAATATCCGTGAGCCCTAATTGTTTTCTCATTAAACTGCGTGCTCGTTACCAGGGAACTAAAGCTGCTTCCTGTTGCGGTTTTCCTTTGTATATACCAACCGGTCAAATCAACATCCGAACTATCAGGGTTATACAATTCCACAAACCGTTCGTTGCTCGGTGCTATCTGAACCTCATTCAAAACTACGGCTGCGGTAGCGACCTGCGCCTCCACACCCAAAACAAAAAATGTTACCGCGATAAGTGCAATCGTTCGCATATTAGTCTTCCCCGCGAAGGATCGCCGTGAGAATATCTTCGGGGACCTCGCGCGGTTTTCTCTCTTCGCGCTTTTCTTCGCGCTCGCGAGGAGGCGGAGGCGTATGAACAGGCTCGGATCGGGGAGCCTCTATCGTAGTTTTAATTTCGGGTGGTTTTTTTTCTTTTTCTTTCAACACATCCGCAAGCGCAGATTTCAACGTATTCAAATTCCCCTCACTCGGACCCTTGCCGGTCGCAGGGCGTTCAGGGCGCATTTGAGACAAGGACGAGAGTGGCAGTTTTGCAGGAGCCACCACCTCAGGAGCAGCCTCCTTGGCAAGTTCCTGGAATGCCTTGGCGAAAGGCTTCTCAACCTTTCGCGGTGCTTCGGGACGAGACTCAGGCAGGCGTGACGGTTCAGAGGGAACAGGAAGTGGTTCTCTCGGGCGGGTACCAAAAGTACTCTGCGGTTCGCGTGCTTCAGCCCCCTCTTGAGAAGGCGTACGGGGAGTGCTACGTTCGCGGGGAGCCACAGGCTCCGACGATTCACTCACCCCCCCGTACCATTCTATGATCTCCTTTTCCACCGCTTCGCGCGTATGCCCAAAAAGTTTGCGAGAGGAAGCGATCACTTCATTGCGAAGCGAATTCTTTTGCGGAGCGATTGGGGGCATGGTAACCGCCGAAAATGGATGCGACGCAACCCCGTCGATCATGAGTTTTAGATATATCTGCGTAAAGCCCAAATTCACCATATCCTCTGCGGTAAAGACTGGCGCGTACTCTTTCTCAAGCGCCTCGGCGTCGGTCGCCCCCACGCGAAACATGATCTGGGTCCCCACGTTGCCAAAGACCGCCGCGCGCACCTTTTCATCCATCTGCTCGATATACTGATGCGCCATAATAAGCGCAAGTTTATACTTGCGCGCCTCGGACAAAATATCGGCAAATGATTCATTCGCGAACGATTGAAACTCATCGACATACAAATAAAAATTAGGGAGGCGCTTAAGCTCTGCCTCAGTAAGGTCAGCACGCGACATTGCCGCAAGGTAGATCTTGGTAATGATCATACCGCCGAGAAGGTTTGCATTTCCTTCACCGAGTTGCCCTTTTGAAAGGTTCACAATAAGGATCTTGCGCTCATCCATCATCTTGCGTAGGTCAAAACTCGAGTGCGGCTGACCGATAATGTTACGAATGAGCGGGTTCGAAGTAAACTGTCCAAGCTTATTCTGAATACCAGGGACCGCATCCTTTGCGTAGTTCTCGCTATACTTTGCAAACTCATCGACCCAGTATGCTTTTACTGAGGGGTCTTTTACGTTGTCCACAACTTTCTTTCGGTATGTCTTGTCGGTAAGTATACGACTTACGCCAAGCAAGGTTGATCCCGGATACTCAAGAAGGGCCAAGAGTGCATTCATAAGAATGTACTCCATACGCGCAGAAAACGTCTCTGGCCCCCAAATCTTTTTAAATGCACTCAAAAGGCCGTTGGCAATAAGATGTCGTTTGTCAGCCCCCACATCCTCCATCACGTTGAATGAAATTGGATTGTCCGTATCAAACGGCGCAAAGTAGACGACGTCTTTTATGCGCTCAGGGGGGATATAGTCAAGAAGGAGTGCGGCAGATTTACCGTGCGGGTCGATGAACGCGAGACCTTCCCCGTTCTTGATATCCTGCACTGCCATGTTTTCAATACACGTCGACTTACCCATACCCGTCTTGCCGATGATGTACATGTGGCGCGTGCGGTCCTCTGCCTTAATACCAAAAGGCACGCGCTTGTTTCGTCGATCCGTCTCCGCAAAATACGTAATGCGATTTTTATCGTAGAGGTACATTAACTATAGTATATCACGATGAAATAAAAAATCGCGCATGGTGCGCGATTTTTTATTGGCTACTCTACCTTCAACGCCTCTTTAGTGTAGACATTTCTTGGATCCCAAAGGAACCAGGAGTTGAGGCCAGAGTCGTAGGTCGCTTGGATCTGCGCGCGAACTTCTACCGGGCCGTAGTTGCCGCCGTAGTCGAAGTCCTGGAGCCAAGGGCGGAGCTTGTTGCGACTGTATGCGTCTTTGGTGTATACCGCTGGTGTCGTCGTCCCGACCCGCTCGCCGCCAAAATGCTCGACGGTTGTGGTGTTTGCCGCGGCACGGTCAGCTCCCCGCGTCATCACAAACTTGATAAGATCGTATGCATGATCGTTGGGATTTTTCCATCCGTTAAACGTTGGCGGATAGTGCGAGGGATACACCATGGGCGCGACGTAATCAAAGTACGGCATCGCGCGCTCAAGCACTTGTCCGATATTTAAGTCGTCCGTATTGGTGGTCGTCATACCGAAAAGATCCGCGGATGTTTTCGCCCCCGTGTCTTTGAACGAGTCGTGAAGGTACGCAAAAAAATGTTCAAGAGCCTCGGGCTTACTCATCCCCTTTCCCCATGAAAAATTGATGTCCTTCATATCGCCGTCCGAAGGAAAGCGCACGTAGTCAAAATTGAGCTCATCGAATCCCATTGCGTACGACTCTTTACCGAGCGCTACAATATAATCCCAATACGGCTTCGCGCTCACGTCGACAAAAGAAAGTCCTTTCCTGTCCTTCCAAACGGCGCCGTCGCTCGCGCGCTTTACCGCAAGCTCAGGGTGATGTTTGGTATAGTAGGGGTCCTGAAAAACCGTGATGCGCGCGATGGTGTAGATGCCCTTCTCGTGCAAATGAGCCACAAACTCACGGAGATCTTTCGTGCGACACCCAGTCCCCGCATTGTCTTTGAGGAGTGGGTCTGCTGCCTCAAACGCAATCGTTCCGCTGAAATCTTTTACATCAATGACGATACTGTTCACCTCGGTCGTATCAGCGGTATGCACGAGCTTTTCACGGAGCGAGGGCGTGCCTGCCACGCACGCAGTCATATAGATCGCTTTTACCGCCTCGGGGGTCTTGACGTGCGTTGCGGGAGCCTCCGCCGGCTCGGTACTTACGGTCGTGTTCTCGGCACTGTTAACATCCGCTTGTGCGACTTTTTCCTCAGGCGCGCGCGCATCATAATTTACCGAAAAAACGGCGGGGATTAAAAAATAAAAGACAGAAAACGATCCGGCTGCAAAGGTTCCCGCCATAAGAAAATGCTTGTGATTTCGCTTCATTATGTTTGTGAAGGGTCTACCTTGTCGTCGGCAGGATGCATGGGCAAAGCCTGATCAGCATCATCAATGAGTTTTTTGCAATTACTACAATACACGACGGAGGAGAGGTATGCGAGAACGATAATACCGAGCCCGCTCGCAATCAAGAGCGTCGTACGCATCCACGAAGGAAGACCGCTCGCCGCAACGACGATGAGGAAAATCCCGAGAAAAATTATTACCGTATGTTTGGACATGTGCCTAGTATACCTTTTTTAACAGAATATGGAAGTTAGCATATGGAATATAGAGGAATCAGAATTATTCCAAATTCTTGAATCAGCATGTTCGCGCCTTGGATACTACTCTGCCCTCCACGACAACCACAAACTCTCCTCGAATACGGTCTGGGTTTTGTGCAAAATGAGCACGAACCTCGGCAACAGTCCCCCGCACAAACTCCTCATGGATCTTGGTCAACTCGCGAGCAACGATAACCCTCCGTTCGGCACCACCTGCCTGCCTGCCTGCGCCTGCCTGCGCAGGCAGGCAAAACTTCTCTAGCGACTCAAGCGACTTCTCAATGCGATGCACTGATTCATAAAAAACCATAACGCGCGATGATTCAGCAATTTCTTTAAAGAGGGTCTCTCTCCCTTTTTTGTGCGGGAGGAAGCCGAGGAACGTAAACTCAGCGACCGAGATGCCTACGGCTGAAAGTGCAGTCACGAGCGCGGAAGGACCGGGGATGGGGACAATGTCCACCTTTGACATTTGACCTTTGACCTTTGACGCAAGAACCTGTGCAAGAAGAAGTGACCCAGGGTCCGAGATGCACGGCGTCCCTGCGTCCGACACCAGCGCAAGATTCTTCCCTTCCTCGAGGAGTGCTAAAATCTTATCGGATTTTGAGAGTTTCGACTGAGCGTGGTAGCTCATAGTCGGTGTTCCTATTTCATATTTCGCAAGCAAGCGTTTTGTCACGCGTGTGTCCTCGCACAAAATGAGGTCGACCTCCTTAAGCACGCGCAAGGCGCGCAAGGTGATATCCTCGAGATTCCCAATAGGTGTTCCTATTACAAAAAGTGTTGCCATAAAGTTATATAAAATCTTTGTAAGTATCTTCTCCTTTTAACAGCACCGCGTCAACAATAACCTCTCCTGTACCATCATAATGAAAAATTATACGAAAATTTCCTTTTCGCGAACGGTAAAAATCGCTTCCTTGTAATTTTTTAATATTGAGGGTTTGATGTTTTTTTTGGAGAAGCAAACTAATATCGTCACGAAGCATCAGGCTATTTTTCTTACTAATTTTTCTAAGCAACTTTTCGAGTTCGCGCATACCTATCGATTTATCTTATCAAGAATTTTTATGAAATCTTTCGCCTTTATCCCCTTTCCTTTATTGTCACGGATTGCGTCAAAAACCGTGTATTCACTCTCCTTCACGCGACGGACTGGGGCAATCTCGATCTTGCCACCTTTTGCGGTCACCACAACCTGGTCTGCCCCAAATTCCTTACGCCATACGGAAGGCAGGGTAATCTGCCCCTTGCTGGTCACGCGCTGAATCTTCTCAAACGAAAGCATTTTTGTCATATTGCTATTGTATTACTTTCTTACTTTCTGTCAACACCTCCCCTACTTTAAAAATATCTCCTGCGCCCATAGTAATAATAATGTCGCCTTTTTGTGCGGTATCACGGAGATATGTTTCGATAGCTAAAAAATCAAGCATCTCCCATACACGAAGATTTAGGGTCTTTTGTTCATCCACGATACGTTGTGCAAGAATCTCTGCAGTAATGGTCGGGTCATTCGCCTCACGGGCCGCATAAATAGGTGCAACAATCACTTCGTTGGCGTCATCAAAACTCTGCGCAAAATCATTGAGTAAAAGTTTGGTGCGCGAATAAAGATGCGGTTGAAAGACGACTCGAATATTACCGTCAGGATATTTTGCACGAAACCCTTGAAGGGTCGCTTTTATTTCCGTCGGATGATGCGCGTAGTCGTCGTACACCAGTGCCCCCGACGCCGTGACACCTTTGAGTTCCTGTCGACGCCAGGTTCCTTCGAATCTTGCGAGAAGGTTCATCGCCTTTCCTTCTTCGACACCAAGAAGGCGCGCCACCACAAGTGCCGCTTTGCCATTTTTTATATTGTGCTCCCCTGAAACAGCGAGCTGTATATTAAGATTTTCTTTCGTGTAGTCGACAATGCGTGCTTCTGCTTTCGCGAGCACGGGCGCTACGCGTGAGTCGCTTGGGTCACACACTATCGCACCCGACGCAGGAACTTTCATAACCATCTCAGTAAATGCTTGTTGTATACCTTCCATGGATCCATAGTAGTCGAGGTGGTCGTTGTCGATATTCGTGATGACCAAAATTTCGGGAGAAAGATTTAAAAACGACCTTTTGTATTCACACGCTTCGACAACAAAAATGTCGCTTGTCCCCGCAATAAAATTCGAGCCGGTTTTTTTGAGTAAGCTCCCGACAATGACGGTCGGCGACACATCTGCCCCAACAAGAACCTCGGCGATCATTGCCGTTGTTGTCGTCTTGCCGTGTGTCCCCGCGACCGCGACCGTGCGCATACCACGCGAGATTTGACCCAATGCTTCGGGGTACGAGTACGTCGGAACCCCGCGCTCTCGTGCCACGCGAAGCTCTGGATTTTCATCCGATACGGCGGGAGAATACACGACCACATCGATCGCTTCGGGAACATGCGCCGCATCATGCCCAAAAAAAATGTGTGTCCCTTGCGCCTCGAGCTTTTCTGTCACTAAAGACGGCGCGCGGTCGGAACCCGTCACCTTCACCCCCCGCTCAAGCATCATGCGCGCGACCGCCGACACCCCAATGCCGCCGATGCCAATAAAATGTGCAGTATGGATATTATCGAGGAATGCTTGGTTCATATGTTACTCAAAACTTCTTCCGCATGCGCAATATCGTGAGGGTAGGCAATAGGAATCCACAAACCACTTTCGACCACGCGCATCGGATGATCGTGTACGAACCCTGCGATCATGTCGGTAAGGTAGTGCTCACCATTACGCGCATGCATGGACTCATAATCAAATATCTTGGGGGTCAGGACGTATACGCCAGTGACCGCTAGATTCGATTTTGGGTGTTCGGGCTTTTCCTCAATGTTATGCACCGTGCCATCCTCGCGCACGACCACCACCCCAAAACGACGAGGGTCGTCAACAAAAGAAACGAGGAGTGCCGCATCATACTCGAGACATTTTTCGATTGCCACGCCCCCATGAATATCGTCGGCATACATAAGGAGAAACTTTTCCTCATGCTCGAGGTGCGAACGACAGAGGTTGAGCGCATACGCGGTTCCCAAGGGTTCATCCTGCTCCACATACGTCACCCGCTTCCCCAAAAACTCATCGCCGAGAAAATCACGTATCATCTCGCGCTTGTACCCCACAACGACCACCACTTCGTCGACCACACGAGGAAGGACCTCCCAAATATGCTGAATCAGCGGCTTGCCCGAAACTTCAACAAGCGGTTTTGGCCGCTCAAGCGTGAGAGGATGTAAGCGCTTCCCTTCTCCTGCGGCAAAAATAACAGCTTTCATAGATGTTTGAAACTATACCAAAAAAACTCTCCAAACCAAAAGTTTCCTCACTATCTACTTATACGATACTATAGTATCGTATAAGTAGATAGTGAGGCAGATGTAATAGGTTTTTTTAAAAAAACAGTTTATATTTTTTTCACCAACTTCACGAACTGATCCCCGCGGTCGAATTCATTTTTGAAAACACCGAAGCTTGCGGCCCCAGGGGAAAGGAGCACCGTATCTCCACGACACGCGACAGTACGGGCGTGATCGAGGGCATCTTTCATTGAGTCGACGACAAATACTGGGTATGAGGTCTTTTTAGGAATGAGCGCAAGAAGCTTCTCGGTCGCCGCTCCCTCGATGAGCACGAGACCCTTTACCGTCTTATGAACAAGTTTCGCCATGCCGGCGTAGTCGAGATTTTTATCCGCACCACCAGCGATAAGCACGATATTTTTCCCTGCCCGCTGAAGCTTCAGCGAAGGAGGGTTATTTTTCTTGCCGTGAAGAGCCTCGAGCGCAACCCGGTTCCCATCCGGCATTGTTGCGGTCGTATCGTTGTAATACTTCACCCCACCAACCGTACGCACAAGCTCAAGTCGCCCCGGCACCCCCGCGAAACTTTCGACTCCTTTCTTGATCGTTTTCTCATCAAGGTCAAGCTCCTGACACGCCATGATGGCACAGGCAATATTCGCCCTATTGTGCTCCCCTGGAATTTTTATTTTCCACGTTTTTGGCACGATACTTTTTCGCGCCACCAACACAATGCTCTTTATTTTTCCTTTAAACCGCTCACTGATTTCTTTTGCTGCCTGTTCACTCACAATGAGTGTGCCGTCTTCGTTTTGATACTTAAAAATATTTGCTTTGTCGTCAAAATATCTCTTCATATTCCCTTTGTAGTAGTTCAAGTGGTCAGGAAGGAAATTAGTGAACACCGAAATGTGGGGAGAAAGTTTCGCGTCACCAAATCCCTGCATCTGCCACGAGTCAAGCTCAAGAATGACCACGTTCCCCATCTTTACCTTTTTAAGGAGCGGGAGCGTTGCCATACCACGCACGTTACCCCCGACAAAAACATGCCCTGGGTATGCAGTACCAAGCACATGTTTCAGAAGATGTGTCACGGTCGACTTCCCGCGCGTCCCCGTTACCCCGACGATCGTTGCGGGTGTAAATTTCGCAAACAGTGACGCATCCATCTCGACCGGAATGTTGCTTTTCTTCGCCTCGGCAATATACGGCGAATCAAGCGGCACCCCTGCCGCCTTAATGACCATGTCGCCATGTTGAAAATCCTCCAGACGATGCTCACCCAGCACGTACCGAATGTTAGGAAACTTTTTAAGCTGCTTGAGCGACGGCTCAAGCGCCTCGGCAGACTTCAGGTCGGTAATCGTGAGTTCCGCCCCCAGCTCTGCGAGGAACTTCGCCACATTGACCCCGCGCCCCAAAAGCCCGAGCCCCAACATGGTAATTTTTTTACCCTTGAAATAAGTTTTATAATTTTCTTCCTTCATATTTCCCATCATAGCAGATTCCCAAAAAACAAAAACCCAACAATTATTTGCTATAGCAAATAATTGTTGGGTTTTTGTTTTGCGTTTGCCAGGAACATTCAGACCTAGAAATAACCCGCTTTGGTGCGCGATCCAGGACTCGAACCTGGGACCTCGTCATTATCAGGACAAAAGGAGTGCTCGCATCTTTTGTCTGCTCTATCTAATCTGCGTATTTTGAACAATGTGCGCGATCCAGGACTCGAACCTGGGACCTCGTCATTATCAGTGACGCGCTCTAACCACCTGAGCTAATCGCGCACATTGTTCACAATACACCCTAACCACCTGAGCTAATCGCGCAGAACTTAGAGAATATACCAGAAAACCCCCCAAATCGCAACAAGGCTTGCAAATCAGCAAAAAAGGGGTAGGATTAAAAAGGGTTCATTTTTACAACAAGCGGAGAATATCTATGCACTACGGTACTCGCATTTGCCCACGGGAAAAAGAAGGTTTGCCTTTGCGTACAAGAGAAAGAGAAAAAGCAAAGCCTGCCAAAAAACCTCAGAAAGAAACGGCTCCAGAAACACGGGCGATGAGGATCGTCGAAAGAGCTGCAAGAAAAAAAGAACGCTATCAAGCGCACCAAGAAATGCTCGCTCACTTTCGAGAATCCCCCAAGAGACAGAAAGGGTGTCTGCCGTGCCGTACCACGGTCGTCAAAACGACACTTCGGCGTGGGTACGACACAAAGACCCTTGAAGTCATTATGCAAAAAAGAGCACGTTCTCTATGGAGGACATTTATGCGTCAGGTCAAAAAGGTCGTTAGCTTTGCACAAAGGCACGGCAAAGACGCAAAAGATGTTCTCTGTATGCTCGTAGCGATACTTGCCGGTTCAACCAAGAGAGCGATCTCTGTGAGCCAATGGCAAAAAATAGCGCTCCAGTAGCATTTATCAAGGGCTGTCCTGCACTCGTTGCAAGGCCAGCCCTTTTGTTTTGGAAAATGCGTAACCATTGCAATAATCCTTTTTGCGTGGTATCGTGTTAAAGGTTTTCGAGGAAGCTCGAAATTTTTGTTCATTTGATCAGGGAATAACATCTATGAAAATTATGTTAGTGGGTTCCACGCTAAGTCAAGGTGTCTTCTTATCGCTTCGACATCTTGATCTGTTCGTCATCGTGGCAATGGCAGACAGGAATCCTGAAGCAGGCCAAGCTCTCCACAATCTAAAATTCTCTGGCATCCTTCAGGATCCGCGAATCAGGTTCTCTCCAAAACTCTACTCTTCGCGGTATCAACGACGCAACCAACCACCAAGAAATCTCGGTTCTCAAAAAATGCGATCACGCCAACGTAGGCGATAATAACCTTCATGGTCATCTTCAAGCTCAGACTATACATGTTTGAGCTTTTTCTTTTATAAAAAAACCGCATCCATCAAGAATGCGGTTTGCGAGCAAGGAGTGAAGTTAAACCAAAACCTCATGATATTTTCCTTTTTCTGCCTGTTTGCAAGGCATTTTGTGTCCATGGCTATCCGTAGCGCGGACACATTCTTGAGTTACACCCGAGCGATACACCGTTGGAAGCGCGAATGCGGATTTCAACGATGAATAGAAAAATCCTGCAGCTACAACTACCAAAACGGGCATAACCAAATTAGAAAGAACTTTCGAAACCATCTTTTAAACCTCCTATTGAATGACCTAAAATAAGTATAGCACCTTTTGTATACTTTG
>Ga0315281_10003530_pt1 | contig 22864 bp, 25 predicted proteins | sample YL17G07_0_MG_FD_204540 | JGI IMG/M metagenome (GOLD analysis project Ga0315281, IMG submission 204540) | Sediment microbial communities from Yellowstone Lake, YNP, Wyoming, USA - YL17G07_0 | ecosystem: Environmental > Aquatic > Freshwater > Lake > Sediment | place: USA: Wyoming | collected... | reverse complement strand
AGGTAAAGATTTTATAATTTGGGTCTTTAAATATCATGAATACCAAATTCTATGAGTATAAAACCGATAATTCTAACAAACCATCTTTTCAAAATCTATAAAGCTGATTCCTTGGAAACAATTGCCCTTTCTGATGTCTCAATTCAAATAAATAAAGGCGAATTTGTGGCAATTATGGGTCCCTCCGGGAGCGGTAAGTCGACGCTGATGCATATTCTGGGAGCATTGGATCTTCCGACAAGCGGTACATATTTACTTGATGGAGAAAATGTTGAAAAGCTTTCTGATGATGAGCTAGCTGATATTAGAAATAGAAAAATCGGTTTTGTATTTCAAGCATATAACCTTCTTCCAAGAACAACAGCGATGAAAAACGTGATGTTGCCAATGGTGTACGCGGGTGTACCTAAGGAAGAGCGGATGGAAAAAGCAAAAAAATATCTGGAGATGGTTGGTTTGGGAGACAGACTGGAACATACTTCAAATAAACTTTCGGGAGGTCAACAACAGAGAGTAGCGATCGCCCGCGCGCTTGTTCTGAACCCATCAATACTTTTAGCTGATGAACCAACCGGAAACATTGCCTCAATACAAGCTGGGGAGATTATGGCTATTTTCCAGAAATTAAATGACGAAGGGCATACAATTGTCATGATTACCCACGAACATGATATTGCTGAGCATGCCAAAAGGATAATCCATATCAGGGATGGAAAAATTGTTGAAGACGGTAATAATCATAATCAACGAAAGGTGACGCGCACGTCATCCTGAGCATTGACGAAGGATCTTTTATGGATTTATTAGAATTATTTCTTGAAAGTCTAGGTACGCTAACTATTAACAAGATGCGCACAGGCTTGGCTATTTTAGGTATCGTTATCGGTATTGGAAGTGTTATTGCTCTGGTTTCATTAGGTGAATCTACCCAGCAGGCGATTCAATCGCAAATACAATCTTTGGGATCAAACTTATTAACTATCCGACCGGGATCTGTTAATCAGGGAGGAGTAATAGGTGCAGCTGGAGGTAGAACTACCATGACTCTAGATGATGCTAAAGCAATCTCTACCTCTCCCCAAATCACCACCATCAATTATGTTTCTCCTGAGTCTGAACAAAGAGCTCAAGTAACTACAGGAGGCAACAACACTAATACGGAGATTATGGGTATTACTCCTGTATATGCCGATGTCCATAAAGTAACGGTAGCTTCCGGAAACTTTATTAGCCAAAATGATGTTGACAGTATGACAAAAGTGGCTGTTTTAGGTCCTCAGGTCGTAACTGACCTGTTTGGTGAAGGTACCGATCCTATTGGTCAAACAATAAGAATAAAAGGTCAGACGATGACTATTATTGGAGTTACCACTTCAAAAGGGGGAAGCGGTTTTATGAATCAGGATGATATTATTTATATACCGCTCTCAACCGCTCAGAAACAATTATTTGGTACGAATTATCTTTCTTCTATTGCTGTTGAAGCAAAAAGTGCCGATGTTATGACTGATGCACAAAATGAAGTAGGCTATCTGCTTCTTGACCGCCATAATTTGAAAGACCCAACGCAGGCTGATTTTTCCATTATGTCCCAGCAGGATATTCTTAACACCGCTTCAGCAGCAACCGGAACATTTACTGCCCTTTTATCAGGCATAGCTGCAATCTCTCTTTTAGTTGGAGGAATTGGAATTATGAACATTATGTTGGTGACGGTGACAGAAAGAACCAGAGAGATAGGTCTTCGAAAAGCTCTTGGAGCCAAGAAAAAAGTTATCACCACACAGTTTCTGACCGAATCAATAATTTTGACTTTCAGTGGTGGAGTTATTGGTATTGTTTTGGGAATTATTGCTTCATATGTTATAGCCAGGATTACTAATTCACTTTTTGTGATATCACCTAGCTCGATCTTTCTTGCTTTTATAGTATCAGCCGGAATCGGTATCTTATTTGGTTGGTATCCGGCAAAGCGTGCCTCCGAGTTACAACCGATAGAGGCTTTAAGATATGAATAGTAAAATCTCAAAACCAGAAAATATTATTACGGTAAGAAATCTAATTAAACGGTTTAATGGTTTCACGGCGGTTGATAATATTTCCTTTGAGGTAAAAAAGGGCGAAATTTTTGCTTTCTTGGGCCCTAATGGAGCCGGAAAGACGACAACAATAAAAATATTGACGGCTCTTTTACTACCTACAAGCGGAAAAATTCAATTAAACGGCTTTGATCCAACAGTAAATCAAAATGAAGTCAGACGGTCTTTTGGAATAGTTTTTCAGGATCCCAGTCTAGATGATGAACTGACAGCTTGGGAAAATTTAGAATTTCATGGTGTCTTATATAAAGTACAAAGAGATCTCAGGAGAGAGAGAATAAAAGAATTAATGCAGTATGTCGAATTATGGGATAGACGAGATAACCTGGTGAAGACATTTTCTGGAGGGATGAAGCGCCGATTGGAGATTGCCCGCGGGCTTCTCCATCATCCGAAAATCTTCTTTTTAGATGAGCCAACACTCGGACTTGATCCGCAGACGAGAAATCATATCTGGGAATATATTCAAAACTTAAATAGAAAGGAAAATATTACCATATTTTTTACTACTCATTATATGGAAGAAGCAGAAAAGATTGCCAAAAGGGTTGCGATAATTGACCACGGAAAAATTGTCGCTTCCGATACCCCAGTTGCAATCAAATTTCAAACTGAAAAGAATACACTTGAAGATGCATTTCTCACCCTTACTGGACATGCAATCAGAGAAGAAGAAGCAGGGAACATGGAACAGATGAGAATGAGGAGAAGAATGTGGAGGAGAAATTAGTATGAGCACCATTTATATACTGTGGCTCCGGCAATTAAAAAGATATTTGCGGTCAAGATCAAGAATTATTGGATCTTTAGGACAGCCGCTTTTATTCCTGTTTGCTTTGGGTTTTGGTTTTGGCCCAATCTTTCAAAGAGCTGGCCAAGGGAGCTATATCCAGTTTCTGGTTCCTGGCATTATCGCCATGAGTATACTTTTTACTTCTATTTTTTCCGGAATAGAAATAATTTGGGATAGGCAGTTTGGTTTTTTGAAAGAAACGCTTGTAGCTCCGGTTTCGAGGTTTGAGATCATGTTGGGAAGGACTTTGGGGGGAGCTACTGTGGCGATACTGCAGGGAATAATTGTTTTTATTATCTCCTTACTGGCTGGTTTTCGGGCAGCAAACTTAAGTGGTCTATTTTTTGCTCTAATAATAATGATCCTGACCGCAACTCTTTTTACAGCTTTGGGAACTGCAATTGCCTCGGTTTTGGATGATATCCACGGATTTCAAATGATAATGAATTTTCTTATCATGCCATTGTTTTTCCTTTCAGGAGCACTGTTTCCCCTCAAAGGTTTACCCCCAGTCCTTAGTCTAATTACTACTCTTGACCCTCTCACTTTCGGAGTTGATGGTTTAAGGGGAGCTTTAGTTGGAACGTCTCATTTCGGATTATCACTAAATTTATTAATCTTAACCATAATGACAGTTATTCTTCTGGGTATTGGAAGTTACTTATTTTCTAAAATTCAAATCTAAATATAGATGGTAAATAAATCCCAAATAATTTTCGGTTTAATAATCATCGCCGTTGCGCTTGGCATAACGTATTTATATAAGAAGCCGCAAGTTAAAACTAAAGCTACAAATATGACCGGAAGTGTATTACAGCAGAATAGTCAGGAGAGTCAGACTGCCGAAAATCCGTTGTCGATTGCTTTTATGCGAAAGAAAAGCTATCCTGGCAGTGATCTGACAATTGAAAAGACGCTCCCTTCAGGCAGCAACTACAATCAATATATCGCTTCTTATCAGTCAGAGGGACTGAAAATCTATGGACTGTTAACCGTACCACAGGGAGAAAGACCAATAAGCGGATGGCCGGTTATCATCTTTAACCACGGTTATATTCCCCCCGAACAGTATAAAACAACCGAGCGTTACACCGCTTATGTTGATGCATTTGCCCGAAATGGCTATATCGTATTTAAACCCGACTATAGGGGTAATGGTAATTCAGAAGGACAGCCGGAGGGTGCATATTATTCTCCTTCCTATGCCACAGACGTCTTAAATGCTCTTGCAACACTAAAGCACTATAAAGATGCCAACCCAGAAAAAATGGGCATGTGGGGACATTCATTAGGCGGCAATATTGTCCTTCGGGATATAGTAGTGAATACGAAAGATATAAAAGCAGCAGTGATCTGGGGAGGAGTGGTTGGCTCGTATGACGATTTAATGAATAATTGGCAAAGGAAGGTTAGCTATCAACCACCTCCAAGAGAACTGGCGCTGAGGAATAATTATCGGAAAAGAATCACAGATATGTATGGGACACCAGAAGAAAATCCGCAGTTTTGGCATGCAATCGATCCCACTTATTATATTACCGATATTACTACCCCAATACAGTTGCATACCGGAGGCAGTGATGAAGAGGTGCCGGTAGCATTTTCCCAAAATTTAAAAGAGAAACTCGAGAAAGCAGGGAAAACCGTAGAGTATTATAACTATCCGGGAGGAGATCATAATATCTCTTCACCAAATTTTGAATTGGCAATGCAGCGGTCGATTGATTTTTTTAATAGATATTTGAAGTAATAAAAGGTCCGCCTAAGCTTACCCCGACGTTACGTCGGGGGGCGCTTGGTCGGCGGACTTAAGAAATTGTAATTACTTATTATTAATTCGTAAACAATTTATAAAGGAGGTGAATAGTGATTATGAAAAACAATATGATTATGATGATTGTTGCGGTAATTGTGGTTGGAGCTTGTGGATTCTTTGCTGGCATGAAATATCAAGAAACTAAATCTTCAGGTTCAAATTTTCCTCGACAATTTCAAGGTGGAACAGGTGCGGGAGGAGGAAGGCAGGTTGGACAAAACGGCCAAGGAAGACTTGCAGGAGGTGGCAGACCCATAGTTGGTGAAATTTTAAGCCTTGATGATAAATCCATTACGGTAAAACTACAGGATGGCAGCAGTAAGATCGTACTTCTTCCAGATACTGTGACGGTGAGTAAAACAGATCAGGGATCAAAGTCTGATTTAAAAGCTGGTGTGAAAGTTGGAGTTTTTGGCACTGATAATTCTGACGGCAGTGTTACTGCTCAAAATGTTCAGATAAATCCGGCATTTAGAAGTGCAACAGGAGCTCCCTCTGCAAGATAATTACCATTCTTTCTTTAAGCATTTTTTCAGTTTTCATAGGTAAAATCAGAATTAAGAATAGAGGGGTAAAAAAATAAAAGGAAGATAACGCTAGCAGATGCAATGGATTATTATTTTTATCTTTTGAAGTGATTATTGAAGAAGGTGATACTGTTGGCAACTGCACTTGACCATCCCGAAGGTCTCAAATTATGATCTGCATTTTGGTACGTGAGATATTGCACCTCAATATTATTTTTTTTAAGTGCGACAACAAGATCATCTGACCACGACACCGGTATTTCGGTATCTTTATCACCCTGATGTATCTGAAGCGGGGCTTTGATCCATCCGAAATAATTTGGGAGAGAAAATTGTTCTGTATCATAATCTTCTTCAAATTGTGCCAGCGCTTTGCGCAAAAATTTTCCCTGATCATCATATTCGTCTGTATAATACAAAATTGAATAAGGGAATGGCTTTGATACCGGAGCCCATAATACCGTTGGATACGATAGGCCGCTTATCGCCAGCGTGGATAAGGCGATATGTCCGCCATTACTATGGCCCCAAATGCCAATTTTGGAAGTATCAGCTTTAATCGTCCCGGAGTAACTTGCCAAAAGAGCGTCATTTAATGTCGCAAGGGACGAGATAAGAGTTAAAACTGTTGTATAAGTTTGAAATCTGTCTTCAAAAGGGTCTGCTGACGGACTGGCTGATTCTCCGTATCCCAGGAAATCCGGAGCAAGGGTGATAAAACCATGCTCTGCAAACACTTCTGCTGCGGGTTGTGTGCCAATTCCCGGCTTGTAAGCTTCCCCTGGTACATAGCCGCGCAGCATGATAATTACTGGATATACACCGGGTTGTTTTGGCAGGTTTAATAATCCGCTTACTTTATCCATTGTGATTGCGTTGGGCGTCTTAGGAACTGAAAAATAAAATATCTGTGAGAGAAAATCAGAGGTTTCACCCGACTTTCGATCGATCATTATCTGGCTTATGGGAAATTTAGTTTTTTTTAAACTTTCAAACGTGTACACAAGTAATGGTTTTTCTTTTGGATGATCACCTCCCAAAGGGCTTATAGGGGATTGTTTGTGATTTAGAAAAAAGAAAAACGCCATACCCACGATCGTCAGGGTAAGAAATAATAAGACAACTTTTTTCATACAGGTTGCGTAATTATACCAGCTTAATAGATCAAGTTTCAAATTTAGCTGGACAGGTTGGTCCGAATCTGTGTATCCTCTTGACAAATGCAACTCTGATATACTAGAAACAAGATGTCAATAATGAAAAATATTAAACCTTTCCCGCTTCTTTTAGGTGTTTCATTAATCGCTCTACTTTGCTTTGTTCTTAAAGTTGGACTTTTTGACAGTTCCCCACCTACCCATTCTCAAGATCAAAAAATAAAAGTAGTAGCTTCGTTTTACCCAATATATTTCTTTGCTGCCCAAATTGGAGGAGACAGGGTAGAAGTGGAAAATATTACTCCGTCAGGCGCTGAGCCCCATGATTATGAGCCAACTGCAAGGGATTTAGCCGGAATAGAGAATAGTGCTCTCTTAATACTCAATGGAGGAAACCTGGAAGCGTGGGGCAATAAAATAAAAGATAATCTTAGCGGGGGGAAAGTAGTGGTCATTACGGCAGGTGATGATTTGATTACCCAAGATGCTCATGTCTGGCTTGACCCTATTCTTGCCAAAAAAGAAGCCCAAAATATCGCACAAGGACTGGTCAAAATTGATCCCAGAGGTAGCAGTTACTTTGAGAATAACCTGAAAACCCTGGAGATTAAATTTGATAAGTTGGATAATGATTATAGAAACGGTTTAATCAATTGTGAAGAAGGCAATATTATTACTTCCCATGCGGCATTTGGATCTCTTGCTGCAAGATACCAACTGGAGCAAATATCAATAGCCGGCCTATCCCCCGATGAAGAACCGTCACCACAAAAAATGGCCGAGATTGTTAAGTTTGCTAAAGATAACAATATAAAGTATATTTTTTTCGAAAGTTTGGTAAGTCCCAAATTATCTGAAACCATCGCCACTGAAGTTGGAGCAAAAACTCTTGTACTTGATCCGATTGAGGGAATAAGTGAAGAGGGTATGCAAAAAGGAAAAGATTACTTTTCCATAATGGAAGATAATCTTAAAAATCTGAAAGAAGCACTGCAATGTACCAAGTAGATCATACAAAGAATATTATCGAGATTAACAATATATCGTTTTCATACGGAAGTCAGCCTGTTCTTAAAGATATAACATTCTCTATACATAAAGGCGATTATCTGGGTGTAATCGGCCCTAACGGCAGTGGGAAAACCACACTGATAAAAATCATCTTGGGGCTTTTGAAACCCTCTTTTGGAACAATTAACATATTCGGTAAAGATTTAAATAAGTTTAAACAGTGGCAGAAAATTGGTTATATTCCCCAAAAGGCGGTTAATTTCGATTCTAACTTTCCCGCAACTGTTGAAGAGGTGGTATCCATGGGTTTATTTGCCAAAAGAGGATTATTCAGATTTCTAACCCCTGAGGATAAGCATAAGGTATCTCAAGTTCTTGAAGAAGTAGATATGGGAAAGTATAGTGGGCATTTGATCGGAGACTTGTCCGGTGGTCAACAACAGAGAGTATTTATTGCCCGGGCTTTAGTGACGGAGCCGGAAATCCTTATCCTTGATGAACCGACAGTCGGGGTGGACATTGAAACACAGGAGCGGTTTTATACATTGCTGCAGAAGCTAAATAGGGAGTTAAATATTACTCTGGTTATGGTTTCTCACGACGTGAATGTAATTGCTCATGAGGCCACTGAATTTGCCTGCATAAATAAAACACTTATTTATCATGGGCCGCCAAAAGAATTTATTAAAGAAGATTTTATTACGAAGTTATATGGGAGAGGTGTTAAGTTTTTGTTACATAATCACTAGAACCTATATCAAAACCCGTCACTCTGGCTTGTCCAGAGTCCATAAACCCGTTTCGGATTCTGGACGCGCCTTCGGCTTGCCAGAATGACGTAAATCCAGATGTTTTGTTATGAGTTCTAACTGGTTGTGAGTAATTAAACTATGTTTGAAATATTACAATACAGTTTTATTATCAGGGGGTTTGAAGCGGGGGTGATAATTGCGATTATTGCGCCTTTGATTGGCATATATCTGGTCCTTCGACGATATTCTTTAATTGCGGATACGCTCTCTCATGTATCTTTGGCCGGAATCGCCATAGGGCTAATTATCAGGGTTAATCTTCTATTGTCTGCTATAGCCGCAACATTAATTTCATCAATTGTAATTGAGAAAATGCGGATATCAAAAAAAATATACGGAGAATCAGCCCTGGCAATATTCCTCTCTGGCAGTTTGGCTGTAGCGGTTACTCTTATAAGTTTCGCCCATGGATTCAATATCGATCTATTCAATTATTTATTTGGCAGTATTGTGACGGTAAAACAGGGGGATGTTTTCATAATTGCAGCCTTGGGTGCTGTAGTTATCACTTTCATCGTAGTTTTTTCTAAGGAGCTCCTGTATGTCACATTTGATGAAGAAGCGGCTAAAGTTAGTGGAATTCCCACTAAATTTATAAATTATATGCTGATTGCCCTCTCTGCCATAACTGTATCACTGGCTATTCCCATAGTTGGGGTCCTTTTGATTTCTGCTTTGATTGTTGTTCCGGTGATTACTGCTTTACAATTTAAAAGAAGTTTCACTCAAACCGTTATTCTTGCTGAGATCATATCAGTTTTTTCCGTAATTTCAGGAATTGTTGTCTCTTTTTATCTCGATCTGTCTACCGGAGGAGTGATTGTTCTTATTACCATGTTATTTCTGCTGGTGACTTCTATATTGAAACGCCTGGATTAGTCCATTTTAATCTTTACCCATGTACCAGAATGCCCCATTCGTGAGAGTGGGGATGAACGGCATTCGGTACAGGGTTTCGCTCCACAGCGAAACCCTGAATTATTAGATGCCACGGGTGTAAACCCGTGGAGCTGCACTTATGGACTAAGCAAAATGGTTTGAGATCCGAAAATACCGCCCCCAAAAACCATTATCGACTCTCCAGTTTTTAAATCATCCCTCACTCCTTTTACACTTTTATTTATTACGGTATTATCGTTTAAGATGATTGTAGATGTTGACCCATTAGGTCTTTGGATAGTGATATTATTGCCGTCAATTTTTGTAATCTGCCCCGCACCATTTCCCGTACCTGTTTCTGCCCAATTTCCCATTCTTCCCTTCATCGATCTTCCTGCATTTCTTTGGAAAGGTACTCCAGAAAGACGGTTCATTACGTTATAACGCCACATAAATCTTTGGCCAATAAAAAAACCAACAACTCCAAAAATAATTAAAGCTATTATAATAAATGCCGTATTTTTCATAGAATTCACCTCCTTTAGAAACTCTTTGCGAGTAAACAAAAATTATTTTAAATATATAAACTGAAAATTGGCTGAAAGAATTTGGATTCGGGGTTCAACCCCGTTACCAGTATTTATACTTCTCGAAGTGCTACACTATAGGAAGCTTTGTTATCACAATTGAGATTGACTAGAGCGGCAATCTTAGTGAGTCTTCCGAAATTATGTACGAACTTAAACAACAACCACGCTTCATGCTGGTAGGACTCGTACCGATGGGTACAAATTACGAGACTATTCTGATGGATTTGGAAGAAGTAGAGTCTCTGGTGAAAACATATGGAGGGGAAGTTTTTGCGGCAACAGTACAAAAATCGCACTATCATGATAGATCCAAATCCGTCGGATCAGGGAAAGCAGAGGAAATCGCTGACGCGATTGCAAAAGAAAAAATAGATATAGTTGTAATCAATGATCTTGCTAGTCCCGGACAACTTTATGCACTTGAGAAAATATTCTACCGCTCAAATCAAAAGATTAAAGTTTGGGACAGAATGGATCTGATTCTAAATATTTTTGCTCTTCATGCTCATACCAAAGAAGCAAAACTGCAAATAGATCTGGCCAGGCTTCGTCATATGGGTCCGAGATCTTATGGTATGGGATATATATTATCCAGACAGGGGGGAGGAATAGGAACTGTCGGAGTCGGAGAAACCAATACCGAGCTTATGAAACGCCACTGGCGGGATGAGATGAGAAGGATATCATCGCAATTATCACGATTATCGGGTGAAAGAAAAAAACAAATCGAGAAAAGGAAAAGTATTGGTTTTCTCACTGCATCAATAGTCGGATATACCAATGCCGGAAAAACAATGCTTTTTAACCGATTAACAAAAAAAGAAAATTACGTTTCTGATAATCTATTTGCTACATTGGATAGCAGCGTCGGAAAGGTAATTTTATCGGGTAAACGTAGAGACATTGCAGTTTCAGATACCATAGGATTTATAAAAAATCTCCCACCAGGTGTTATTGAAGCTTTTAAATCGACTCTTATAGAATCAGTTAATGCAGATTTGCTCTTGATAGTAGTTGATGTATCCGATCCTGAATTCGACCATAAATTATGGGTGGTAGATGGAATTTTGAATGAATTGACGCTTGCGGATAAGAAACGGATCTATTTATTTAATAAAATCGATAAAGCCAATTTCTTAGATAGAATGGATTTGGTAAAACAATATACCCTTAAGTCTCCTTTGTTTATTTCTGCAAAAACAGGTGAAGGAATAGATATTTTATTTAACAAAATCGAGCAGTCCGTGAGTACAATATAATGAAAATAAAATCAGCGACTTTTGTCAAAGGTATCATAGGCTCTGATGAAATCTTATTCAATGGGAAATTCCAAGTAGCTTTAATGGGAAGGTCAAATGTTGGTAAATCCACTCTCATCAATTCATTAACTCAGAGAAAAAATCTTGCCCGATCAAGCTTGTCTCCGGGTAAAACAATCCGGATGGATTTTTTTCTTATCAATGACTCTTTTTACTTTGTCGATTTTCCCGGATATGGGTATGCAAAACATTCTTCTCAAAAAAGGGAAAAACTTGCGAAAATGATATTATGGTATCTTATGTATTCGGAGGTAAAAAATAGACTTGTAATACTCGTTATCGATGCAAAAGTTGGTATTACCCCGTATGATGCGGATATGCTCAAAACTTTTTATGAGCACCATATAAATCATATTATTGTGGCAAATAAAGTGGACAACTTACAGATGGGTCAAAAAGAAAAACAACTTATGAACATACAGCGCGAATACCAAAATTCAGAAGTCATACCATACTCTTCAAAACAAAAATACCAGGGTGTTGAATTGATGCAAAGAATTTCATCCTATATTGGATAGGCTCTGTTATTTTTTATTAGCAGGGCTGACCACCTTTAGAATCTTCTAATTTTAAGCATTTTTTCAGTTTAGTTAAATATATTATAACAATGAACAAATATTTTAATTCTGATCAACTTAGTTATTACACGATACACGCTTCAAAAATTGCAAATTCGTTCCTGGTATATTCACCAATAGTTATTATTAAGATAAATTACTTTAATGACTAATAAATTGAAAGGGAGGTGAGATATGACATAGAAAAATCTAAATTATAGAATACAAACACAGCTTCCGGATATTACTCCGGGAGCTGTCATGGTATAAAAAATTCCAATGAAAATCCTCTTTTTAGCTTTAAGGTTCAATCTCGTTACCCTCAAGAAAAAATGATCACATTTAATATTGAAACCATAGTTGCTACCAGATTTCCTCCGGTAAAATTCCTTATAAATCCGTATTCTGCATTATGCTGATTAAGCAAAATGCCTACACCTACGGCCTGAACTTATATTCTAACCTTTTTGATATAATATGTCGATGAAAGGCATATTCTTAATCGCCAGTAGTATTCTTGCTTTTGCGGCATACGTTACATATATCAGTGCAATTCTCAAGAAGGAGGCAAGACCGCACAGAACTACAAGACTGGTTACATTTATAATTACTGCTTTAGCGACAGTATCATTATTTGCGGAAAAAAATCAAGTCGCTATTTGGCTCACGGGAATTTTCGCCTTAAATTCATTTATCATATTTATACTAAGTTTAAATTATGGAATGGGTGGGTGGAAAAAAATAGATGTAATCTGTCTGATTATTGCGCTAATTGGAATATGTTTGTGGAAGTTAACGGAAAACCCTTCTCTTGCCTTGTATTCCTCAATCGCGGCGGAATTTACAGGAGTTGTCCCAACATTAATCAAAATATATCGGTACCCAAAAACTGAAGTGTGGTCTTTCTTTGCCATTACCGGTTTTGCTGCTTTATTTAGTTTATTTGCAATTAAAAACTGGAATCCTACAGAATTTGCTTATCCTCTGTATTCTGTCTGCATTGACCTAATTACTGTCCTTTTGATTATTCGACCGACGCCTAACCGTTTGACAAAATAGTAGCTTAATTACTCACACCGAGGGTGGATAAGTGAAATTGATGGAATAAAAGAGATGATTTTGAGGATAATTTGCGGAGAGCGTGGGTCAACACTGAGCGGAGTCGAAGTGAGACAAATGAGAAAAATGCATACAGAGAGTCGATGCAAACCTTTTATGAAGTGATATAATTTTAGGCGAATGAATCTTCCTCGTTTCAGCCGTCGGTATCTTTTTGAACGATTTAATCATTTGAAAAAGAAAATACCGTCCTTTAACCTACCTCACCTAAAAAACGAGATCGTAAGAATCTTTTATTCCCAAAAAAAGGTAATAGGTCTTTTTGCGGTTGTCTCATTTTGTCTGGTCTTGTTTGTCGGGTGGGCACTTAAGATGAGGAGCAATTTTATTGCAGGTTCAAAAACAACTGATGGGATTGTTTCAAACGATACGTATACATCCCCAACACCGGATGTCTATTTGCCGAATTTGTCCGACCTTGATTTAAATATTTTGGGTGCATCCGACAGTGCAGACAACAGTGACAGCGCTGATACTACCTATACCTATCCGACATCTGCACCAATTCTGTTCATATCCTACGCACCCTTTCCAACTATTTCTCCACTTCCGACCCTTGTCCCATATACTGCTGCCACTCCCACTTCCTCTCCTGACTGCAGCGGAACTCCAACGGCATTCAACTCAGAAGCAATTGTTTCATCCAGTAACTCCCAGGTAAATAATCCTGTCACGATTGAAATACAATTACTCGATTGTCACAATAATTTTGCTCCAGTCTCAGACAATCTGACTGTTGCTCTTGCAAACAGCGACGGAACGGCAAGAATCAACGGAATCACTTCTCCTGTATATATTCAAGCCCAAAACGGGAAAGCGACGTTTACCGTCAATTCGCAAATCAACATCACTGACACATTTGTGATTACCGATACCACCCGGCAGTTCAATGTGACTGATCCGCACAACCACAATCCTTCAATTACTTTTATCAATAACAGTTCAGGAAATTCAAATTGCACGACTGCCTCTGGTGTACCAAATTCCTGGTACTCCGATGTCTATCCGGTGTCTCCTCAATCGTCAACAGTGGGAACAGCAGTGACATTTAATGTCATCATCCGTGATTGTGATAAAAATACAGTATCAAGCAATGAGTCACTGAATATTACGTTAAGTAGCGGGGACAGTAGTACGACAGTCAATGGAAATGGTTTACCGTATTCCCTGACAGCAGTAAGTGGCCAGGTGAATTTAAGCGTCAATTCACAAAATGCGGGGACGGTGACTCTAATTATCCGTGACACAACCAGCTCGTTTAATATAACAGATCCCAATAATCACAATCCGAGCGTGAATTTTACGAACTCCTACTCACCCACATCGACCCCTATACCTACGTCTGCCCAAACCGATATAACACCAACTCAAGCTCCAAATCCGACGCCAACCACTCAGTCACAACCGACTCCGACTGCAAATCCTGCTCCAACTACAAATACCACTCTGCATCCGATTCCGAGTTAATTCACTAAGAGCTTCACGGTTGGGGGCCATTCGGTTGTTATAGCCTCAAAATCTGAATTGTCGCTATAGCGTTCTATACCGGATGGATTGAGCAGGTCAGTCTAGGACCATTCTCATCCTTATAACTTGCTAATTAAATCCTGAAATATTTTCGACTTTTTAGATAAGAAATTAAATCCTGTCGCAAAGGAAATATTCAAAGGAACTTTATGACTTACTACGCGTGAATATACATTGTTTTCGAATATCGCCATATTATCAAAACCTCGCCATTGGTACCCATTAACTATTCCGTAAACTTTATTACTGTCTCTTTTGAACAGCGGAGCACCACTATTACCTCCAATGCAAATACTGGTTAGCTGAATTTTTTCATACTTCCCTCCTGCGATGTCTACCTTGGGAAAAGATGAGACCATTCCTGTATTTACCGCAAACGGTGAGTCTAATGGACTGTAACCCAAGCTTTCAGGATACCCACAAAAGATTATCTCATCAGAGTAATCAAGGTTTTGATTAAGCTCCAATTCAAAAAATGGCAACTTTCCACTGCTTTTTGGTATTCTAAGTACTGCTAAATCGTAATAATAATCATAAGATTTCAATATCGCTGACATCTTTTTCCCATTTGGTGGTTCCACTTCAATTTTTGATGTTTTATTTTTAAAATATTCATCAACTTTTTCTGATTCTATGGTTTTAGTAGATTGTTGAAACTCGGGTGCGTTTTGTAAATCTTTCAAATCGATTCCACAAATTACATGCCAACACGTTAGGATATTTCTATTCTCATTTATTAAAAAACCAGTACCCACAGAGGAGTTTCCGTTTTTAAAGCGAGAAATTACCCTAACGGTTCTTTCGTGTTTGTAAGAAATATCTTCGTTTTTACTGCTAAAGTTGAGCATAGTTCTTTTTTTGAGACTACATCGTTATTGGATGCTCTTACTGGCTGCCCAGCCTGATTTGACTCTTCACTCTTGCACCTGTTTTATACTCCTATTTATAAATGAGGTCAAATGAGGGGAATAAAAGGGGACGGTTCTCTATTAGGCACGGTTAAAATATAAATATTAACCTCGGGAGTAGTCCAGAGTATTTTATTGACTCTGTGGGAAATTTTTGTATAAATTAGTGATATTTTATAATCCAAAAAACCTATATACTCTGCTTAACCTACGTCTTATTTTCCGATATGTTTCTACTTTCATTAATTTTCTGGACTCCAGGAATCTTCCAAAAATGCCTTTAGTAGGATCTACCCAATATACAATTCCGCCGTAACTTACAAAATTTCTTGGTTCATGAACATATTCATCAACAAGTGTGTGGAGGCCCTGATCTGCTAGATGTGTTGCTATATCCAACACACTTTTATCTTCCTGCACATGGTGTTGTACCATAATATATCCACGTGTAGGAACTTTACCAGCTATATTTCTTTCCTTTGTCTCGTAAATTAAAGTTCCCGGAATTCTTACTTTAGTTCCCTCCACCAACTCACGAGCCTCCAACAGTTCCTTATGTAAAACTGCAGCTTGATCTTGTCCCAGCATTAATAGGTAATTAAAAGGTCTAGATATTTTAATATCAATATTTGGTTTGTTTGGAGGATATTGGAATACTCTATGTTCCATGCCAATAAGCACTCTTCTCCCATCTATTTCTTTTTCCATGAAGGGGATTATAAGTTTGTCTACTTTAATTGTCAAAATAAATATACTTACTACATTACGGTCTAGATGTGTATACCGATTCTATGATTAATGTATTTTTGTCTTATTTTTGCTACAATTAACAAGATTGCGGGGTCGTATAACGGTAGTACCGCAGGCTCTGGACCTGTGTATCTTGGTTCGAATCCAAGCCCCGCAGCTTAATTATATTTAGCGCCTCACAATAATTTAATTAATTAATCTTAAAATACTTAATGAAGAAAAAAATTGTCGTTTTTGCAGGAAGTGAGTGCAGTCCCAAAAGAGAAAAATATTATTATTCCCTTGCCTATAAAACTGGAAAATTATTAGCTGAAGCTGGATTTACAGTCGTGACTGGCGGAGGACCGGGACTAATGAATGAAGTATCTCATGGCGCAACTGACGGGGGAGGAAAAACTGTCGGAGTTTGTCTCGATATTGCCGGCAGAACTCAATCAAAATATTTATCCGAAAAGTTTATGTTTACACATCTTGGTCCAAGGCAAGATAAGCTTTTGGAATTGGGTGATGGTTTTTTAGCTTTGCCGGGAGGAATCGGTACTCTCCATGAGGTTGTTGCTGTTTTGGCATTAAAAAGAAAGAATGAAATACCCCCAAATAAACCACTAATAATTATCGACGGATATTATCAAGAGTTCAGAGAACTTCTTGAAAAGATGCAGCAAGAAGGATTTATTACTGAAAATTTATATTCGCTATTTACAATGGTAAAAACACCAGAAGAAGCGATAGAAAAATTAAAAAGAATTTATGAAATATAAAGCGGTTATTGCCGATGTTGACGGGACCATTATGGCTCCCAGTGAATTCCCTTGCCCTCCACCTTCTGAGAGATTTATCAATGCAGTTAAAAAAATAACAAAGCTGGGGGTGAAATTTAGTCTTGCGTCCGGCCGTTCACTGACCTGGGTAACTGAAATCATAAATGCCTTGGATCTGCAAACACCAATAATACTAGATAATGGTGCCTTAATTTATGACTGCAGCAGCAAAAAGTATTTATGGGAATCTTATCTGCCTAAAGAAACTGCTCAAAAGATTCTTTCTTTTTTAAAACAAGACAGGAGTCTGCGAATATTCGTAAATGATGCCGATGAAAGATTAAGTAATCTGTCAAAAATTTCTAAATGGCAAATAAGTAAAATTCTAATTCTTGGCCTGACACCAAAAAAGTCGGAAAAACTCTATAGAGATCTTCGCAAGATTTCCAATATACATGTCACGAAAAGCGTTTCTGGGTTAGGCGAGACAAGTCAGTCTGTGCATGTGACCAATTTTGATGCCACAAAACAGGTCGCGGTGGGAAAGTTATTGGAAATATTAGGAGTAAAAAAAGAGGAAGTGATAGGAATAGGGGACAGCTATAATGATTTTCCGCTTCTTATGGCTTGCGGACTGAAAGTGGCAATGGGTAATGCTGTGCCGGAGATTAAAGCCATTGCCGATTATATTGCTCCTTCTTATACCCAGGATGGAGTGGTGCATGTGTTAAATAAGTTTATACTAAATAAATAATGCATAATCATTTTCACGATTTAAATGGTGAACAGAAAGAACAGTTGTTAACTGTTACTGATAAACGTGGTAAGAGAATAGGTATTGCTACACGACAGGATTGTCATAAGGGAGAAGGCAAACCCCATCTGGCTTTTATGGCGTTTGTGACGGATAGAAATGGAAAGATTATTCTTGCCAAAAGAAGTAAAAATAAATCTTTATGGCCCGGCTTTTGGGATGCCTCCGTTGTCAGTCATGTTCTGCCGGGAGAAACTCCCAGGGAGGCAGCCAAAAGACGAGGAAAAGAAGAGCTGGGAGCAGAGGTGGATTTTAAAGATTTAGGCGCATTTTATTATTTTGCCAAACATGGTAGTGAAGCTGAAAATGAATATTGTCATGTTTTGATAGGGAAGACCAGTCAGGAAGTTTATCCAAACAATGTAGAGATAGAAGAGATAAAAAAAATTTCTTTAGAAGAATTAAAGGAACAAATAAAGAACAATTCTAGCGGTTTTACTCCGTGGTTGAAGTTGGCTTTAACAAAAGTCAATTTAACAGAATATATCACGAGTTTCGCGGAATAAGTTTGCTATCAATGACAGATGTCATTCTGGGGACTCAGAGCGAAGCGTGGAGGACTCCAGAATCTGATTCTGGACAAGAGACGGGTACCAGCTGGTAACCCGTCAAGCCAGAATGACGAGATTATGAAGTTATGCGCGAAACTCGTATATATATGAATATCAAGATTAAAGCATTAATTGCACTTTCGGGCACCGTACTCTTTTTTTCTCTGTTAGTAATTATTGCCAGGGCGATGGTAGTCGATGTTTCTCCGATGTTTCTTCTGTTTCTTCGCATGAGTGTTGCAGCTATCGCCTTTTCTCCTTTTCTTCTGAAATCCGGGGTATGGAAGAAGTCTAAATTTAAAATCTTGGTTATCGTATCCTTATTATCTACCATAAACCTGAGTTTTTTCATCTGGGGTATACAGTATACTAGCGCTTCCGCCAGTCAACTCATCTATGCGGCACAACCAATATTGACTATTCTGGTCAGTAACTACATGTTGAAGGAGAAATATCCGACAAGATCATTTGTCGGCGTGATTGTGGGGCTTATGGGGATTATATTTATCATTTATCAGTCGGTAGCGGAAAAAGGTGAGACTATTTCTGGAAGTTTTATCGGGAATATCGCTATAGTAATAGCGATGTTAGGTTGGTTCTGGTATATCATGCTGTCTAAAAAATTGTCTAAATACTTTACACCGGTAGAGATTGGTAGCGTGTCGATATTTGTATCACTTGCAGTTTCTATTGTTTTATTAATCTTCCAGATTGTTCTGACGACTGTACCGGTACATTTGACAAAGGAAGCACTATTGGCAGGAATATATATGGGTTTTTTCGGCACTTTTATGACTTATATTTTGATGCAGTATGCCATTAAGTATCTCACACCTCTAACCGTAAATTTATCTTCCTATATTCAGCCGGTCGTGGTAATGGTTTTAGCAATTTTTCTTTTGGGTGAAAAACTCACGGTAAATTTTTTAATCGGAAGTATACTAGTGCTATCAGGAGTATTATTAACTGCATCTTTGGAGGTATACAAAAGAAGACGAAGATGGGATCCCCGATAGTTTTAGATTTAGAGACTCAATATTCTTTTCAGGAAGTAGGTTTCGATCACCGTAAACTGAAAGTGTCGGTAGTCGGAATTTATGATTATAAAGATAAGATTTATAGAACTTTCAGGGAGAATCAGTTATTAAAGCTTTTTAATCTTTTGGAACATGCATCTCTGCTGGTTGGTTTCAACATAAAAAAATTCGATCTCCCAGTACTTTCTCCGTACTATGTAGGTAACATAATGCAGTTTCCAATTCTTGATATTTTGGAGGAAGTAGAGAAAGTTTTGGGATTTCGGGCGGCGCTTGATGATTTGGCTCGTGCCACTTTGGGAGTCAAAAAAAGCGGACACGGATTCCTGGCAATTGATTATTTCCGAAGTGGCGAGTGGGAGAAGTTAGAGAGATATTGTCTGCACGACGTCCAGATGACCAAGGATTTATATGAATTTGGTAAAAAGGAAGGAAAATTATTTTTTCAGACATATAGAGGAAAAAGAGAAATACCAGTAACCTTTGGAGTTAATAAAGACAATACATCAGTTTCTCTTTCTTTACCCTTTTGACTCAATGATTCGCAAGATGCTGTTTCTTAAAGGTGTCTTCAATTGATTTGTAACTTGAGGAAACGCCAGTTTTTTTATCAGTTAATTTACTTCTTTTATGTTTGATATATTCTATCAGTCCAGGGAGAATTGATAAGAATATTATCCCAAAAATTGCTAAATGAAAATTATGTTTGATGATCGGTAAATTACCAAACCAATAACCTCCAAGAGTAAAAAGCGATACCCATAAAAATCCGCCAAAAATATCATAGGGAAGAAATTGGGAATAATGCATTTTTCCCACGCCGGCTACAAACGGTGCGAAAGTGCGGATAATGGGAATAAATCTGGCAATAATGATGGTTTTTACTCCGTGTTTGGCATAAAATTGTCTGGTTTTTTCCAAGTATTCCTTTTTAAAAAATCTGGCATTTTCTTTTTGAAAGATTCTTGGACCGATAAACCTGCCTATCCAATAATTGGTATTGTCTCCGAGTATTGCCGCCGACAGAAGCGTGATGTAGAGAATGATTATATTTAATGAGGAAGTGGCAGAAATTGTACCTGCGGCAAAAAGTAAAGAGTCACCCGGTAAAAAAGGCGTCACCACAAAGCCCGTTTCCATAAAAATGATAAGGAAAAGGAGGGGATAGGCAAACACTCCGTAATGTTGAATGACGAGATTTAAGTTTTTATCCAGATGCAGAACAAAATCTATAAATAATTGAAAGATATTCATTGTAATACAAGTTTCGCGCATAACTTCATAATCTCGTCATTCTGGCTTGACGGGTTACCAGCTGGTACCCGTCTTGTCCAGAATCAGATTCTGGAGTCCTCCACGCTTCGCTCTGAGTCCCCAGAATGACATCTGTCATTGATAGCAAACTTATTCCGCAAAACTTGTATGTAATAGAATTTTTCTATTATAACAGAATATTCGAAATATTTATTGTGCTACTTGACTAGTAAGGGATTTTTGCTAAACTGTAAACTGATACAATTTTAAGTATAGTTATGAGAATAGCACGCCGGGAAGATTTTGCGCTTATTTTTATGAGCGCTCTGACAAAATATTATCCCAAAGGGTATGTTTCTTTGTCTCAGGTGGCAAGGGAACGCAATCTTTCTTCTCTTTTTCTAAAGCATATCGCCTCGGTTCTTCTTGATAAGAAACTTATAAAAAGTAAAGAAGGGATTGGTGGAGGATACAAATTGGCTAAAGATCCCGGAAAGATTTTTTTATCGGAGATCATTTCGACTCTTTCCTCTGGGATAGTTGCGCCATCTTGTGTACCTGCTAAAACTTGTAGAGTGAAAAGAGAAATCTGTTCCTGTAGAAAACTCTGGTATAAAGTGAACCAACATTTATTTTCATATCTGGAAAAAATTAGTCTTTTTGATTTTGCCAAATTATGAGCCTATTGATAAGAAATTTATCTGTGTATATAGAAAAAAGACAAATTCTTAAAGATATTAATCTGGAAATAAAACCAGGGTTCCTCCATGCAATTATGGGGCCCAATGGCAGCGGGAAGTCTACTTTAGCACAAGCGGTGATGGGAAACCCGGCGCTAGAGGTAAGAAGTGAGAAGTTAGAAGTGGGAAAGAAAGATATTAGAGATTTAAAACCGGATGAAAGGGCGAGGGAAGGGCTGTTTTTGGCTTTTCAAAATCCCGTTGCAATTGCCGGTGTGACAGTTGCCAATCTTTTGAGAACTGCTTATCAGTTGGACAAACAACAAACAACAAACAACAAACAACAGAAAAAAATGTATAATCCAGCTCTTTCAGTCTGGGAATTTAATGAAATTTTAGTAGATAAAGCAAAAAAACTAGGCATCCCGCAGGAATTCTTAAGAAAAAGTCTCAACGAAGCTGTCTCGGGCGGGGAGAAGAAAAAACTGGAAATGTTGCAGGCAGTGGTGCTTTCTCCGAAGTTTGCTATTTTTGATGAAATAGACACCGGTCTGGATATTGATGCATTGCAGATTGTAGCGCGGGCAGTCTCAGGACTGAAAAAGAACGGATGCGGAATCATCATTATTACCCACTATCAACGGATTCTGCGATTTCTCAAGCCGGACCGTGTCCATATTTTAGTAAATGGGGCAATGGTAAAGTCTGGAGGAGCAACTCTTGCTCAGGAAGTGGAAAAAAATGGATATAAAGAGTGGTTATAAATTCGGTTTTAAAAAACCGGAAAAATATTTTTTTAAAGCCAAAAAAGGTTTAAGTAAAAGAATTGTCGGGGAAATTTCCTGGCATAAAAATGAACCGGAGTGGATGAAAAAAGAGAGACTCGAAGCGCTTAAAATTTTTTATTCAAAACAAATGCCAAGATGGGGAGGAGATTTACGCCGGATAGATTTTAATGACCTTTATTACTACATAAAACCGATTGATAAAAAAGCCAAAAGCTGGAAAGAGTTACCTTTTGAAATTCGCGATACTTATGAGCGGATCGGAATTCCGGAGGCAGAAAAAAAGTTTTTGGGAGGAGTTAGTGCTCAATACGAAAGTGAAGTAGTCTATAAAAGTATCAAAAATGCACTGGCTAAAAAGGGAGTGATTTTTTTGGATATGGATTCAGGATTGTCGGAATATCCAGAATTGGTGAAGGAATATTTTGGAAAAGTTGTACCTGCCTCTGATAACAAATTTGCCGCATTAAACAGTGCTGTCTGGTCGGGAGGCTCATTTATTTATGTACCCTCCGGTGTACAAGTAGAACTTCCCCTGCAAGCTTATTTTCGAATTAATGCTGCCAATATGGGACAGTTTGAGAGAACGCTGATTATCGCCGAGGAGGGAAGTTTTGTTCATTATGTGGAAGGATGTACTGCCCCCATCTACTCAACTGACTCACTGCACGCTGCAGTTGTAGAGATAATTGTGAAAAAAAATGCCCGCGTGCGTTATACCACCATCCAGAACTGGTCAACCAATGTTTATAATCTGGTAACCAAGAGAATGAGAATTGAGGAAGAGGCAGTAGGAGAGTGGGTTGATGGGAATATCGGCAGTAAACTGACAATGAAATACCCCTCTGTATACCTGATGGGAGAAGGTGCCAGGGGGGAAATTCTATCAGTTGCCTATGCCGGTTACAATCAACATCAGGATGCCGGTGGAAAAGCCATCCATCTTGCCGCAAACACTTCCTCCAAAATCACTTCAAAATCAGTCTCCACTGGGGGAGGAAGAACTTCTTATAGAGGCTTAATCCATGTTTCTCCAAATCTAAAAGGGGTTAAAACTAAAGTTTCCTGTGATGCACTGATTATAGACAGCGCTTCCAGATCCGATACTTATCCAACCA
>Ga0315281_10003529_pt1 | contig 22864 bp, 25 predicted proteins | sample YL17G07_0_MG_FD_204540 | JGI IMG/M metagenome (GOLD analysis project Ga0315281, IMG submission 204540) | Sediment microbial communities from Yellowstone Lake, YNP, Wyoming, USA - YL17G07_0 | ecosystem: Environmental > Aquatic > Freshwater > Lake > Sediment | place: USA: Wyoming | collected... | reverse complement strand
TTTATGAAAGAAACAGGAAGATGGTCTCCAAAATTGAAGATTTCTTAAGAACAAATGAGATCTATTTTGTAATTGTCGGCTCAGGACATCTGGTTGGCAACCAAGGGATCATCGAAATCCTCAAAGGGAAGGGGTATCTTGTTGAGCAATTGTGAAAAGCAATATAATTTTAATTCTTCACTCGCTTATCTCTTTAATTTCATAAGAATTATTCTCTAAATATTTTTATAGACAGGGGTGGTAAATTTCTGTTATATAAAAGAAAAATTAATTCCAATTTCGGAGAGAAACGCATGTTCCATACCGCAGACCCAAAGGATATAAAGGATGGGAAATTAACGGATATCTATTTTGTGAGGACGATGCAAGTCCTCAAGGCAAAAAAGATTGATAAATGGGTGAAAGCCGAATTCATTGCCAAACGGTTCCCGGAGGATTATGGGTGGGGAGTTCTGGCTGGTATTGAAGAGACGGTCCAACTTTTGAAAGACCTGAAAGTCAGTGTCAGAGCCATGAAGGAGGGGACAATCTTCAGGGCTTTTGAACCCGTCATGGAGATCGAGGGGATGTACACAGATTTTGGCCTCTATGAAACCTCTCTTCTGGGACTGCTCTGCCAGGCCTCGGGCGTGGCAACCAAGGCTGCTCGCTGCAAGAAGGCAGCCGGTAACCGGAGGGTGATCAGTTTTGGCGCGAGGCGGATCCACCCAGTGGTGGCCCCTATGGTGGAGCGCAATGCCTTCATCGGTGGCTGTGACGGGGTATCGGTGGTGAAGAATGCCGAATTGATCGGCGAAGAACCCTCGGGCACCATGCCCCACGCCTTGATCCTGATCATGGGGGATACGGTGGAGGCCACCAAGGCGTTTGATGAAGTCATCCACCCGAAAGTGAGACGGGTCTCCCTCATCGACACCTTTAATGATGAAAAGATAGAAGCCATCAGAGTGGCTGAGGCTCTCGGGAAGAAACTGTTCGGGATCAGGCTCGATACTCCTAGTTCAAGGCGAGGAGATTTTACGAAAATTATTGAGGAGATTCGCTGGGAACTGAATTTAAGGGGATTCGGACATGTTCAAATCTATGTCAGTGGCGGATTGGATGAGAAACGAATCCTTGCCCTGAATCCTGTGGTGGATGCCTATGGGGTGGGTACTTCGATCACCAATGCACGGGTGATAGACTTTGCGATGGACATCATCGAGATTGACGGAAAACCTCTGGCGAAGAGGGGGAAGATGTCAGGATCAAAAAGTGTTTTCCGGTGCTCGAAATGTTTTCAGGACAAAATGGTTCCTTTCAAAAAGAACCGAGGACGATCTGCTCCGGGTATGGATCGATGCTCATGTGGTGGCCGGTTTAAAGAACTTCTTATCCCGTTTGCCCAAAACAAAAAGATCCTTTGGGACCTCCCCAAACCACAGGCCATACGAGAATATGTTCTTGAACAACTTCCTCATTTTGATCTTTAAAGTCCGCCTCTATTTTAATCAGGACATGTCCTGTCCGGAGATAGGAAAGATGATATGAAGGAAGCCATGCTTTACAGTCCTTTAGAGGATGGGAAGGTTCAATGTTTCCTTTGCAACCATCGATGCATCATCTCCCCTTCGAAAAGAGGTCTTTGTGGGGTGCGAGAGAACCGGGAGGGAAAGCTTTACACCCTCGTCTACGGCCGTGCGATCTCACTGAATGTGGACCCCATCGAAAAGAAGCCACTCTTTCATCTTTTTCCTGGGTCGACCTCTTTCTCCATGGCTGCTGTCGGTTGCAATTTCCGATGCCTCCAATGTCAGAATCATGAGATCTCTCAGCTGCCGAGGGATCACGATGGGCGGATTGAAGGTTCGGAGGTCTCCCCCTCCAAAATCGTTTCGTTAGCGAAACAATACAAATGCCGATCCATCTCCTACACCTATACGGAACCGACCATCTATTTCGAATATGCTTTCGACATCGCTCGCCAAGCCAGTCAGGAAGGAATTAAAAATATCTTCGTCACCAATGGCTATATGACTGAGGAAGCCCTCGAGACGATCCAACCTTATTTAGATGCAGCCAATGTGGATTTGAAGAGTTTCAAGGAGAAATTTTATAAGGAAATCTGTGGGGCAAAATTGAAACCGGTTCTGGAGAACCTGAAACGGATGAGACAGATGGGGATCTGGGTGGAGATCACCACCCTTGTCATTCCTACCTTGAACGATTCAGACCAGGAGTTTGAGGAGATCGTCCAATTCATCCTCTCCCTGGGACCGGAGGTGCCCTGGCATATCTCAGCTTTCTATCCCACCTATAAAATGCTGGACCTTTCAAGAACCCCTGCCGCGTCGCTTCATCGAGCCAGGGAGATTGGAGTCAAAGCAGGACTTCGATATGTCTATTGTGGAAATATTCCTGGCGAGGAGGGTGAAGATACTTTTTGCCCTCACTGTGGTCAAAGGGTGATTGAGCGGATAGGATTTCGAGTGAACAAAAATGATGTGGTGAATGGAGAATGCCGTCATTGCCATGGAAAGATTGATGGGGTGTGGAATTAATATGAAATCAAAAGTGTTATTATTAGATTTGGGTTAAGGTGTCACAGTTACCGCTATGCGCTTAACGCTTTGCGCAAACAGAGGTTCTGAGGGTGGGGCAGGCTCAGACTAGCAATCGGAAGATGATCTGGACCATCGGGGGTGGCAAGGGAGGAAGTGGGAAGAGTTTTATCACCGCCAACATCGGTATCTGTCTTTCAAAACTGGGTGTCCGGGTTGTTCTCATCGATGCCGATTTAGGAGGAGCAAACCTTCACACGTTTCTTGGGATTTCCCCTCCCTCCCTCTCCCTTTCTGACTTTATTAAAAAGAGGGTCTCCCATCTTCGCGAGGTCCTCATCCCAACGGCCATTCCCAACCTTCAACTCCTGACCGGTGCGCAGGACCTTCTTAATGCGGCGGATGCCAAAAGCGTTCAAAAGCGAAAACTGATTCGTTCCATTCAAGGTCTGGATAGCGACACGATCCTGGTGGATTTGGGAGCGGGCAACTCGGTGAGCGTTTTGGATTTCTTCTTGATGTCGGACGGAGGAATTCTGGTGGTCACCCCCGAGCCTACCGCCATAGAAAATACGTATCGGTTTCTCAAGAGCGCTTTCTATCGGAGGCTTAAGCAATCGGTTTCCTCTTCGTCCGTTAAGACCCTGATCGATGACGCCATGGATCGAAAGAATGAGATGGGAATTCAAAACCCCCATGACCTCATTAAAGCGGTGAGGCGGATGGACGAGGGGGATGCCCAAAGGATTATCGAGGAGGCCGAGACCTTCCACCCGAATCTGATTCTGAACCAGGTCCGTTCAAAGAAAGATATTGAGATTGGGTTTTCGATTCGAAGTGCCTGTCTGAAATATTTCGGCATCCACCTCCACTATTTGGGCTATGTCGTCTATGATCAGGAAGTGAGTAATTCCATCCGGCGAAGGAAGCCCCTGGTTTTGGAAAACTCCCGGTCCAGAGCTGCCCAATGCGTGATGGAAATCGCCTCCAAATTAGCAAATAGTCATTAAATGGCCATTCGATTTTAACGGATATGTGCATGAAAGGCATTAAAGACCAGACTTATTATGAGATCTTGGAAATCAACCCAACTGCTTCGGCCAAAGAGATCCAGAGGGCTTATGAGCATGCCAAAGAGACCTTCCATGCAGATTCGTTAGCTGTCTATTCTCTCTTTTCCGAAGAAGAGGTGGAGCAGATACAAGAGGCCATCGAAGAAGCTTATCGGGTTCTCATGGATGAGGCATTGCGGAGGAGTTACGACCAGTCGCATTTCCAAATGGTTGGGGGGCAGCCACCAGAAAAGCCTTCTGAATCCCAGGAGGTTTCTAAAGGGAAAAAGACTTCCCTCTCTTTTACAGGCCTTTCGTTTAATGTCGAAGAAGGACTCTATCATGGGAAGACACTGAAGCAGGTCCGGGAAAGAATGGGTGTTGAACTCCAGACCGTCTCCAAAGAGACGAAGATTAGTGTAAAAATCTTGGAGTCGATCGAGGAGGAAGCCTTTGAAAAACTTCCGGCCTTAGTTTATCTCAAGGGGTTTTTGAAAAGTTATGCCCAATCCCTCGGGTTGGATCCCCAAAAGGTAATTGAGGATTACCTCCAGCTCTTAAACGAGTCTAAGAAGAAATAACCCCCCACTTACATTTAAATCCGAAATCCGAATAACGAAATCCGAAACAAACTCAAAATCCAAACTTTCAAATTTCCTAAATGAAAAGAGTTTTGAATTTGGTGATTCGGTCATTTGAATTTGATTCCTGGATTTAGGATTTCGATATTAGGATTTCCCCGACAAAGCCGGGGATTAGGGTTTCTCGGAGGTGAGGTCTGCTATTTGGGCAGTCATCTGTTGAATAATTGCCGTGCTGAATCCTGGGATCCTTTCTCGGATCTTGCCCTCCTTGTCTATTAAGAAGGTGGTGGGAATGGCCGTAACACTGTAATTTCTCACTATCTCTTCTGAGGCAATGACAACGGGATAGGGGATATCCATGGATTTGGCGAAGTTGCGGACGATCGCAGGATCACCCTTATCCACGCTCAACCCAATCAGCTCAAGCCCACTCTCTCGGTAGGTCTTATAGAGCTGGACTAAATGAGGGATGGATTCCCGACAGGGTCCACACCAGGTCGCCCAGAAGTCGAGAAGAACGACTTTCCCTTTGAGTTGGGATAATATGATCTCCTGGCCATCAAGGGCCTTGAGAGAGAAATTCGGTGCCAGAGCTGGGGAGGGTGTCTTTTCTTTGGCACAATGAGGAAGAAGGAATGCCCATCCCAAACAGAAGCAGAGAATCAAGAGGCATTTTAAAAATAGACGTTTCTTCTTAGAGATCAGCATTTAGCCACCGCCTTCAGAATAATACTAAAAGGTCTCTGGGGAACCCTTAAAATGTTAATCAGAGAGCTCTACCTATTTTGGAATTTTTTCAAAGCTCTCAATAAATTTATAAGGCCTTTTCAATCAGGGTCTTTAAACGGACCTTCGGCACCGCACCGACAATCTGATCGAGAATCTTTCCCCCTTTGAAAAGAATGAGGGTAGGAATTCCCCTCACCCCATATTGACTGGGTGTCGCAGGGCTTTCATCTACATTGAGCTTGGTCACCTTAACTCTACCGGAAAACTCCTTGGCTAACCCCTCAACGATGGGGCTGATGCTACGGCAAGGACCGCACCAAGTTGCCCAGAATTCGACCAGTACTGGGAGATCTGAATTGAGCACCTCAGAGGCAAAATTCTTATCATTGACCTGAACCAAACCCGACTCATCCACCATTTTCTACTCCTTTAGGTTCAAATAAATTTTTCCAATTATAACTTATAAAAAATGGTTTCCGCCATATATCCTGCGAGGTTCAGGGCGCGATCTGACTTATAGCCTTCTTTCCAATACATAATCGGCCAGGGCGCAAAGGGCTTCTTTCTCCTTTGAATTAGGAAAGAGGCGGAGGTAATCCTTCGCCCTTTCCACATACCCCTTCGCCTTTTCCCAAGTGTATTGGATCCCATGATATCGTTCGATGATCTCCACCACTCGGAAGAAGGCGTCTTTGGTAATGGGATTGGACTCGACAATCTTTCGAATAAAAGCTTCCTCCTCCTGATTGCAATGATTAAGTGTGGAGATCAGGGGGAGGGTGATCTTACCATCATGGAGATCGATCCCGATCTTCTTTCCAAATTCCTCTTCGTTGGAAGTGTAATCGAGATGGTCATCAATGAGTTGGAAGGCGATGCCAACATTCATTCCGAACTCGGATAATGCACTTTCCTTTTCTTCCGATACATTCCCAAGGATGGCACCGATCTGCGTAGCGGCTGAGATAAGAGAAGCTGTTTTCCGGGCGATGATCGAAAGGTAGCTCTCCTCCTTCAGAGAAAGGTCATTGGTTCTGATCAACTCCTCCAGTTCTCCTTCAGCCATAATGGTGGTCGCCTTGGAAATGGTTTGGAGGATTTTCCAGTTTTCACTCTGCACCAGAAGAGAGAAACATTTTGTGAAGAGGAAGTCTCCGACCAGAACACTCGCCTCATTCCCCCATTTTGAATTGGCGGAGTCAATTCCTCTCCGTAACTGAGCCCTGTCCACGACATCATCATGGAGCAGGGTCGCTGTATGAATAAACTCAATGAGGCTGGCCATGGAAATGTGAAAATCTCCTTGATACCCGCATAATTTCGCTGAAAGCAATAAGAGTTTTGCTCGGAATCGTTTACCCCCGCTAAGCAGGAGGTATTCTCCAATCGCGGAAATGAGGGGGACGCTGGATCTAAGATTCTTTCGAAACTCCTGATCCACTTTTTCTAAATCGTCCCCAATGCATTCGAGGACGATTTCCGAAGGGAATGCCTTTTCTTTCATGAGAGGGCGTGGACTGTTTCTATGATCCATATCCAAAAATTATTATCCCATTCAGGCATCATTGTCAAAAATATTTTTCTAATATCTCAGAAAATAAATTCTTTGCTTTATAGGTGAAGGTAAAGATGCCAGTTTGATTGATGGGTAATGTCATTGGTCTTAAGTCTTCAAAACCTAACCCTTTGACTTCAGACCAAACCGGCTTCTTAACCCTAACCCAAAGACGAATTTTCATTATTTGGGAGTGCTGACCCCTTCAAGGGGGATTATTATGAAAAAGAGAAGAGATTTCACGAAGACAGTTGAAGGATAAGAGGTTCCATAAGTTTTAATTCCACCCCACTCGCTTTGATGGATTCGGTGAGGATGAATTTTGCTTCTTCTCCAATCCGGGGATGGACGAACTGCAATCGCTTTGGCTCCAATTTTCCGCCCCTCAACGCCACGAATAGGTCAACGGTTCTCAAGGCCTGAAAAATCAAATAACATCTCCCCTTGGGGGGAAGAAGATAGGAGGCAATAGAGATCAGGTCTTCAAGCGTTCCTTTGATCTCATGACGTGAGATGGCCCTCTCCATGGAAGGATTAATCCTCCCGGTCCGATATTTTCGATAGGGGGGATTGGACAGGACAGCATCAAAAGAACCCGGTGGGAAGGTCCCTTTTAACTCTCTATAATCCTGATGAAGAATAGATATCCGGTCTTCAAGATGGTTCAGGACCACATTTTTTTTTGCACATTCGGCCAATCCCTTTTGAATTTCAACGCCGACAAAAGAGAGGGCTTGGGTAGTGTGTGATAATAACAAGGGCAGAACGCCACAGCCTGTTCCCAGATCAATCACTCTTTCATTTTTACGAATTTTGATGAATTGGCTGAGCAGAACCGCATCGATGGAAAAACGGTAGCCCTTTTTCTTCTGAATGATTTGGAGTTTTCCGTTGAAGAACGTATCGAGTGTTTCATCAGGTGAAGGGAGAAGGTTCATAGGATTAAGTTATCCATGGTTTTGTATAAGACGATTTGATGATGTCGTTGTGAAGAGCGGTTACCCAGAAGAGATCAGCCATTTTTTCGAAAGCATCAACCAAGCTTCAAGATAGAAAACATTCATGACCCTAACGGGTCGCCAACAACTATGAAAATTGATTTATCAATTCGTAGGGGCGGCCCTCCCTGCCTACCGGCAGGCAGGTGTGGCCGCCTTTTTGAGAAGCCCCCAGAGAGGCTCCCCTTCAAGATAGAAAATAGATTGACCCGTTCCACGGCGCCAAGTCCCGTCTTTGAAGGCCAGGTAGAAAAGCACCGGTTCCTTCGGCACGCTCAGGACACTGAGTTTATCGAAGTGCAGGGTCAACCCTGAGCGAGCCCAAGCCTATAGGCTGAGGAGTCGAAGGGTTGAGTTTAATTAACATGGGGGAGTTCATGTGTCAATCAGGCTTCTTCTTTGCCATTTGGCAAAGTGCGTTCCCCCTCCATTTTTACGAAAATGCTGTAGAATGCCCCGCCCTTTAGGCGGGGATGAATGCGGCGGGTTTAAAAATTCGATAGGCAGGACATTCTTGTCCTGCATTGCATTTTCGCCGAGGCTGGAAAGCCTCGGCTATCCGTGAATCCCCGGTCTGTAGACGGGGAGCTTCTCTAGTCCTTAAATTTCATTTGATTTTATCTTTTTTCTCCCCGATAATAACCTGTAGCCTTGGCGTGCCGGCAGGCAGGTATTGCCAACGTATTTCATTCGCCCCCCTGCCTACCGCAGGCAATCCATGAGGGCGCTACACATTCGTAGAAGAGGATGAAAATAGTTTTGGGGGAGGGAGGAGTATGAAGATCGCCTATTTTGATTGTTTTTCCGGGGCAAGTGGAGATATGATCCTTGGCTCACTGATCGATGCTGGGTTGAGTGCCCGACGATTGAGAGAGGAGTTGAATAAACTTAGACTCCCGACTATCCGTTTAAAAGCTAAAAAACTGTTAAAAGCAGGGATCTCTGCAACCCAAGTTATTGTGGAAGGGAGTGAAAAAAGATCCCATCGAAATTTGAAGGAGATCCTGAGGATCGTTGAGAGAAGTGGTGTCGAAGCCGAAGTAAAAGAGAAGAGCGAGGAAATTTTCAGGCGGATTGCTATGGTGGAGGCGAAGATTCATCAGACTCCAATGGAAGAGGTCCACTTTCATGAATTGGGTGGACTGGATTCCATCGTTGATATTGTTGGATCAGTATGGGGCATCCGACAGTTGGGGATTGAAAAGATCCATGTCTCAAAAGTGAATGTGGGAGCAGGTTTTGTAAAATGCGCACATGGTATCCTTCCCGTTCCTGCACCGGCAACTTTATCCTTAATGGAAGGGAAACCCATCTATTCATCAGGGGTGGAAAGGGAGCTTTTCACTCCTACAGGAGCTGCCATTCTGACTACATTGAGTTCTGAATTTGGTTCAATCCCTCCGATGAAAGTGGAGCGAATTGGGTATGGAGCTGGCCGGGATGACCTTCCCCATCCTAATCTCTTAAGACTGATCATCGGGACTTCGGAATCAACTTCTGGAAAAGAGAGAGTGGTGGTCATCGAAACGAACATTGATGACATGAACCCTCAGTTCTATGACTATGTGATGGAAAGACTTTTGGCCATGGAAGTTCTCGAAGTTTTTATCACTCCCATCCTAATGAAGAAGAATCGACCCGGCACACTCCTCACCGTGATTTGTCCTACAGAAAAACTGGCTACCGTCACAGAATTTCTTCTCAAAGAGACAACCACTATTGGTCTCAGATGGCATGAGGAGGAGAGGGCGAAGACAGATCGGGAAATCCTAACCATCGAGACTAAATACGGTAAAATCCGTTTCAAATTAGCCAGATGGGAGGGGAGGGTAGTCAACCTTTCCCCAGAATATGAGGATTGCAAAAGATTGGCATTGGAGAAGAGGGTTCCACTTAAAGAAGTCTTTGAAGAAGCAAGAAAGGAGGCTATTCCCTTTCAAAAAAGTAAACTAAAGCCTACACTCATACAAAAGAAAAAGAAATAGCCCGCTTAATAATTGATATTATTAATCTTTTTCCTCGGCCAAAAAGCCTATCCCATCCTTTTTCATCTCTGTTAATTTCCTTGATATTCCCACTCTGAGGTCTTACATTTAAATTGAAGGGAGGTACACTTTATGAAGATTAAAAAAGCCCTTTGTTTTTTCAGTCTGATTCTAACATTAGCATTTTTTGTGCCTTGTCAGGGATGGGCCCAATTGTTTCCTTACGTCGGAGGGACACAACCCAGACCGGGGACGTATGCACCAATCATTACCCACGCTTTTGCTGTTGAGAAGGGTTATTACGGATATATCTGGAAAATCTATATTGAGGCAGAGGATCCAGATGGGGATATGCTTAGGATCGCTTCCGTGGTTGACCAAGTGGGCTACGGTCATTATCCAACAGACTGGATCTATCTAAAACCGGATTATCGGAAGCATTTTAGAGGATATATTCAATGGAATACCTTCAGCTCAAGAACGTCGTATATGAGGGAATGGACACAAATGACATTGAAGGTTTCCGTTTTTGATAAGGCCGGAAATGAGAGCAACGAAGTTGTTTTCCCATTTACTTTTGAGTTGACGCCGCAACAATATGCGTACAGCCTTCCTGCTCCTTTTGATCAAGGGAATCTCCCGAGGTTGGGTTATATCTCGATTGATCTTTTCGACCCCACGGGAGGGTACGGGGGAAATAGGGTGCATTGGTGATCGGAGGCTTAAGCTAAAGAATCTAGGGTGGTTTTTTGTTTTCCCTTGGGTTTCTAAGTATACCATTGCTGGCCCTAAACCCCGTTGAAATTTACACTAAAAAGGAAGAAGAACTGCTGAATTGTTGGGCCCGTACTGAGCGGGCTTTTTTTATTGTGCGCCCGGCAGGGCGCACTCACTTGGAGGTGAAAGTCCTCTACGGACCCTGATGACGGGAACCGTTAGCCGAACCGCAAGGGCTATCACTGCGAGGTGGGGTCTGAAGGAAGCGGTGAGCAAATCCCCGGCCTGAGGAACACGAAGTGCATAGGAGGCAGCCACGTCTGGGCGAGGAGGCAATAAGATCTGAAGCCCGATAGTCATCCGGAAGGCGTGGAAGTAGATGCGACAGGTAGATGGGGAGAAGGTGAGTGCGTGATACCCGGGGAGATCTGCTCATCTGCCATTGGGCTAATGTCGCCAAGAGGCGGCATGAAGGGTGGGCAGAAGTCAGCAGAGGGCATAGTAGCCATAGCGCACAGTGGTGAAGGCCCGAACGTGGAAGGAAGGGAGAGTGCCGAGCCTCGATGGACGAAGGAGAGGCGGACAGGAGGGCTGAGATGCCTGAGGACTCCCGGAAGGTAGCGGGCGGAACTCGCGAGAATATGGAGAGGGAGCGTCAAACGTCCAAGGCGGTAGAGAGAACACTCAACCGGTGAGGAGATATGTCTTCACTTAACCTTTCACGAACCGTTGTATGCCGAACGGCATGTATGGTGGTGTGGGAGGGCGCGGGGGTGACCCCGCTCCTTACCCGATTTTTCTTGCTTTTCTCACTGTGGAGTGGTAAAAATTTTTTATCGTCTATTATTTCATCATGAAGGAGGGAAACCATGGGAGAGATTATCTTTCAAAAGAGATCTGTTATTGCTTTGTTGTTGGTTATCTTCCTGGGTGTGGCATGGACAGGTTGCTCGACGACTGTTAAAGAGCGGCAACAAGGTCAACCCGTAACGGGAGCAACGGGAGAGACAAAGGGAGAAGGGGAGGGCATGGGCAAGTATTATCTTGATGACGTCCGTGTTCCAAGCGAATTAAATTATAAACCGAATAAATCCTTCGTCTATGAGACCCCCAGATTTAAAGCAGGTGTTTTGGTTTTTTCAAAATGGCGGCTCGATGTAGCGTCTTTAATCGATTTCTTTACTTATAATATGGAAAAAGATAATTGGAAGCTCGTGAACACTTTTAGGGGAAAAGAGTCCTTCCTCAACTTTTTAAAGCCTGACAAGACTTGTACCGTCAGAATTACCGAGAAATGGACGGGAACGACCACTGTAGAAATCCGAGTCGGTCCGTTAGGAGAAAAGAAGATGTAAGAGTGGAGTATGTTATTCAATCAAGTCAAAAGGACCATTGACCACTACCATTTGTTAGAAAAAGGCGATCGGTTGATTGTGGGTGTCTCTGGGGGAGTGGATTCAATGGTCCTCCTCCATTTATTAAATGCCTACCGTGAAGTGCTCGACCTTTCTCTCATCGTCGCTCATGTCAATCATGGCCTCCGGCCCGAAGAGTCAGCGAAAGAAGCCGAATTGGTTCAGAAGGAGTCAGCACGGCTCGGCTACCCTTTTGAATATGGGCAATTCAATGTGAAGGAATTTCAAAAACTGGGAGGGCTCTCTCCACAGGATGCGGCTAGAAGGATTCGTTTCCATTTCTTTTATGATCTCCTCCAAAAGCATCATGCCCAGAAGATTGCCCTCGGCCATAATGCAGATGATCAGGTGGAAACCGTCCTCTTAAGATTGATTAGGGGATCTGGGGTACAGGGTTTAAAAGGGATCCTCCCCATTCGTGGGAGAAAGGTGATTCGACCCCTTCTTGAAGTTTGGAGAGGGGAGATCGAATCCTTTGCCATAGAAAAAAAGATTCCTTTTCTAATCGATTCATCAAATCTGAAGAATGACTACCTTCGGAATAGAATACGCCTTGCTCTGATTCCTTTGATTGAAAGGGAGTATCAGCCCAGTTTCAAGGAAACCCTCCTGCGGACCTCGAGCATTCTCAGGGAAGAAAATGATTATTTAGAGAGGGGAGCAGAGGAGGCCTATCAAAGGATCATCCGGGAGGAGAGGGATACCTTTTTTTTCAAATTCTCTGAATACCAATCTCTTCATCAGGCTATTCAAGGGAGAGTCCTCAAGAAGATATTAAGGAGGATTTATGATTGGGAAATGATCAGGGAAGAAGGGGAATGGTCAGATGTTCATAAAATTTATCAGAAAATGCATCAATCTTCTCCGAGCTTTCTTTTAGAGTTACCCTATGGAGTCCGGGTTGAGAAACGGTATGACATTGTTTTATTGGGGAAGGGAGGGGTAAAACCATTTCCACCTTTTGAGGTTGAACTCATTTCCCCAGGCCGTACCTTTATCGAAGAGATCGGAAAAGAGGTGGTGGTTGAAGAAGCAGAGAGAGATAAATTTAGAAATTACAATGAATCTTCCAACACAGCTCTTATGGATTACGAAAGCCTCCGATTCCCATTGAAGATGAGGAATTTCAGACCAGGCGATCGATTCCATCCGTTAGGAGTTAGAGGCACTCAAAAGCTGAAAGATTTCTTTATCAATCATAAGGTCCCGAGGTTTGAGAGACCCAATGTCCCTCTACTCATTTCAGGAGAGATGATCGCCTGGATAGCCGGATATAGAATCGATGAACGGGTAAAGGTCACTGAGAAGACAATAAAGGTTTTGAAAGTAATGGTAGTTTAGAGCAGCTTCCTTACTTCGTCCTTACTCATCTCTAATTTCAAAAATTCTATAACACCCCTTGACAATCAATGAAGGATTAGGTTAATAAAGTTCAATTCCTATAGAAAAAGTATGATTTTATAACCTATGAGAATATCAACAAAAATTAGATATGGAGCAAGGGCAATGTTAGAACTCGCCTCTCATTATGGAGAGGGCCCTATTGAATTAAAAGAGATAGCTAAAAAAGAAAATATATCTCTAAAATATCTTGAACAAGTCATTAATCCGCTTCGTGCGGCAGGCTTGGTGAAAGCGGTTCGCGGGTCCAAAGGTGGATATTCATTAGCCAAGCCCCCTTCTGAAATATGTTTGTATGATGTGGTTGAAACCTTGGAAGGTCCACTCAATTTACTTGAATGTTTGCGTGACGCAAAGGTCTGTCAGAAAGTTCCATCCTGTGTAACACGAGACATTTGGAAGGAAGTTTCAGAAGCAATATCTAAAATCTTTTATTCGGTTACTTTAGAAGATATGGTCAATCGAAAAAGAGAAAAAGAAGAACGTAGTTTTCCAATGTACCAGATATAATATTAAAATTCGCTATGCGCAGAGCGCCTGCCTGCGCCTGCCTGTCGGCAGACAGGGTAGGCTAAGCACATAGGGTCTTTTGTTGGGAGTAAAGAGATGGCTAAAATAGCCAACTTCATTTCTGAATTGATAGGGAACACACCATTATTGAGGTTGAGTCGAGTCACCGAGGGGTGCAAGGGAGAGGTCATCGCCAAACTTGAGTCTTTTAACCCTTGTGGAAGTGTCAAGGATCGTATTGGCGCTTCAATGATTGAAGCAGCTGAGAAGGCCGGATTGATAAAGAAAGATACGATTATTTTAGAACCTACCAGTGGAAATACAGGGATTGCTTTGGCATTTATCTGTGCAGCGAAGGGTTATCCATTGGTTCTGACGATGCCAGATACCATGTCCGCTGAGAGAATTCATCTTCTCAGAATGTTTGGAGCAGAGCTGATCATGACGCCTGGCAACGAGGGGATGACAGGTGCGGTGAAGATGGCGGAAGAGATGGCTTCAAAGGACTCTCGATATTTTATCCCACAACAATTTAAGAACCCTGCGAACCCGGAAATCCACAGGAAGACCACTGCTTTGGAAATCTGGGAAGATACCGACGGTCAAGTTGACGTTTTAGTGGCAGGGGTGGGAACAGGGGGGACGATTACTGGAATTTCTGAGGTCATTAAAAAAAGAAAACCAGAATTCAAAGCCATTGCCGTAGAACCGGAGAATTCTCCGGTTCTTTCCGGGGGAAGACCGGGACCTCACAAAATACAGGGGATCGGTGCAGGTTTTGTCCCAGAAGTGCTTCGAATGGATTTGGTTGATGAGGTGATCGGAGTAACGAATGAGGATGCAGGATTGTTGGCAAGAAGGTTGGCTAAAGAAGAGGGAGTATTGGCAGGAATCTCTTCCGGTGCAGCGGTATGGGCAGCCATTGAGGTAGCAAAGAGGCAGGAAAGCGAAGGTAAGATGATTGTTGTTATCTTACCCGATACTGGAGAACGGTATATCAGCACCTGGCTGTTTAATGGTCTAAAATGATTTAAAATCTGCAATCTGCAATCCGCAATCTGAAATAATTCAGGGGGTGATCTTATGTTATGGATCATGGATGGCCCCGAAAGGGGAAAAGATTGGCGGATAGCTAATGGCCCATGGCTGATAGTTGAAAGCCGTGAGCTGTTTGCCATAAATAATAAACCATAAGCTATAAGCTATTAGCCCAAAGCTAACTTTAGGAGGGGAAACATGGCCAAAACCATTGAGGAAATAAATGAGAAGATTAAAAGAGGAAAAGCTGTTGTCTTAACAGCCGAGGAGATTATCGATTATGCTGCTGAAAAGGGAGTAAGAAAGGCCGCTCAAGAAGTAGATGTGGTGACTACCGGCACCTTCGGTCCAATGTGTTCTTCAGGGGCCTATTTCAATGTAGGTCACTCAAAGCCCCGGATCAAACTGGGAGGAGGAAAGACCTATCTCAACGATGTCCCGGTCTACACGGGTTTTGCAGCGGTAGATTTTTTCTTAGGGGCAACGGCGATGCCAGAGGATGACCCCAGAAATAAAATCTTTCCAGGGAAGTTTGCTTACGGCGGCGCCTATGTCATTGAAGAACTGGTCGCCGGAAAAGATGTCAGGCTTACTGCCACAGCTTATGGAACGGATTGTTATCCCAGAAAGACATTGGAAACTTCTATCTCACTGAAGGATATGAATGAATCGGTACTTTTGAATATCCGGAACGCCTATCAGAACTACAATGTGGCGGTTAATCTTTCGGAGAAAGTCATCTATACTTATATGGGGGTCCTTCAACCCAAAATAGGCAATGCCACCTACTGCAGTGCGGGACAATTGAGTCCTCTGCTCAATGACCCCCTATACAAAACCATAGGCATTGGGTCCCGAATCTTTTTGGGCGGTGGGGTAGGGTATGTAGCTGGAAATGGAACGCAGCATAACCCGGGAGTGAAGAGGACCGAGGGAGGGGTTCCCAAAACGCCGGCAGGCACGCTCTGCGTCACAGGAGATCTCAAGATGATGAGTCCAAAATGGCTGAGAGGGACTTCCTATACTGGGTATGGGGTAACCCTCACAGTAGGCATCGGAGTTCCCATTCCTATTTTAGATGAGGAGATACTTCGGTATACTGTGGTTCGGGATGAGGAAATCTTGGCTCAGGTTGTGGACTATAGCGAATCCTATCCTCAATGTATTCCTGGAAGCATAGGAGAGGTGAATTATAAGCAACTCAAGAGCGGAAGGATTACGGTCCAGGGAAAAGAGATTCCTACTTCTGGCCTTTCAAGTTATCTGAAAGCCAGGGAGATCACTCAGATCTTAAAAGAGTGGATCGAAACGGGAAAGTTCTTTTTGACCCAACCCGTTGAGCTTCTCCCTTCTGCCGATTCTGGGATCGTTTTTAGAACCTTGAAAGAACGACCCATTAAGAAGAATTAAAAGGTCAATTATCAATGGTCAATGATCATTGATAATTTTTCATTGATCATTGTTTTTAAAGGGGGTGCCCCATGCAGAAAAAAAGAATTGTTCTCAGTTATCCTCAGCATCTCGTGGATCAACCCGTCATCTCGAAATTAGTCAAGGATTATGATTTGATGGTCAATATTATGAGAGCCCGGATTACTCCCAAAGAAGAGGGAAGGCTTGTCTTAGAGCTTACGGGGAAGAGGGCCGGGATGGAGGCAGGGCTTAAATATCTCAGTGAAATAGGTGTGGAGATCCAACCTCTGGCTCAGGATGTCAAATGGCATGAGGATCGCTGTACCCACTGTACGGCCTGCATCAGTGTCTGTCCAACCAAGGCGCTGGATATCGAAAGAACGAATATGGAAGTGTCCTTTAAACGGGACAAATGCATTGCCTGTGAACTGTGCATTCCAGTCTGCCCTTATCAGGCCATGGAAATCCTCTTTTAGTGAGGCAATGTCAAATGTCAAAGTTCAAAGTTCAAATCAAATCCTAAAACTAACTATATTAGGAGGCTTTGACATTAAGTCATTTGTCATTCACTTGGCATTTGGATTTTGACATTTAAATTTTCGCGCTCGATAAGAAGATTAGGGCGAAGCGGAGATGAAGCAAAGGGTAGTGGTTGCAATGAGCGGGGGGGTTGATTCGAGCACGACTGCCTGGTTTCTCAAGGAGAAGGGTTATGAAGTAATTGGAGCAACGATGTGCATCGGAATGATGGATAAGACCCAGGGGGGACCCGCCCGATGTTGCGGTCTTGGCGATATCGAGGATGCGAGACGAGTTGCGCTTCAGATTGAGATCCCTTTTTATGTTTTCCATCTTAGAGAGGAGTTTGAAAAAGAAGTCATCCAATATTTTTGCGAAGAATACGTCAAGGGAAGAACGCCTAATCCCTGTATCCTTTGCAACGAGAGGATGAAGTTTGGTTCTTTTTTAAAGATGGCGCTCGAACTGGAGGCCGATTTTATTGCTACAGGCCATTATGCAAGATTGGATTTCGATGAGAGGATCGGGCGGACTCTTTTAAAAAAAGGAGTGGACCGGAGGAAGGATCAATCTTACGTTCTCTTCTCTTTAACCCAGGACCAGCTTCGCCATACTCTATTTCCATTGGGCGAACATCGAAAGGAAGAAGTGAGGAAGAAGGCGCTTCAACTGGGTCTTCGAGTCCATGACAAACCTGAAAGCCAGGAGGTCTGTTTTATTCAGGAATCCTCCTATCATTCTTTTTTATCAGAGAGGTTAAAAGAGTCCATTGAACCAGGTCCCATTGTTGATAGGGAGGGGAATGTCTTGGGGAAACATAAAGGGATCCCTTTCTACACCATTGGCCAACGAAGGGGTCTCCGCCTGGCGAAAGGAAAACCTCTCTATGTGATCGGGATCGATCGAGAGAAGAATGGGATCGTTGTTGGAGGAGAGGAAGAGGTTTATGGGGACACATTCATCGTCGATTCCGTCAACTGGATTGTACCCCAGAAGATGATTTCTTCTTCCCATAACACTCAGGTGAAGATCAGGTATAACCATCCTGGTTCAGAGGCCAGCATTTCTCCAAAGGGTGAGGGTGAATTGGAAGTGAAGTTTAAATCACCCCAGAAGGCCATCACCCCCGGGCAAGCGGCTGTTTTTTATGATGGGGAAACAGTCCTTGGAGGAGGGTGGATCAAGGAAGTCCTCAAAAGCTAATAGCTGATGGCGGATAGCTGATAGCAAAAGAATATGGATAAATTAGTTGAAGAGAAATTTGGACGATTAAAAGAAATATTTGAATCCATGGGGAAGGTGCTGGTTGCCTTTTCAGGAGGAGTAGATAGTACACTCCTCCTCAAGGTAGCTCAGGATACCCTTGGAGATAAAAATGTCCTTGCTGTAACCGCTCTTTCTCCTCTATATCCAGAAAGGGAATTAGCAGGGGTGAAGAAATTGATACAGACTTTAGGAATAAGACACCGCTTGATCCAATCAAATGAGCTGGAGATTCCCGGATTTTCAAAAAATCCTTCAAACCGATGCTACTATTGCAAAAGTAAGCTCTTCGAAGAATTAGTGGACTTAGCCAAAGAAGAAGCAACCCCTTTTGTTGTTGAAGGGTCCACATTAGATGATGATAAGGACCATAGGCCTGGGAGGATGGCCATTCAGGAGTTGGGAATCAGAAGCCCTCTCAAAGAAGCGTTGTTCACAAAAAATGAAGTAAGGGAATTATCCAAAGGGTTGGGGCTTCCCACCTGGGATAAGCCTTCTTTTGCCTGCCTCGCCTCACGATTCCCTTATGGAGAGGAAATCACTGAAGAGGGATTGAGAATGGTTGGCGAAGCAGAGGATTTCCTCTTCGGACTGGGATTCAAGCAGGTTCGCGTCCGACATTATGGGGATCTGGCAAGAATCGAAATCCTCCAGGAAGAAATGGCACGTTTGATGAATGGTTCATTGAGAGAAAAAGTGGTAAGCCATTTGAAAGGGATTGGCTACCACTATATTACATTGGATCTTCAGGGTTTTCGCTCCGGATCGATGAATGAGGTTTTAGGATGAAGGCCATCGCTCTCCTATCCGGAGGGCTCGATAGTACGCTCGCAGCCAGGGTCATTTTGGAACAGGGGGTTGCATTGGAGGCCCTCAATTTTATGACCGTATTCTGCACCTGCACCAATCGGGGGGCGACCTGTTTGGCTTCTCAGAAGGCGGTTGAAACCCTGGGCATTCCTTTAAAAGTATTTAATGTTTCTGAAGAGTACCTCAGTGTGGTGAAACATCCCAAGCATGGCTACGGAAGCAATATGAATCCGTGTATCGATTGCCGGATCTTCATGCTCAAGAAGACAAAAGCCTATATGGAAGAGTCGGGAGCCGCTTTCATTATTACAGGGGAAGTGCTGGGACAGAGGCCCATGTCTCAGCGAAAAGATGCGATGCGACTGATTGAGAAAGAAGCTGACCTTGAGGGTTTTATCTTGCGCCCCCTCTCTGCCAAAGTCCTTCCCATGACCATTCCAGAGAAAGAAGGATGGGTAGACCGGGAGAAGCTATTAAAACTTCAGGGGCGCTCAAGAAAACCTCAGATCAAATTAGCGGAGCATTATGGTATTCGTGATTATCCTTGTCCTGCGGGAGGTTGTCTCCTTACAGATCCCGGATTTGCAAAACGAATGAAAGACTTGATGCTCCACAAACCTGGTTTTTCTCTAAACGAGGTTCATCTTCTTAAAATGGGAAGACATTTCCGACTCTCCCACGGAGTTAAATTAGTTGTCGGGAGAAATGAGGAGGAGAATCAAAAGATCCAGACCTTCGCTCAGGAGGAAGACATTTTATTAAAGGTTTCCAGTTTCCCGGGTCCTCTTTCTCTCCTGAGGGGGAAGTTTGACGAAGGGGATATTGAGAAGGCGGCTGCCATCACGGCTCATTATAGCAAGGCGAAGGATTTAAGGGATATAGAGGTAACTTGTAAAGGTGTTGGTGAAGATCACCATCAGTCTCTTTCTGCTTCGCCTATTTCAAGAGAGGAAATTGAGAGATTGATGATCAATGAGTAGCCCATGGGGAGAGGGGTTGGCCCTGCACCACGTAGGATGCAGGACGAAGCCCTGAACCTTACATGGTTCAGGGGGGAGAAAGGGAAGGTTGTTGAATGAAGGTATGTCCAGAGTGTCGAACAAAGAATGATGATGTAAGCAATTTCTGCAAAAAATGTGGGTTTCTCATGTCTGGTTCTTCATTTAAGGAAAAGAAGGAGAAAGTACTGGGGGAGAGGAAGAAATCCCCCTGGATGTTCATCTCTTTGATAGCTATTGTTTTGGCACTGGGAGGAGTTGCTTTCTGGATCATCCATGGAAAAACAACAGCCAATCCAAAGATCGCTTCTCAACAAAAGGTGATGGAGAGGGTGGACTATGCCGGGCAGACGATTCCGATGACCGATATTGGAGCGAAAGTGGAAAATGGGAAAATCTCCATTCCCCTCGATATATTGAAAGAGAAAAAGATGGTTCGTTTTGAATACGGGAACAATGGTGTGAAGATTCCTCTCCTTGCCTACATCACTTTAGCCGGAAGAGTCGTGACAGCGATCAGCATGTGTGAGCCGTGTCGATCAACTCGGTTTCACATTCAGGATAGAACCTTGGTATGTAACGCCTGTAATACAGAGTGGAATATAGAGAATCTGAAAGGCATTCAGGGCGGTTGTTTGAATTACCCGCCTGAAGTGATTCCGAGTATGGTTGAGAAAGATAGAGTCCTGATTGAAGAGAAAGTTGTTCTCGGCTGGAAACCCAGGACTTAATTAGCCAATGGCTAATAGCGAATAGCTGATAGTGATCGTGAAATAGATCATGACATAAACGATAGGAGGATAAAAAATCATGGCTGTGAAAAAACATATTTTTACTCCAGTGAGCGAAAAAGAAGTCACCCGGGCCATTGTCGATGCCTTTGCTCGACAGTTCATTGAATATGTTGAGAGTGATTGCCTCATCATCGGAGGAGGACCCAGTGGGTTGATGGTGGGGAGGGATATTGCCTTAAAAGGGGTAAAGACCCTGATTGTGGAAAGGAACAATTACATCGGGGGAGGCTTCTGGATTGGCGGTTATTTGATGAATAAGGTGACCGTTCGGGAGCCAGGACAGAAGATATTAGAGGAATTGGGAATCCCCTACGAGAAGGCAGTGAAAGGACTTTATGTGGCGGATGGTCCTCATGCCTGCTCAAAGTTGATTGCAGCGGCCTGTGATGCCGGAGTGAAATTTGCCAATATGACCATCTTTGACGATGTGGTGCTAAGGGAGGGAAATCAGGTCTGTGGTGCCGTGGTGAACTGGACTCCTGTGAACGCTCTCCCTCGCGAGATCACGTGTGTAGACCCCATTGCTCTGGAATCAAAATTTGTGGTGGACTCCACTGGCCATGATGCCTGTGTGGTGAAGAAGCTGGAGGAGAGAGGGATTTTAAAAACCATTGGCTTTGGTGCAATGTGGGTAGAACAATCTGAGGATCTGGTAGTGGAACATACCGGAGAGGCGCATCCTGGTCTGATTGTTACAGGGATGGCTGTAGCAACGACCTATGGTTTGCCGAGGATGGGACCTACCTTTGGAGCTATGCTGCTCTCAGGACGAAAAGGGGCTCAGGTCATTCTTGAAAAGATGAAAAAGAAGTGAGCGATTTCTTTCATCCGATTCCCTCGACCATCGATCTATTTGGAGAAGGGGATTTGAATGGGCTGGACATCACCCAATTGGGGGAATACCTCGAAGAGAAAACTCACATCCCTTTTCGTAGACGAGGGAATATCTATAAAAGATTTTCAGAGGAAGGCATTCAAGTTGCTGCTGAGAAGTTAGCCAGGGTCAGAGTTAGGGACCCGGGTAAAAAATATGTTTCAGGAATTCCTTTTCAAGCCGAAGTTGATTACGAGAAAAGGAGGATCAGAGATCCAAACTGGAAGATATTTGGCATTCTGTATGAGGGGGCCTTATACCAAAAAATTATTTCAGACCTGATCTTTGGAAGTAGATTGGGCTTAGAGCATTGCTCCATTCTTTTCACCAATCAACTCTTCGGGACATGGGATCGGGGGAACAACAGATATCATGCCAGAGTCAGCCTCTATGGTTTTCCGAGCCTCATCTCCATCACCGGTCTTGTGGTGGCACCTGCAAAGCCAAAAGAATTCTACCTGAAAAAGCAGATGGGTACGCTGATGGAGTGGCTGAAAGAAGAGTATCAAGGCCGCTTTCTTGACCACGGCGATCTGAGGATGACAGAAGTGTTAAAAGGTTATGCGGTGCAGGCTCTTTTCTTTTATCTCACTGGAGAACCTTTCTGTGAAGATCGGGATTGCCGTCTCTTCAACAGCCATTGGCAGGAAGAAGTTCTCCATTCCCAGATGGACGGTCAGTATGAATTTTGTCCAAGGCACGAGTCGATATTGAAAGGGCTAAGGGAACGACGATGAAAAAAGCGATTCAGAAAATCGGGGATAAAGTTCTGGAAGGGGGAATCCTCAATATGGAGGAGGTCTTCCCTCTCTTAGAGACAAAGGGTCCAGACATCATTGAACTCGCTGCAGTGGCCAACAGGGTGAGGGTAGAGTTTAACGGCAACATATTGATCTCTGCTCTCTCCTCAATGCCAAATCAGGACGATGCCCTGAGGATTGCGCCTTCTGTGCCCAGTCGGCTCATTATCAAACTGAGGCCCCTACTTACCCTCTCATGAATGGCGATCAAATGGTGAAAGAGGCCAATGAAGCTCAGACGAGAAGAACAGGACGGTTTTGTCTCATCAGCAGTGGCAGGCAACTCAATGACAGTGAATTTGAAACCGTTCTTGATGCCTTCAGTCGAATAAGGAGAGAGACAGACCTTGCCCTTGATTGTTCTTTTGGTATGTTGACGCCGGAAAGGGCAGAGGCCTTAAAAAAAGTAGGAGTGACCCGTTACAATCACAATCTTGAGACAGCAGAATCCCATTTCTCGAAGATATGTACAACCCATTCCTTTCGCGATCGTGTCGAAACCATCGAAGTTCTGAAGAATCAGGGATTCTCCATCTGCTGTGGTGGTATTATCGGATTGGGAGAATCGCCTCAACAACGATTGGAGCTTGCCTTTTCTCTGAGAGAACTTGGGATCGACTGCACTCCCTTTAATATTCTCAACCCCAGACCAGGAACCCCGTTGGAACATCCAGAATCTGTTCAACCCATGGAGATCATCAAGACCATCGCCTTATTTCGACTCATCATACCGAAGGGAACAATTAAAATCGCAGGTGGGAGGGAGGCCAATCTCAGAGATTTGCAGTCCCTTGCCTTTCTTGCAGGGGCAAATGGTCTGATCCTGGGAAATTATTTGACCACCCTGGGTCGAAATGCAGAGGATGATT
>Ga0315281_10003527_pt1 | contig 22873 bp, 17 predicted proteins | sample YL17G07_0_MG_FD_204540 | JGI IMG/M metagenome (GOLD analysis project Ga0315281, IMG submission 204540) | Sediment microbial communities from Yellowstone Lake, YNP, Wyoming, USA - YL17G07_0 | ecosystem: Environmental > Aquatic > Freshwater > Lake > Sediment | place: USA: Wyoming | collected... | reverse complement strand
GAGGACCCGGTCCGGAAAGACCATGAGAAAGAAACTCGAAGGTGTTTCGATCCCCGGCGCAAGACCGATCGTCATCATCCCCGCCTCGATCACGCGCGCGGTCGTACTGGCGACGCCAGCCACCATCGCATCCGCATCGCCCGCCTTCACCATCAGGCCGGCGTGAAACAGCGGCTTCACCGCGAGGCGGTGCGCGACCTTCGGGTTCGTGTCCGGACGGCCTTCCAGGTACAACGCGGCATAAGCGTCGAGCCGGCCGCTCGACGCCGGGTCCTCCAGCAGGATCGGCTCGGCGAGGTTCTCGTCGCGCAGGCGCCGCGCCGCTGCGACGATGCGCGCGTCCGAGCCCTCGGGGAACACGACCCGCATGTCCCGGCCACGGATCTGTGCAATACAGGTTTCGAGAACGTTCATTGCAGGGGCTTTCTCAATTGCGCGTGTCCTTGGAGTCGATCATGCGCGCCGCAAGGTGCCCGGGCGCCCGGTCCAAGTATCGGCATTTCGATCGCGACATTATCATCCTTTGCATCCGGTGGCACCCATGCAGATCGTCTGGAACTTTGCGCTGGCGTAATGTAATCTGCGTGGACGGATCGTTACACCAACTCACCTGTCCATCGTTGACGTTGTTGCACTGGAACCATCGCGGCGTGCGAGCAATAGAGGAAAGCGTTTGACGTCACCTGCCATCCTTGCATTCAACGCCGGCTCATCCAATCTCAAATTTGGCGTGTTCGCGGTTGACGGGAACGCAACGCTTTCCCGGCCGCTTTATCGGGGACTCGTTGATTATTGTTTCGGCAAGCTGCATCTTGCTGTCACAGATGGTGACGGCAGACAAGTCATCGATGTGACGGTTGAATCCGGCCCAGAGCGCGAGTTGGTCGCGCGCGAGATGCTGTCACGCGCGTCAGCCTGGATTGCCGAACACACCCGCGGTCTCAAGCTTGTCGGCGCGGGCCATCGAGTTGTGCACGGCGGACAAGGATTTGAAGCGTCGACGCGGGTGGATGACAGACTGATGAATGCGCTGGAGAAATTGATGCCGCTCGATCCGCCAGGCCTGGCGCAATGCGTGGACGCCATCCGGGCAATGGAGAGCGCGACGCCGGGGTTGCCGCAGGTTGCGTGTTTTGACAGCGCGTTCTACCGCACCGGCCCGCCGGTGTCACACGCCGTTGGATTGCCCAGAGAAATATTTGACGCGGGATTGGAGGGCTATGGCTTTCATGGGCTTTCCTACGAGTCGATTGCGCATGCATTGCCCGCATTGCTTGAAGGTGAAGCGGAAGGGCGGATCGTTGTCGCCCACCTGGGAAACGAATCGAGCATGTGCGCCATGAAACAGCGCCAACACATCGCGAACACCGCGGACTTTTCCGCCCTCGAGGGCTTGCCGATGGGCACGCGCTGCGGGACGCTCGACCCCGGTGCGCTTCTCTACCTCATGAGCGAACGGGGCATGGACCTCCGTGAAATCGTGCAGCTGCTCTATCATCAATCCGGACTGCTCGGCGTTTCGGGCGTCAGCAGCGACGTGCGGGAACTGTTGCAAAGTTCCAGCCCCGAGGCGGCGGAAGCGATGGAATTTTTCGTCTATCGGGTCGGGCGTGAGCTCGGATCGCTGACCGCGGCTCTGCAAGGGCTCGACGCGCTGGTGTTCACCGGCGGCATTGGAGAGCACGCGGCGTCGGTGAGGGCCGCCGTATGCCGCGAGGCCGGCTGGCTCGGTATTACCCTGGATGAAGCCGCCAATCTGCAGCATGGGCCGAGGATCAGCACGCCGCAAAGCCTGGTCTCGGCGTGGGTGATACCCACCAACGAGGAATTCATCATTGCGCGCCATGCCCTCGAGGTCTTGCGCGACGGCATTGTGGACTTCAGCTAGTCCCTGGGTTCGAGGTGCGTCGCGATGGCCGCATCCGGCAGGATGGCAGCGAGCCGGGTCTCGATTTCGTCGAGCACGTCATGGCCCTGGCCGACAGTCCAATGGCGGGGGACGAGGACATCCACCTGGATGAAGGATTCGACGCCGGCGCGGCGGGTTTTCAGGTTTTTGTAGATCACGTCGCGCTCGGCGAGACTGTCCAGAAGGGTCCGGATGCGGGCGAGGCTCTCTTCGTCCAGCGCGCTGTCCATCATGCCGTCGATCGAGGCCCGCACCAGGCGATAACCCTCGACCAGGATGTGCAGGCCAACGGCAATGGCGACCAGCGGATCGAGCCAGAGCCAGCCGGTGAACACGACCAGGGCAATGCCCAGGACGACGCCCACGGATGTCCAGACATCGGTCATCAGGTGTTTGGAGTCCGCCTTGAGGGCAATCGAATTGAAGCGCGTACCGGCCCGCTTCAGGATCACGGCAACGGCAAAATTGAGCGCCGTGCTCAACATGGACAGGCCGAGGCCGAGGCCGACTGCCTCCAGCGGTTGCGGAGAGGCGAATCGCTGCACGGCGGTAGCGATGATTGCCATGGCTGCCACAAAGATCAGCATGCCCTCGAAGCCGCTGGAAAAATACTCCGCCTTGCCGTGACCGAAAGGGTGGCTGTCGTCTGCAGGGACGCGCGTGACCAGGATCATCCACAGGGCGAATGTTGCACCGGCCAGATTGACCAGCGACTCCATGGCATCCGAAAGCAGGCCGACCGACCCGGTGACCCACCAAGCCATGGTCTTCAATGCAATGGTCGTGATTGCGGTGCCGATCGACAGCCAGGCAAAGTGGTGGCGATCCATCTGTTCCAGCTTCACAGCCAGGTCCTTTTCATTGGGCGGCCTGGACTTTCGTACAGGCAGGGTTTGCGTCAACGTCGAGCCACGCGCTTCAAACTGCATGGTATTGCTATTCAGGACTACATTCCAGTTGCGGATGGGCAGCGCGGGCATTCTCGCGGGCCAAGCACCAAGCGTCGCAAGAGGTGTCGCAATCCCGGTATAGTCTCAAGTCGTACACAGGGAAACTGAAACATGGATCGGAATCGACGCGTCACATTGAAATTCGTTTCCCTGCTGCTGGTAGGCCACGGGTTCGCGAGAGCACAGGGCCAGTATCCGGGCAAGCCGATTCGCTACATCGTGCCGGTGTCGCCGGGCGGCGGGGCCGACATGATCGCGCGCGCCGTGACCGAGCGCTGGAGCAAGTCGCTCGGCCAGCCGATCGTCGTCGACAATCAGAGCGGGGCGAGCGGCGTGATTGCGTGCCAGTCGACGATGCGCGCCGCGCCGGACGGCTACACCCTGCTGCAGGGCTACGTGGCGACGCACGGCACCAACCCGGCGACGCGCAAGGTGCCATACGACCCGATCAGGGACTTCACCGCGATCGGCATGATCGGCGGCACGCCCAACGTGCTGGTGGTCGGCGCAAATGTGCCGGCCAGGAATCTTGCCGAGTTCATCGAATACGTGCGCAGGAATCCCGGGAAGATCACCTATGGCTCCGCCGGGCAGGGCTCATTGACGCACCTCACCATGGAGTTGTTCAGCCACCAGCTGGATCTGTCCATGGTTCACATTCCGTATCGCGGCATCGCTCCAGCCTTCACCGATCTGCTCGGTGGGCAGACGCAGGCAATGTTTCCGGGACTCGCCGCGGCAATGCCGCACATCCGCTCCGGCCGCGCCATCCCGCTCGCGGTCACCGGATCGGCGCGCCATCCCCTGTTGAGGGACGTACCCACGCTGGAGCAGGGCGGGCTCAGTGGCTTCGACGCAATGCAGTGGTACGGCGTGGTGGGTCCAGCGGGCATGCCGTCAGGCGTCGTCACGCTGCTGAACGAAAAGCTGAACGCCGTGCTCGCGGCGGCGGACCTCCGCGAGCGACTGTCGGCCGAGGCGGTGGAGCCGATGCCGATGACTCCTGAACAATTCGGCGCGTTCATCAAAGCCGACATCGCGAGATGGAGCAAGCTCTCGAAGGAGCGGCACATCGATCTGGAGAACTGACAGCCTGGCAATTGCGCAGCGGATAGCCCCGGCAAAGGAAGTCAGCGATTGAGACGTGCCGCGATCTCGATCGCCTCCGGGTTGGCGAGGTTGGCAGGCCCGCCGGCGGCGAACTTCACGATGTTGTCGAACGCGCTGCCGAAGAAGCGCTCGTAACTCTCGCGTTCGACATAACCGAGGTGCGGCGTGCACAGCGCATTGGGCAACGAAAGCAGAGGATGATTCGCGCCGAGCACGGGCTCGTCTTCATAAACGTCGACCGCGGCGAAGCCCGGCCGGCCGCGCGCCAGCGCCTGCGCCAGCGCATCCCGTGCAATCAGCCGCGCGCGGCTGGTGTTGACGAGCAATGCGGTCGGCTTCATGCGCGCGAGGTCGGCTGCGGTCACGATGCCGCGGGTTTCGTCGTTGAGGCGCAGATGCAGGCTGAGCACGTCGCTCTCCGCGAACAAGTTCTCGCGTGATGGCGCCACCTCGAATCCGTCCGCCTTCGCCGTCGCGGTCGATGCTTCCCTTCCCCACACCCACACCTTCATCCCGAATGTCCTGCCGTAGCCCGCGACCAGCCGGCCGATGCGGCCGTAGCTCCAGACGCCGAGACGCTGTCCGCCCAGTTGCTGCCCGAGCGAACCCTGCCACAGCCCTGCGCGCAGGCGATTGACTTCGTCCACCAGATTGCGCCGGCTTGCGAGCACCAGTGCCCAGGTGAATTCGGCAGTCGCCACCGTGGACCCGGTGCCTTCGGCGACCGCGACGCCGCGCGCGGTGCAGGCCGCGAGATCGAGGTGGCCCGAGACCTTGCCGGTCTGGCTGATCAGCCTGAGCTTCGGCAGCCGGTCGAGAAGTTCGGCGCCGATCGCCGTCCGTTCGCGTGTCAGCACGATGGCATCGGCATCCCCGAAACGTTTGACCAGCACGTCGAGGTCGCTGACCGTGTCGTCGTAGACCGTGACCTCGTGCCCCGCCAGCGCGGCGAAACAATTGAGCCGTCGGACGCAATCCTGGTAGTCGTCCGGAATGACGATGCGCATGGTGGCTCCCCGGAAAAATTCGACGAAAATCTGCGATTCGGCGATCATACCTCGCCGATGGTGGCGCGGAAAATCGCGCTTAACCGTCAACCGGATGCGACGGCTGTCAGACTCCGGTCGCTTCCGCCATCAGCGCCCGCCAGCGGCGATAGCGCTCGCGGATGGCCGGATCGTCCTCGGGCGCAAACACTTCTTCCGCGGCGGCGCTGGCCCACTCCGTCGGCCGCCCGGCGGCAAGGTAGCCGATGCCGCGCGTGGTCGCTTCGGCGTCCTCGCGGCGGTGCACCGGCAGCCCGCTCACCGCGGCGAGCCTGCGGCACAGTCCGTCGAGTTTGGACACGCCGCCGCTGACGCGGATGCGCTTCGCGGGCATCACGGTCTTTGCCATCTCGTCGATATTGGCCTGAAGCAGGAACGCCATGCTCTCCACCACCGCGACCGCTTTTTGCCAGGGCTCGATCGTGGTTGCGTCGCCGACGAAGCGCGAGGTAAAGTCCGGCTGCCAGAATGGGCCGCCGAGCCCGGCGATGCCATTGAGGAACAGCGGCGGCTCGCCGGTCCGCGCCAGCCACTCCGGCAGAAGCGAGACGACATCGTCCACCTTTAGTTCCGTGCGCAACCACTCGAGCGCGGTGCCCGCGCCGTTCACGTTGCCTTCGACCGTGTAGACCGTGGTCGTGCCGTCATCGAGAATGATGCCGGTGAGTTGGCGGGGAACGTAGCCCGGGTCGCGCGTGAGCGCGCGTTGAACGAACGCGCTGGTGCCGATGTTGATATACGCCGAATCCTCTTCGGGCCAGCCGAAGGCGAACACCGCCGCGGACTGGTCGCCGTTTACCGCCGCGAGCGGAATCGCGGTGTCGCCGACGCGCAGCGTGCCGAACGCATGGCAGGTGGGCACGCTCTTCGGCAGAAAGCCCTGTGGCAGGCCGAACAGCTCGAGCAGTCCCGGATCCCAGTCGCGGGTGCCGAGGTTCCACAATTGCGTGCGCGCCGCGCACTGCGGATCGGCGAACGACGGATGTTCTTCCAGCAGGCGGAAGACGAGAAAGCTCGCCTGCGGTCCCCAGCACAACGTGCCCGCCTCGCGGGCCTGCCGCACCTCGGGCAGATGATCGAGCGCCCAACGCAGCTTGCTCGCGCCGTAATGCGCGGACAGGAACAGGCCGGTCTTGCGGTGCACTTCCTCGCCGTGCCTTTCGAACTGGCGCAGCCAGACGTGCGCGCGCCGGTCCTGCCAGCTGAACACGGGCGACAGCGGACGCCCGTCGCGCCGGTCCCAGCATACACAGCTTGCGCGCTGGCTCGCGAGGCCTCCCGCCACGATGTCCTGCCGGCGCGCGCCGAGCGCCGCCAGCGCTTGCGCGGCGGCCGCGAAGATCGAGGCGACCATGCCGTCGCCATCCTGTTCCGCCCAGTCGGGCTGCGGCCGCGTAAGCCCGATATCCTGCGAGCCGCTCGCCAGCACGCGGCCGCGGCGATCCAGCACCACCGCGCGGCTCGCGTGCGTGCCCTGGTCGATGGCGAGATAGAGAGGATCGAGGGTCAAGCTGGCTCGAGAGGTTCGCACCGGAAACCATCTTACGCGGCGTTGTTTTGGATGAACACGCACATGCAGCGAAATCCTAGCATACGGATTGTCGTGGCTGTGTCGCGAAAAGGGGATCAGGCAGGCGTGGGCGGCGGGGGTGAAGAACACCCTCACCGCTTCCGCAAACTGCCGCGATTTGCCCGAAGACGGATCCGCGCATGACGACAGGACGCCTGCCTCGTCTTGCGGCATAATTTGACAATTCGCCCCAGATACGTGCAAATGAGCGAAGGCGGTAACGGATTCGGGCGCGACCCTGGATTGAAGGGATGATCGGACGCGGTAGGGATACTGCTAGGGATTTCGCGTTGCAGACCGTTATTTAGCCTTTCAGTTCTGCAGCAACGGCTGGGTCGGGTTCCAAACATTGCGACCTGCGTCATCTGGCATCCCATGAAAGCGGTTAAGGCCTCCCGTGCGCATCCGTAGTCTCGGCACCCGCATTGCCGTCGCGTTCGCCATCCTGCTGCTTGCGGTCCAGGCGGCTTCGCTCGTCTTGATCAATTCCGTCCTGTCGACCAGCGTTGACCGGGATATTCAGGAAGAACTGAGCGCCGGCGAGCGCATTTTCAACCAGATCCGCGAAGAACACAGCCGCCGGCTGGTCCAGGCGGCGAACATCCTGTCCGCGGATTTCGCGTTTCGCGAGGCGACGGCAAGCAACGATCGCAATACCCTGGCTTCTGCGCTCGCCAACCATGGCGCCCGCATCAACGCCGACATCATGGTACTGGCAGGGCTCGACAAACTGGTCGCTGCCGATACCCTGCACCCGGATCTCGCGGGGACGCCCTTTCCTTTCCCGAAACTCGTGAGTGTTGCCGAAGAGCGAGGTCAGGCGACGGCTTTCGTGCTGGTTGACGGACGGCCATACGAACTGGTCGTGGTGCCGGTGCGTGCCCCGTTGCCGATCGCATGGCTTGCCACCGGTTTCCTGATCGACGATGCATTCGCGCGGAATTTGCAGTCGCTCACCTCGCTGGAGGTTTCATTTCTGACGCGCCAGGGGCAGGGCGGAGGCTGGCAGGTGCTGGCGACGACCTTGCCTGACACCGAGAAAAGCGATCTGCCCCGTGCGATGTCGGTCGTCGGCGGCGAAGGCAGCGCGAACACCGTGGTTCATCTGGGTAGCGACGATTATGTGACGCGGGCATCTTCATTGGGAAGCAACGATGCAAGCATCATCGTCGCGGTGCTGCAAAAGTCCCTGCAACAGGCGCTGGCGACGTTAAGCAAGCTGCAGTTGACGCTGCTGAGCCTGGGTGTGGTCTCGCTGTTGGCGACCGTCATCGCAGGCGCATCGATTGCGCGGAACATGACGGGCCCGATCAGTGTCCTCAGCACATTCGCGCAGCGGGTCGAACAGGGCGACTATTCGCAGGCACTGGTGATCGATCGCGAAGACGAAATCGGACGTCTCGCATCCGCGTTCAACCTCATGCGCGATGGAATTGCGGCGAGGGAAGCCAGGATTACGGACCTTGCGAACCGGGACGTGCTGACGGGACTGCCCAATCGCGCGCTGTTCCGGGATCGCCTCGAGCAGGCCATCAAGGCATCCAAGCGTTTTGGGGAAATGCCCACGCTTCTCATCATGGACCTGGACCGTTTCAAGGAAGTCAACGATACCCTCGGTCACCATGTCGGCGACCTCTTGTTGCAGCAGGTCAGCCAGCGCCTTGTCGCGGCGATGCCGCGCGAGTCGGATACCGTCGCCCGCCTTGGCGGTGACGAGTTCGCGATTCTGCTTCCCATGGGCGACACGCAGAATGCCGAGCGCATCACGCGCAAGCTCCTCAGCATCCTGGAACAGCCGATCCCGCTGGAGGGTCACCAGTTGATTGTGGGTGCAAGCATCGGCATTGCGACGTATCCCGAGCACGGCGACGAAATCAATACGCTGATGCGCCACGCCGATGCGGCAATGTATGTGGCCAAACGCAGCAACAGCGGCTTCGCCGTCTATGATCCGCGGTATGACGAGGCCGACGAGCATAAATTGTCGTTGATGGCCGAACTTCGCCGTGCTGTGGAGCAGGACGAACTCATTCTGTATTACCAGCCGAAAGTCGATCTGGCCAACGACAGCGTGACGCAGGTGGAAGCGCTCGTGCGCTGGAGGCATCCGGAGCGCGGATTCATGCCGCCGGATCAATTCATCCCGTTTGCGGAACATACGGGCTTTATCAAGAGCATCACGCGCTGGGTCATCCGCAACGCAATGGCGCAGGCTGCGAAGTGGCATGCGGCCGGACTAAGTATCCATATCTCGATCAATGTGTCTGCGCGCGATCTGGTAAATCCGGATTTCCCCGGCATTTTCGACGAACTCATGAGGACGAATACGGGCTCCCTGCAGTGGCTGACGCTGGAGATCACGGAAAGCACGATCATGGCCGACCCCGGCCATGCGCAAAGCACGCTGGAATATCTGAGCCGGCTGGGATTGCGCCTGTCGGTCGACGATTTCGGAACCGGCTATTCGTCGCTGTCCTACCTGAAGAAGCTGCCCGTTGATGAATTGAAAATCGACAAGTCCTTCGTTCTCGACATGCAAGGGAACAAGGATGACGCGACCATCGTTCGGTCGACCATCGATCTTGGCCACAATATGGGTCTCAAGGTTGTCGCGGAAGGCGTGGAGGACGCCGGGACCTGTGACGCACTCAGGCGTCTGGGCTGCGATTTCGTCCAGGGATATTTCATCGGCCGCCCCATGCCGGCCGGGGATTTTGAATTGTGGCTTGCGCAATCGCCCTGGGGCGGAGTAAAAGGAGTTTGATACGGCGCGGCGCGGTGGCTGGTGGCGATCATGGCGATGACACAAAGGATGCGGATTCAATCCCGTCGCAAGCGGAGGCTGGCGGCGATGTTTGTCCTGTCGGTTCTGGCGGCAGGAACGTCCGCTCGCGCGCTCGCGGACCGGATCTCGGATTTCGAAGGCGGCATGTCTTACGACAACAACATCGGCAATGCGAGATTTCGCAGCGACATCCGGGGCGATCTCGCGCTTAACCTTGGGACGTCGCAGGGCGTGGTTGTCCAGATCAACGACACCGACAGTGTGACACTTACCGGCGACCTCAAAGGCCAGTCGTTTCATCGATTCAGCGGCATGAGCAATTTGTCGTTGGGGGCCACCCTCGGCTACAGAAGGAAAATCGGCATGGGGGCAACGGCGCCCTGGCTCAGTGCATCGGCGTCTGCCGCACGGCTGAAATTTCAGAACGAGGTGCGCGACGGGTGGCAGTATGCCGCGGTCATCCGCGCCGGCCGGCGGGTCGACGAAAACTGGGACCTCAACGCGGAATACCGGTTCGAGAAACGCACCGGCGACAACGCGAACCCGGAAGTGCCCGGAATTTCGGGGGCCGTGTTCGATCTCCGTGGCCATAGCCTAGGGCTCAACGCGGGATATGCCTGGAACGACAAAACGCTGCTGTCGATGAGCTATTCGTACCGTGCCGGCGACGTGGTGTCCACCAGCCGGCCCAACGCCGGAATATTCCTTGTGTCGTCGGCGATTGCGGAAGATCCGGTTTTCGGTGAGGGAGTGTATGCCTACAGATTGCGCGCTTCGACCCAGCTGGTTTCACTTCGGCTGAGTCAGGCAATCAGTGGAAATGCTTCAATCAATCTTGGTCTCCAACGGCAGTTCACGCATGGCGACGGCGGCAACACTTACAACACGAACCTTGTCGATTTAAGCTACCTCTATAGCTTTTGACGGGGCAACGGGAAACCGTGGAGGCAACGCAGATGGATCGCGGGACATGAGATTGGATTCCAGAATGGCCGGCATGCATTCTCCGGCAATCACAAACGCGAGGCGGGTGCTGTGCGCGCTGCTGCTGCTGCACGGCCTGCCTGCCGCCGCCGCCGGACTGCACGCAAGGATCGTCGATCAGGCGGGCAGGCCGGTCGAAGACGCCGTCGTGCTTGCAAAGCATGTGGGCGAAGGCGGCGGGGTCCCGGCGAGACCCCCCGATGACCTGGTTGACCAGGTCGACAAGGATTTTGTGCCATACGTGAAGCCGATCCTGGTCGGCTCGCGGGTGCATTTTCCGAACAAGGACAACATTCGCCACCACGTGTATTCTTTTTCTCCCGCGAAAAAGTTCGAGTTGCCGCTTTATTCCGGCACCTCCGCGCCGCCCGTATTGTTCGACAAGCCGGGGATCGTGGTTCTGGGCTGCAATATTCACGACTGGATGATCGGTTACATTTATGTCTCCGAGACCCCGTATTTCGGGAAGACGGCAAAGGAAGGCGAGGTTGTGATCAAGGATTTGCCGAGTGGCTCCTACGCAATGCGCGTATGGCATCCGCGTATGCGCGAAACCGAGGAATCCACGATCCGTCAGAGCGTTATTGGCAGGACCGGCACCATCGAAGCCGAGTGGCAGATCACTTTGAATCCGGACACCAGAATCCGCCGCGCGCCGGCGACAGGCGCCGGGCGATACCGCTGAGCAAGCGCATGTTGCGCTTCACGCAGTAACGCGCGGATTGCCGTTTGTTCCGATGCACGAAACTCGTGCGAACTGCATCGACTCGGCAACATCACCGCATGCCTGTGCCGGAACAAGCGACGTTTGTCGGTTCATGCTCCATTGTTGATTGAAGCTGCCTCGCTTGGCGGCATTCAGGGCGCAATTGCCCGTGCTATCGAGGGGTCTGGTGCGCGCGGCGTTCGTGCGCCTGCCCGAGCGCCAGCGCGAGCGCGAGCCAGCCGGCCGCAACCGGTACGGTCGCCAGCGAAATCTGCCCGAGGTCCAGTCCCGCGCCGCGCAGCGCGGCAAACAGCCAGCCGCTCGCCGCATCGGCGCCGCGAAACACCACGATGTCGATCACGTTCTTGGCCTTGTACTTCTCTTCGCGTTCCAGCACCGTAAACAGGATTTCGCGCGCCGGGTTCGACACGGCGAAATTGGCCGCGCGCTGGATCGCCTGGAAGGCGATCACAACGAAGAGCGCAGGCGTCAGCGCCAGCGCGATAAAGCCGAGGCCGAAAACCAGCGGGAGAATCGCGGCGGCCGCGCCAACGCCAAAGCGGGTAATCAGCCTTCCCGTCGCGAAGAACTGCACGACGATCGTGAGGATCCCGATCGCAAGGTCGATGCTGGCGAAAATGCGCGTGCGGATCGCAGGATCGTCGGAGGCGGCGGCGACGATGTTGGCCTGCTGGAAATACAGGAATGTCCCGGCGAGAGACAGCAGTGACACCCACAATGCAATGCCCGCGAGGTAGGGGGAGCGCAGCACCATTGCGATGCCCGCAAGCCAGTTGCCGCCCAGCCCGCCGGACTCCGGCCTGGCGGCAGGAGATGCATCGGCCTCAGCAACGCCGGATGGACATTCATCCGTTGCTTCTCGCACCTGCTGCGACGCCGACTCCAGCCGCTGCGCGCACAGCACCGCGAGTTCCAGCAGCAGGGCCGCCACGATGAGCAGGTTGACCGGACCGAGCGGCACCGCGAGCCACACCGTCACCGCCGGGCCGACCAGCGCACCGGCGGACCCGCCAGCAGCGATGAATCCGAACAGGCGCTTGCCTTGTTCGCTCGCATACAGGTCGGCCATGAACGACCAGAACACCGACACCGCAAACAGGTTGAACACGCTGATCCAGACGAAAAACACGCGCGCGACGTTGACATTCTCGATATCGAAGGTGAGCAGCAGCCAGAAGATCGCGATGTTGGCGACGAAGAAATGATAAACCAGCGGAACGAAGCGGCGGCGCGGCAGGCGGGCGACCACGGCGCCGAACAGCGGCACCGCCGCAAGCATCACGATGAAGGTCGCGGTGAACAGCCACTGCAGGTTGCGCACGCCGCCTGCAATTCCCATTTCGTCGCGCAACGGCCGCAGCACGTAATAGCCCGCGAGCAGGCAGAAGAAATAGGCAAACGACCACGCCAGCGCATGCGCCTCTCCCGGCCGCACCGCAACCGCGCGCCCGATCCACCGGTGAAGAACTGATTCGCTCACCGCATCGTTCACCGATGGGTTGGTGCGGTCATGCTATTCAATGGTCGTTGCCGGCCAGCGCAAATCCACAGTTACGGATTGAGGCCGAGGCCCTTCCGCAATTCGACTGGCGTCAGCGCTTTGCCGAAGACTGCTGTGCCGGCGTCGAACTCCTTCGCGCGCGAGAGCGGCCCGACCACGACCGGTTCGAAGCCGGCGTCCGTGACCAGGCGCGCGGCGGTCTGCAGCGCCGCCGCGTCGTCGCCTGCAAGCGGAATCGCGATTCTTTCCCCCGCACGGTGCGCTTCGCTTTGCAGGCGCGAGTAGCCGACGGAATTGAAGGCGCGCACGATGCGCGCACCCGGCAGGAACTCCGGCGATGCGACACCGGTTCCCTTCGCTTTCGCCGCGACCGCCATATCGCCGTCGCGCCCCGGGATGGGGTTGCAGCTGTCGAGCAGGACCTTGCCCTTGATGAGATCTCCGAGATCGCGGCCAAGCGGCGGGAGCGCGGAATAGGGAACCGCAAAGAACAGGACTTCGCCGAATGCGGCGGCTTCCTTAGGCGTGCCGGCGCGCGCTCCGGCGCCAAGGCGCGCCGCCAGCGCCTTGTCGTGTTCGAGGTCGAGTGACGAGAACATCACCTCGTACCCGGCCTTCACCCAGAGCTCGCCGACCGTCCCGCCGATGCGGCCCGACCCGATGACGCCGATCCTGAGATTCTTTTCGCCCGCTGCACGCGCTGCGAACGGCAAACCGAGACTGGCGGCAACAACGCCGGCAATGTGGAGGAATTCGCGCCGGTCTGGCTTTATCGCATGGTTCATTTTCATCTCCATTGATCTGCACCGGTATCATTTGTCCGTGGGCTTGGGCGTGGCGATTCGAATTATAAGTGCGCATTTCGAAATTAACTTTCGGGGCGGTTAACGGACAAAACCTTGCACGGACGAAAAACCGTCCGTGCGTAAAGAACCCGTTTTCCTCATCTTGAAATCGGCCCTAAGGAGTTCCCGAAAATCCGATCAGCCGCCGCTTCGCGTGAGCACCACGACCAGCCGATCGTTGCCGGATTCCGCGCCCCAGGCTTCGCCGTGCCGGCCCAGCATCTGGCGGACCTGCGCGTCGGAGCGGTTGCTCGGAAAACTTTCGAATTTCTCGGTCTTCGGGTCGAATCGCACGATCGCGTTGGCGGTCCATTCGGTGAGCCAGATCCGGTCGCGCTCGTCGACGAAAACCGAATACGCGCGAGGCCGCTCTCCCGGGAGCATCCATTTTTTCCAGCTGCCGTCAGCCGGGTTGTAGACGCTCACCTGGCCGGAGTTCCACTCGCTCACCCACACCCGTCCCTGCGAATCCGACCAGACCCTGCGCGCTCCCTGGCTGGCGGTGGGCGGCTCGATCACGGTGGCTTTGCCGGTTGCCGTATCGATGCGCACGATATGGCTGCCGGCGAGCGACGCATAGTAGATATCGCCACCCGGCGTGGCGCAGATGCCGTATGGGCCGCGGCCCCGGGGCGCATCGAACACGCGCACTTCGCCGGTGCGCGGATTGACGCTGCCGTAATAACCCGATTGGCCGGTGTACCAGAGAATGCCTTCGCGGTCGAACGCCGCGGTGTTGAGATTCGCATACGCCGTCCCCGCGGGAAGCGGGAACAACTTTACCGCGCGCGTGTTCGGGTCGACGCGGACGATGGCGTTCTGTCCGCCGTCGGTCACCCACGCGGCGCCGTCGGGACCGACGATCACACCATGGGGCGCGGAGCCGCGGCCGAGCGGGATCTCCTCGACCTTGCCGGTCGCGGGATCGAGCCTGCCGAGCGCGCCTCGGCGCTGTGCCGTGTACCACACGCCGCCGTCGGTCGCGGGCGCAACATCGTGCGCGCCGGCGCCGCGCGGCAGCGGGTAATAGCGTACCTCCTGGCCGAGCGCGGGGAGGGCAATGGCGGCGAGCATCAGGATGGCGAACGTGGCAGGCAGGCGTGACATGGGCACTCCTTTCGGGATCGATCCGGCTCGGGTACCAAAAAAGTCTAACACCGACGCGACAGGGACGCGCGCACGTTCAATTCGACACCTTGCATGCAAGGTTGATAGGATGCGGCCTTCGTCGGAAAATCGTGCCGCCCGGGCGGTGGGGGAGATTCGCATGCGCAAGGTTCTTTTCATTTTCGGCCAGCTCACCGACGGCGACGTCGACTGGCTGGGCAAGGCCGGGGAGCGGGTGCGGCTCCCGGCCGGCACGTCGCTCATCAAGCATGGCGCGCGCGTCGACAAGCTCTATATCGTGCTCGACGGGCAACTCGCGATCAGGACCGCTGCCGGCGCGCAGATCGCGCTGCTCGAAAGCGGCGAGATCATCGGTGAAATGTCGCTCGTCGATCCCGCGCCGACGACGGCCTCGGTCGACGTTGCGGTCGATGCGACCCTGCTGGTGCTGCCGCACGAAGTGGTTCGCGAAAAACTCGCGTCCGACCTCGGTTTTGCGTCGCGTTTCTACCGGGCGCTGTGCGTGTTTCTCGCGGATCGCGTGCGCAACACGACCATGCGCCTCGGGGGCGGCGATGCATCCATGGACGCGAAGGGGGCGCAGGGGCAGGGCGAGCTCAACGAGGATCTCCTCGACAACGTGCATCTTGCCGGCGCGCGCTTCGATCGCATGCTGAAACGGCTTGCGGGCTAGGGACTGCAACGTGACACGAGCGTCGATCGTCAGCGAGCGCAACGTATGACTCCGGAACAAAATCCGATCTTCCGCAAATCCGCGCTGGAGCGGCTGTCGTCGCCCGAACAGCTCGACGCGCGGCTCACGCTGGTCGCCTATCGCGCCCTGTTGCTGGCCGCGCTGCCAGCGGTACTCGTCGTGTTTGCCGCCTACTGGGCCTGGTTTTGGTGAGCCGTCTCGCATCTTTCGAGGCAGTCCGATGACAACCTTCGCGCCGGCGCTTGCGAGTACCCGCGCGCGCCGCACGCCGACTGTGCTGCAGCTCGAATCGGTCGAGTGCGGCGCGGCATCCCTGGCGATGATCCTCGGCTATTACGGCAGGCACGAACCGCTGGAGAGCCTGCGTCTCGCGTGCGGCGTGACCCGCGACGGCAGCAAGGCAGGGAGTATCCTGCGCGCGGCAAGGAGCTTCGGCCTCAACGCCAAGGGTTACAAGAAAGAACCGGCCGAGCTTGCCGCGATGACGTTTCCGATGATCGTGTTCTGGAACTTCAATCATTTCCTTGTCGTCGAGGGCTTTCGCGCAGGCAGGGTCTACCTCAACGATCCCGCCCGCGGGCGGAGGACAGTGAGCGCGGAAGAATTCGACCACGGATTCACCGGCGTGGCGCTTGCGTTCGAGCCCGGTGCCGCATTCCGGCCGGGCGGCATCGCGCCTTCGGTGGCGCGTTCGCTCGCGCGCTATCTCCAGGGCGTGCGGACCGCGCTCGCTTTCCTCGTGATGCTGGGCCTCGCGCTGGTGGTGCCGGGCATGCTGATTCCCATGCTGTCGAGCCGATTCATCGACGAAGTTCTGGTTGCGCATTCGGCCGACATGGTGGTTCCGTTTCTGGCGGGACTATCGCTCACCGCCGTGGCGCGCGCCGCGCTCGCCTGGCTGCAGGCGCGGCAACTCACCATCGCGCATGCGCAGTCCGCGATCGCCGCGGCGAGCCGGTTCTTCGCGCATGCGCTGCGGCTTCCGGCGGAGTTCTACACGCAGCGCTCGGCGGGCGAGATCGCCTCGCGCGTCGACCTCAACGAGCGCGTCGCGGACACGGTGTCCGGGGATCTGTCGCAGGTTCTGCTCAACTGCATCACGGCGGTTTTCTTCCTCGTGATGATGTTCGTCTACGAGCGCGACCTTGCGCTGATCGCGGTGGTGGCGGTCGCGCTGGAGCTGGCGGTGTGGCGCGTCATCACCGAGCGCACCGCGGAGCTCTCGCAGCACATGTCGGTGCAGGCGGGAAAGCTTGCCGGCGCCTCGGTCAACGGGCTTGCCAACATCGAGTCGATCAAGGCCTCGGCCCGCGAGGATGGCCTGTTCGCGAAATGGATGGGCCTGCAGACCCAGTACGTCAACTCGGCGGTGCGCGCGCAGGGCATCGCGCTCGCGCTCGGCCAGGTGCCGACGCTGCTGAGTCTCGCGGTGAATCTCGCCATCCTCGGCATCGGCAGCCTGCGCATCATCGAGGGGGAGTTCACGGTCGGCGGCCTGGTCGCATTCCAGACCTTGCTCGCGAGCTTCGCCGCGCCGGCGCATGCGCTGCTCGGCCTCAACCAGAAGATCCAGACGCTGCGCGGCGATCTGACCCGGCTCGACGACGTGCTCAATTACCCGGCCGAGGGTCTCGATGACGCCGCGGCAATCCCCGGTGCGGTCGCGCCAACGGGCGGGTTCGAGCTGCGGGACGTCTCGTTCGGCTACAACCGGAACGAACCGCCGCTTATCGAAAATGTTTCGCTGACGCTTGCCCCCGGACGCCGGGTCGCGATCGTCGGCGCCTCCGGTTGCGGCAAGTCGACGCTGGCGCGCCTCGTCGTCGGCCTGTATCGCCCATGGAGCGGCGCGATCCTGTTCGACGGCCGTCCGCGCGGCGCCTGGTCGCGCGCATCGCTCGCGGCGTCGCTCGCATTCGTCGACCAGGACGTGGTGCTGTTCGAGGGGACGATTCGCGACAACCTCGCCATGTGGGACCCCGGCATCACCGATGCCGCAATCGAACAGGCGGCGCGCGACGCCTGCATCCATGACGTGGTCATGGAGCGCGCCGGCGCCTACGCGGCGCCGGTCGAGGAGGGCGGCCGCAACTGGAGCGGCGGCCAGCGGCAACGCCTCGAGCTCGCACGCGCGCTGGCAGTGAATCCGCGGACCTTGGTGCTCGACGAAGCGACGAGCGCGCTCGACGCGGCGACCGAGCGCGCCGTGCAGGAGAATCTGCGCCGGCGCGGCTGTGCCTGCCTCATCGTCGCGCACCGCTTGTCCACGGTGCGCGACGCGGAAGAGATCATCGTCCTTGATCGCGGACGGGTCGCGGAACGCGGCACGCACGACGAGCTCATCGGCATTGCGGGCGGACACTATGCGAGGCTCGTCGCCTCGGGGATGGAGTGATGGACGCCGCCGACAAGCTGCTTTGTGCCTGCCGTTTCCTCGAACCGGCAATCGGCTCGCGATTCGCCTGGCGAGCCGGCACGCGTGAAAATGCCGAAACGGACGAATCCGAGTTGATCGAGATGCTCGCGGCGAGCTCCGGGCTGCGCGCGCGGCGCGTGCTCCTCGACGGCGCCTGGTGGCGCGACGCGGGCGATCCCATGCTGGCGCGGCTGGACGATCGGGACCGGAGCACCGCCACCGGCGATGCCGGCAAAAAGTACTGGGTCGCGCTGGTTCCCGGCATCGCTTCCGGGTACCGCCTGTACTCGGCGGAGCCGCTTCCCGGCATCGGCGAGGGCGCGGTCGTCGACGAGGCCATCGCGCATCGCCTGTCCCCGTTCGGCTTCACCTTCTACCGGCGGTTTCCGGAACGTTCGATGTCCGCGATCGACATCGTGCGCTTCGGGTTGCGCGGCAACGGCGGCGACATCGGCGTGCTGCTGCTCGCCGCGCTTCTCGCGGCATTGCTGGGCCTGTTGATCCCCGTGATCAGCGGCAAGCTCATCGACGTCGTGATCCCGGCGGGCGACGCCGGCCGCGCCTGGCAACTCGTCGGCGGCCTGTTCGTCGCGGGCATCGCGGCCTTGCTGTTCGACGCGATGCGCACGGTCGCCGTGCTAAGGGTCGAGGCGCGCGGCGGTGTCGGCATGCAGGCGGCGATCCTCGATCGCGTGATTTCGCTGCCGGCCACCTTCTTTCGCCGGTTTTCGAGCGGCGATCTGTCTTTGCGGATGGCGGCGGTGAACGCGATCCAGCAGGCCGCCACCGGCTCGACGGTGGGCGCGTTGCTGACCTCGCTGTTTCTTGCCGGCAATTTAGGACTCATGTTGTGGTACAGCCCGCGTCTTGCTGCGGCGGTCGTCGCGATGCTGGCGCTGGTGCTTGCGGTGTCGGGCGTGATCGCGGTGCTGCGATTGCGCTTTGCCCGCGAACTCGAGGAACTTCACGGCAAGCTCAGATCGCTCGCATTCGAATATCTCGTGGGCATTGCGAAGATCCGCACCAGCGCGTCCGAGGAGCGCGCGTTCGCCAACTGGCGCGCGCGCTATCTCAGGTTCCGCGGGCTTCACGTGAAAAGCGAAAACCTGTCGAATCTCGAGGCGGTGGCGCTCAACCTCCTCTATCCGGCAGTGCTGATCCTGGTGTTCTCTCTTGCGTCGGAGATCATGCTGCAGGACGCGCAGCCGGACCGGCGATTCTCGACCGGCGACTTCATCGCGTTCAACGCGGCGATGTTCAGTCTGCTCGGCGCGGTGCAGATGCTGCTGTCGACGGCGATGAGCCTGGTGCACCTGAAGCCCGTCTGGGAGCGCGCGCGGCCGATCGTCGAGACCATGCCGGAGCGCCTGTCTGCGCCGGGTGCGGCGGACACGGCGGTCAGGCACGATCCGCAGGGCGGAATCGACATCAGCGGCCTCGGTTTCCGCTACCCCGAGGGCCCGGAAATCCTGATCGACGTGAATCTGTCGGTCGCGCCCGGTGCGTTCGTCGCCATCGTCGGCCCCAGCGGCTCCGGCAAGTCGACGCTGTTTCGGCTATTGCTGGGATTCGAGCGCCCGGACAGGGGCGGGGTGTGTTACGACGGTCACGGCCTCGCGAGCCTGGACCTGCGCTTTCTCAGGCGCCGCATCGGCACGGTGTTGCAGGGCGGGCGGTTGTGGTCGGGCGACCTTTACACCAACATCGCCGGCGCCGGGACCGTGCCCATCGAGCGCGCATGGGAAGCCGCGCGGGTGGCCGGCCTTGCCGAAGACATCGAGGCCATGCCGATGGGGATGTATACCGTCGTCGGCGAAGGCAGCAGCACGCTCTCGGGGGGGCAGCGCCAGCGCGTACTGATCGCGCGCGCCGTCGTGCACCGCCCGAGAATCCTGCTGCTCGACGAAGCGACCAGCGCGCTCGACAACGACTTGCAGGCTGTGGTGCAGACGGGGCTCGCGGGACTCGATGCGACGCGCGTGGTGATCGCGCACCGCCTGAACACGGTCCGCCACGCCGACCTCGTCGTGGTACTGGATCGCGGACGCATTGTGCAGCAGGGAAGTTTCGCGGACCTGGCATCGTCGCCGGGCATGTTCGCCGAGTTGCTGCGCCGGCAGATCAAGTGATTCCGAACCCGGCGCGCGGCCGGCTCCGCCAATGAAAAACCCGCTGCAGGTTTCCCCGCAGCGGGTTTCGATGGAATCTTGAAGCTCAGTTATTTTTGGTCGAACTGCCTGCCGTTGCGACCTGCGCACCGGCAATACCCGGCTGCTCGCGCTTGGCGGTAACGACAACGGTGTCCAGTTTCACCACCGGCTGCCCTGCCTGCGAGCGTTTGGCGGTGACGATAATCGGGTCGAGCTTAACGATTTCGCCCTGACCGCCGGACACGCCGTCGAGTTCCTGATCGCTCAATTCGCCGTCCTGCGCGATGCCGGACTTTTCTTGTGAACCCTTATTCTCCGAATTTGCCATGTGTACTGTACCCCTCGGTTGTTTGCTGGTTTCCGGTCCCTTGCCGCAACCTGCATCCAGACGTCATGAACGTGGCTACATGGTAGACGACGAATCCGGAGAACTCAACAGGTAAAACGGGGGTGGAGCCGCCTATTTTGGGTCAGGTGTGACTTATTTCATCCGCAAAACCGTGAATTAGCACCATTTACGGTGTCGGCACGTAAACCAGTGCTGCGTCGCGGGAGTCCGCCGTCCGGACCTTCTCCGGAGCGCGAAACACGTTTCCGGTTGCGGCGCGATGGCTTTGCGGCCGGATTCCCGGTCCCGGTGTTCTGGTATAATTCGGTCTTCAATACGCGCCCGTAGCTCAGTTGGATAGAGTACTTGGCTACGAACCAAGGGGTCGTGGGTTCAAATCCTGCCGGGCGCGCCAGTAAAGTTCAAAGGGGTTGGATCGAAAGGTCCGACCCCTTTTCCTTTGCCCCGCAGCAACCGAAACCCGACCTGGGATCGGAGTCGGTTAGTTCCCCGCATCCGCGTCGACCTGAAGAAGAGAGTGCCGCCGCCAAGCCTTCTAGGCGCGGGGAATATTCGTTTGACCGATAATGCATGACGCAGCAAGCCATTCGTGCAATCCCGTTGTGCGCAACCCCGTCCGGTCAAGGAATAGGCAAATGCACTGGAACCTGGAACATCAGGATGTGTTCACGCACTGGCACACCGAGCAGATCCGTTACTCGGACCAGGATGCGCAGGCACACGTCAACAATGTCGCGTTCGCCGTCTATGTTGAAACGGGATGGACCAGCCTGTGCCATGCGCTCGACACGGTCCCCGGCATGCGCGATCCCGGCTTCGTTCTTGCCGATACCACAATTACCTTTCGCCGCCTGGCAACGTGGCCGGGCGAATTGCGAATCGGCTCCCGGGTGATCGGGCTTGGCGCGGATTTCTTTCACATCGGCACGGGCCTGTTTCTGCTAGACGAATGCATCGGTACCGGAAAGACGGAACTCGCATGGATGCACGATGGCAGGCGCGAGCCCATGCCTGCCGACATCAGAGCGCGCCTCGCGCAGGCGCTCGGCGCGTGAGCAAGGCGCCGCCGTCTCTCCCAAGGCGAATCGGTACCCGCATTTTTTGCCGCAGCTTGCAGGCTCGCGTTCCAGGCAGGTTGCTTGAAACGACAACCCCTACTCCAGCGCGTTGAATTGTACGGGCAATCATCCTCATGCTTGACTATCGTCAAGCCGTGCCCAGTCAGGTTGAGTAGAGTTGATGTGACGCAATTGCCAGCGAGCCGGTCGGTTGGCTGGTGATGCGATCACTCGGCTTGAACAGCGGACTGCTTGCAATGAATCTCGAAGCGCAGTTGCCGGTTGCGGAACTCGATCTGCAGCGTGAACTGGTGCAGGCGCTGTCGAATGCGGACTGCTATCCGCACGCGGTGGGAAGCATCTCCGTGATCGAGACGCATATTTCCTTCGTCGTGCTCACGGGAGAGTTTGCCTACAAGATCAAGAAATCGGTCGACCTTGGTTTTCTCGATTTTTCGACGCGGGAGCAGCGCCGTTTCTTCTGCGGGGAGGAGCTCCGTCTCAATCGCCGCCTGGCGCCGGACCTGTACCTGGGCGTGGTGGCGATTGGCGGCACGCTCGCGCAGCCGCGCATCGAAGGCGCGGGCGAGGCGATCGAATACGCGGTGAAGATGCGTGAATTTCCGCAGACGTCGCTGCTCGACCGGGTGGTGCGCCGGGGCGAGTTGTCGCCGTGGCAGCTCGATTGTCTGGCGGGCACGATTGCGGACTTCCACGCGCGCATCGGCCGCGCCGGTCCGATGCAGGGATACGGCAGCCCCGGGGCGATCCGCGCGCCGATGGCGCAGAATTTCGGCCAGTTGCGTGCTCTGTTGGGAGCGACCGAGGATCGCGTCGAGCTCGACAAAATCGAAGCATGGAGCGAGCGCGAATGCCAGCGCCTGCGCGAGTGCTTTTCGGCGCGCCTGGAATCGGGTTTTGTGCGCGAATGTCACGGCGATCTGCATCTCGGCAACATCGTTCTCATCGACAACGAGCCGCAGGTGTTCGACTGCATCGAATTCAATCCGAACCTGCGCTGGATCGACGTCATCAGCGAAGTCGCCTTTCTGGTGATGGACCTCGCGGAACACGGGCGGGTCGATTACGCGCGCCGTTTCCTCGACCGCTACCTGGAATTGAGCGGCGACTATGCGGGCCTCGAGGTGCTCGATTTCTATCTGGTCTACCGCGCAATGGTGCGGGCGAAAATCTCGCGCATGCGCGCCATGCAGCACGCGCTGGCGCGCAATGAGCGTGACGCGGCGCTTGCCGTCTACAACGCGTACCTCGCCTTCGCGCAGCGCGCCATGGCCCCCCGGCCGCGCATGCTGGCGATCACGCATGGCGTATCCGGATCGGGCAAGACCTTCGTTTCGCAGGCGGTGCTGGAGGCGTTGGGGGTGGTGCGCGTCCGCTCCGACGTCGAGCGCAAGCGCATATACGAACTCCCGCCGCTGGCCCAAAGCGGTTCCGGACTGGGCACCGGACTCTATGGCGAGGAGGCGACGCGCGCGACCTACCGCGAATTGCTGCGTGAGGCGCAGCTCATCGCGACACGCGGATTCCCGGTGATCGTGGACGCGACTTTTCTCAGGCGATCGCAGCGCGACGCGTTCCGGGCGCTGGCCGGCGATCTCGGGGTGCCGTTCGTGATTCTCGATTGCACTGC
>Ga0315281_10003526_pt1 | contig 22873 bp, 24 predicted proteins | sample YL17G07_0_MG_FD_204540 | JGI IMG/M metagenome (GOLD analysis project Ga0315281, IMG submission 204540) | Sediment microbial communities from Yellowstone Lake, YNP, Wyoming, USA - YL17G07_0 | ecosystem: Environmental > Aquatic > Freshwater > Lake > Sediment | place: USA: Wyoming | collected... | reverse complement strand
TCCTCTCCATTGGAAGCGGTTTCCACCTCATATCCCTCTTTGATTAATATCACAGATAGCATGTGCCTAAAATTTTCTTCATCATCCACAATAAGAATGCGTTTGGGAATCATTTCTCCCTCCTCATCGTTTATCGTTGTCGAAGCTCGTATCGAAGCTCGTATCGAAGCTCGTCAATAGTTTCAAAGGTTACGGTTACGAGGCCCGTATCGTTAATAGAAGGTTACGTGTCTCGTTTTTTAAACCTGGTCCAAGCAGACGATAAATTATACAATTGCCTACCCGATTTATCGCCTCTAAGTCTCTGAAACTTGCTATTTTTTTCTTCATTATTTCAACCACCATTACCCTTTGCCGATTGACGAAACGGGCTTCGTGACCCTCACCGCTTACCTTTCCCCATGCACTATCCTCCATCGTCTTAGCCAGGTTTAGGCAACGGGAAAATATACTTCAAAGGTGGTCCCTTTTCCGACCTCGCTCTCCACCCTTATTTCCCCTTCCAAAGATTCAACAATTCTTAAGGAAATCGATAATCCAAGCCCCGTTCCTTTATCGGGAGCTTTGGTGGTAAAAAAGGGGTCAAAGATATTTTCTAAATCTTCTTTTTTGATACCGCTCCCCGTATCGGAGATTCGGATTTTGACCAATCGATCCCCCTCTGAGAACTTCTTGAAGAGAGCAGCTAATGGATCCGTCTTCCGCATGCGGGAATAATCCGATTCCGTAGGATCACTTTTTCGTCTTCGAGGATAAATCCGCTGGAATCGATCCACATCCAGATTCTCCACAACATGTGTACTCGTTTGAATTCGTAAAATACCCCCCTTTGGCATCGCATCGATCGCATTCAAAATAATGTTGATAAAAACCTGAGAAAGCTGAAATTCATCCCCTTTGATCGCAGGCAGATCGGATTGGAGGTTGAGCCGGGTCTCGATATTTTTAAAATTATTTTGATAGGATAATAAAGAAAGGGCGCTTTCAATGACTTTATTGATCTCCACGTCCTTGATTTCGAATTTGGATGGTCTTGCAAAGTCGAGAAGTTCGCGGACGATTCGGTTAATTCTCTCTATTTCTTTCACAATCCTCTTCAAATAATCTTTAGATTCTTCACGATCCAATCCTTCCTTTTGTAAAATGCTCGTATATCCCAGAATGGCTCCCAAAGGGTTTCCAACCTCATGGGCCACCCCTGCTGCAAACCTCCCGATGGAGGCGAGTTTCTCCGTCCGGATCAGTTCTTCTTGGGCTTGCTTCAATTTCTTGTTGGTAGATTCAAGGGATTCTAAATAATTCTCCAAACTTTCTTGATTCTCCTTTAATCTTTCGATCATTCGATTGAAAGATCCGATGAGTTGTCCGATTTCATTTTTTGAGGTCGTTTCTATTTTTTGACTGAAATCCCCATCGCTGATCCTTTGAGTCAATCGAACAAGATCTTTGATGGGCTTGACTAAAACGCGGGATAGCAAAAAGCTCCCGAAGATGATCAGGACAATGGCATCGAGGATGATGGTGATCAAAATGATCCTTTTCGATTCTAATAAACTCATCACCAAATCTCCAATGGGAACCTCCATTTGAATACCACCGATAATTTTCCCCTGATGCCATAAGGGTGAATAAAGTACCATTTTTTTATAAAAGGTTGATAAAAAGATTCCGGATTTATCAATTTCAGCCACCAATTCACCTGTCTGGATAGTCTTTTTCATGAAAGGATCGGTGGATGGTTTATTAACCCACTCTGGTTTTTTGCTGGCGATAATTTTAAGTTGATGATCAACAATCAATAATTCATAAAATCCCTTCTCTTTGATATAGAGGCGAACAAAATCTTGAACCTCGTTTTGCACAAGGGGGTGACTTAATGTAAATTCCTTTTTATCTCGTGATATAAAATCCATGATGGTTTGGAAATCCTGGATCATCCTTTCCCCATATCGGATCTTTTCCTGTTTGATGTTCCTTTCATTGATCTCGGAGATCGTAAACCCGATTAACAGAATAGCCGCCAGCATAAGAAACGAAATATTGATGATGACCTCTGACCTGAGGCTTAAAGTTATTTTTTTAAATAACCAAATTTTTTTCATAGTAAGGAAATTAATGTTTGTCGTTGTCGAAGCTTGTATCGATGCTCGATAATAGAAACTGGATAGTCGCGCTTCCATATGCTATTTTTGAGATTCGATACAACTCTGTCATCACCGTCAAACAAGTTTAATTTAAAATCACCTTTCTTTGAAATCTTTCCATTTGGTAGCAAGATTATACAGTTGTCTGCTCGATTTGTCATAAAGATCAATTAGATTTTCACAAAACTTGGGGTCAACATAACCCGAATACAAATCCCGAGCATGGCTTAAAGATACGATCATTTCATTGCTTTCCGCCATCGCATCATCTAAGTATTTTTGGAACCCTTTTTTCTGGTGTTTTTTAGAATATCCCTCGGCCCTCCGGGGTAGAGCCCCGATATTACCACTCAAGCTATCTGCTTGATATTTTCCTCAAAGCTATTGATGAATCTCTTTCTCTTTGTCCCGTGATTCTTTAACTCATGCTCTCGCCATCTTGCCTCATTACGCTTTTCATATACTTCAAATCCCAATAACATCCACGGTCGAAACTTACGCGTTGACCGAACATCTCCATTATTGTGTTTCCGTAATCTTGAATTTATGTCGTTAGTGTAGCCAAAATAATACCTATTGTTCACAAGGCTCTTCAGGACATAAACATAGAACATCTTCCCCCTCCGGGGCGGAACCTATAAGCCGCGGAATAGCTTTTGCTGATCGACGCAATTGATCTGCTAAATCGTTCTGTTCGGTTCGCGGAAGTTTTGGAACAATTTTGCTTATAACTTCGATAGAAGCAGAGTATGTATTTTGATACACTTCCAAATCCATAAAACTTCTTATGGGAGTTTTCATTATACTGTTCCTAATCTTTAAAAGTAATTAACGGTTATCGTTATCCAAACTCGTATGGAGGCTTGTTATGGATGCTGGACAATCGAGCTTCCTTTTTCGAGCTTCGAATTTCGATACAAGCTTCGTTACCGACAAACGTAACTTTGTAACCAAACGGGCTTCGTGACCCTTACCCTTCAAACATCTTCATTTTTTCACGACCAACTTTTACAATATGGAAAAGTTACCTATTTAGATAAAGATACCAATTGATTATATTCTTTCCATAGAAGAGTGAAATCACAGCGCCAAGGGAAAGAAACGGTCCAAAGGGTATTGCATATTTAAAATTTTTCCCTTTCAAGACCATAATCGTAATGCCGGTGACAGATCCAATGAGTGAACTTAAAAGAATGGTGAGAATGACAGCTTTCCATCCCAAGAAGGCGCCAATCATAGCCAGCAATTTCACATCTCCTCCTCCCATCCCTTCCCTTTTAAAAAGCCACTGATATAAGGTGGCGACTAAAAATAGACTCCCCCCTCCCAATAGGACTCCTATGAGGGAATTGGAAAAAGTGATTTGGGGAATGATGAGAGAGACTAATAAACCCACACCAATCCCTGGAAGACTGATCACATCAGGGATGATCTGATGGTATAGATCAATGACAGTGATAACAATTAATGCTGAGACAAATGCAAAATAGACGAGATAACTCAGAGAGGGCCCAAATTTTATGATCAAAAAAAGCGAACTCAGCGCTGTGATACCCTCGACCAAAGGGTATTGAAGGGAAATTGATCCCTTACAATATCGGCATCTCCCTCTTAACAAAAAATAGCTGACCACAGGAATATTATCATAAAACTTGATAGCATTTTTACAATGAGGACAGTGGGACCCCGGCCAAACGATGGATTCCTCTTTCGGTAGTCTAAAGATACAGACATTTAAAAAACTACCTACCAGCGCTCCAAAGACTATAGAGATAAGATTTAACATCTAAGTCATCCGCTTTCGCATAGCGCATAGAGCATAGCGCATAGCGTACTTCATTTCAACGAGTTCTGGAAATTCGTAATTTGCCGACAAAGATGATCAAGTTGATCCAAGAGTTTATTTAGATACTCTTTCGATATTAAATCTCTTTTTCCTAATAGGAATAAAATATTTGCGTTCTCATAAGTAGATCTCCGTGCCATATTCAAGAACTGCTTAAATTCCTTCTTAGAGGAAGAGCCTGATCCTTCTGCTATATTGTTAGACATGGACATTCCAGCACCTCTAAGTTGTTCTGCAAAGCGATACAATCTTTTCTGATCAAGACCATCAGCTATATCGAACAGTTCGTCGGCAATCTGAATGGCCAATTGCCAGATCTTCAAATCTTGGAACCTGAATTTGACCATATGCTACTTCCTTTCGTTTCGCTATGCGCTATGCGCTACGCGTGTTTTACTTTGCGTCTTATCGATGGCATTCCAAATCCTGAATCATCCACCTCAAATCTTCTACTTTGGATTTTGCTTTGGGCGCCATTTCAATCCCCTTGCTATAATAATATTTTGCTTTCTCTAAATCTTTCATCCCCGTAGCGTAAGTATTCCCCAGTTCTATATAAGGATTTATAATATCGGGAGCTAATTCAATCGATTTTAAAAATTCTGAAATCGCCGCCTCATATCGTCCTGAATCTTTATAAACAAGCCCCAGCCGGAAATAAAGGTTGGCATTTTTAGGATTTCTGGATTGTAAATATTTTAAAACCTCTTCGGCCTTTTTATACTCTTTTTGTCTCTGGTAAAAAACGGATAGATTGATTTTGATTGTGTCATCATCCGGTCTCAACGACATGGCAGTTGCAAACTCCTTCAATGCTTTTTCAGGTTCATCCAGTCTTCCGTAAACAATCCCAAGGTTATTTCGAGATTGATAATCGTATGGAAGCAATTGAACTGCCTTCTCAAGATACTGAACCGCCTTCTCATCCATTCCCAATTCCATATAGACCACGCCCATTAATGCGTTTGCCGTACTACTTTGGGGATGTTTCTCCACCGCGTCAGTCCATAACGTATAGCTGTTTTCCCATATCGTGTTTTGCCGGATGGTCATGAATGAGTAACCCGCCAAAAGAAACAGAAAAACTGCAACGGATAATAGCTTAAAGAAACCTTCAGAAAACTTTTTGTGTTGATAAACGTAGAAACGGTCGAAAGCGAGCCCCAGCATAAACGCGTAAGAAAAAGAGGCTATGAAGACATACCGATCGGCTTTAAGAGTACTGATAGGAATAATATTGAGGTAGGGAAGAAGGGTAATAAAGAAGAAGAAAAAGGAGAAAAAAATGACCTTCGTCCGGCGAAGAGACAGGACACTGATGACAAAAAGGGAGAACGTGATGAGGATCAAGATCACATTTTTCAAACAGAAAACTGGCATGGACACGAAAAAGGAATAAGCCGCCGAGTAATTGATCGTGAAAACGAGAAGTTTTATATTTTGTAAAAAAACATATAAAGAGACGAGGAAATTACTTAGACAACTATCTCCACGATAAGCTTTGATGCCCCCGGCTTCCAACATCACCTTCATCAAAATGAAAGTAAATATTATGGAGACACTCAAAGATAGGCCCAAGAAGAGCCAATGGCTTTTGAAGAAACTAACCAATCCCTCTTTCCTCTTAGTTATCTCATAGATGAGAATGATACCTGGGAATATGACCGCGGCAGGTTTTGAAAGCGTGGCAAGGAGGATGGAGACGAGGACCATACTGAAGTAAAAGATCTTCCTTCGACCAACCTTCTCCCGCCCTTTAAGATATAGATAGAACGCCAGAAAGAAGAAGAAACCTTGAAGAACCTCCTTTCGAGCCGCAAGCCAAGTGACAGCTTCAACGTGCATAGGATGGGCAGCAAATAAGAGTGCTCCAAAAAGGGCAACCCGTCCATGTGAATCCGAAGGGGCTTTTTCCCTTAAGTTCATAGAGAGGTGAAAGAGAGTGAAATAAACCATGATACAGGTCAGGACGTAAAAAAAGATGTTTGTGATGTGGTAACCTAATGGATTGAGCTTCCAGAAATGATAATCGATGGCGTAACTGAGGACCCGGATCGGTTGATAGGTGGAGGCCTTATGAAGGGTGAAGATAGTCCGGAGGTTCTTCCAATCGAGGCTCTTCACCTGGGAATTACTATATATCATCGAATCGTCCCAGTTGGTAAAGAGGTTCCCCAGTGAATTAAAGTAGAGGCCGGCCACAAGCAAAATCAGAACGCAGAAGGTATAAACCGGAAAAGTCCGGGAAAGACCACCTTTACCTAATGTCATGATCACCCTCGACTTTCTCCTTCCAGCGCCTCCCATCGAAAAAAGTTCTCAACCAGAGTTCGAGGTTCACCCATCTCCAGATGAGAAAATGGTCGTTTCGTTTCCCTTCACAGTATTCAAGGAAGATTCGCTTCACCTTCGGCACATCAAAATATTCTCGTTCTGCAAAGGATTTTGAGGAGATGATTTTCCCAATCCAGTCCCTTAATCCTTTCCTGAACCAGATCTCCTCAGGAGTCGCAAATCCAATTTTGTCCATCCGGTTTCTGACCCTTTCCGGTAAGGTTCCTTTCATCGCCTCTCTCAAAATGACCTTGGTCACTCCTCCATCCATTTTCAGATGAGCTGGAAGGCTGAAACTGAATTCCACGAGTCGATAGTCCAGAAAGGGGAGCCTTGCCTCGAGCGAGAAGGCCATGGAATTCCTGTCTTCGTAGTGCAGGAGTCCGGGAAGGACCGTAAACCGAAAGGCATGATAGAGATAATTGTTCAACTCGTGTTCGAATTTCCTCGGCCAAGAAAAGCTTCGATAATAGTTCTTCCTGAATCCCTCTTCCGCCCATCCCCCTCCATCTCGATCCAGTCCCGGAAAGAACGTCCGAAGTCTTTTCGGAACCATCGCTCCAATAGCCTTCTGGAACAGGAGCCCCATCAGATTTTGATGATGTTTGAGAAACCCCTTCCCTTCCCTCATCAGCAATCCGATGTCGAAGTCCTTTCGTGCCTGACGGAAAAGATAGTAAAAAGAAGGCAGGTATCCCGCCAGCAACTCGTCCCCTCCCTGTCCATCCAGAAGGACGGTGACCTGTCTTTCTTTTGCAAGCCTCATCACTTTCCACTGGGCGTACATACTGGTAGAGCCAAAGGGCTCCTCTTGATATCGGATCAATTGATACAAATCATTTAAGAAGCCTTTCTCGTCGGGGAAAACATAATTCTTCTCTGCACCTGTCCTACAGACCACCTCCTCAATGAATTTCCGTTCATCATAAGCAGGTTCATCAAAGCATGAGGAAAAGGTCTTCTGCCTTTCCCCAACCACTCGGGTATCGATGCTTCGGCTATTAAACATCAGTTGATTGGCCAGGCAGACGATGGAGGAGGAATCCAATCCTCCGCTTAAACAGGAGCCGATTGGAACGTCGCTTTTCAATCTCAAACGAATGGAATCCTGAAGGAGCGACCGGAACTGTTCAGCATAATCCGATATCCTTGGAAGATCCACTTCATTACCTTCAATGTCCCAATAAGACTGAACGGTCAATTGATTTCCTTCAAACAGGAGATATTCTCCTGGTCGTAATTGATAAATGTTTTTGAAAAAGGTTTCCCGGGTATGATCAAGGAGACCGATGAAGAGGTAGTCGGCGATCATCTGTCCATTCGGCTCGATTTCAAACCCATCGATTTCCATCAGAGCTTTAATTTCCGAGGCAAAACAGAACCGTTTTCCATCATAGGCATAGTAGAATGGTTTCACTCCCGCCCTGTCCCTGGAGCAGAAAATTCGATTGGCCCTGAGGTCGACCAGGGCAAAAGCCCACATCCCGTTGAAATGGCGGAGGCAACTCATTCCCCACTCCTCATAAGCAGCGAGGATGACTTCCGTATCCGTGGCTGTTTGAAAGGCATGCCCCCTCCCCTTCAATTCCTCTTTCAGTTCAAGGTAGTTATAGATCTCACCATTGTAGGTGATCCAGAACTCGCCATCCCGATAGGACATGGGGCCATGTCCGGCTGCTGAGAGATCGATGATGGAAAGTCGCCGGTGTCCAAGGGCGAGATCAAAAGAACCATCCTTCTCGTTTTTTATGGGTGGGAAAGACAGTTCTCCCATCGTCTTCTCACCCGAGCAGACCACCCAATGACCACGGGACCGATCCGCTAAAACGTAACCTTCATCATCTGGTCCGCGGTGGCTCATGCCAGCGACCATGGCCTCAATGTCGTGCCCCGCTCGACGATTTTCTAAATCGATCACACCTGCAATTCCACACATGGCTTCTAAAAAATCTCCCGTTTTTTAAAAGGACTCTGCCCTTCCTATCTTCTCAGAAGTTCTTCATAGATGGCGTTGACCCGTTTCTCCTGGACCTCTTTATCAGCTACCTGCAAAATCCGTTTTCGATTGATAATGGCTGCTCCCTTTCTATGTTCCGGATGATCTGCAGCCCAACTCATGGCTTCGCTCAGGGCTTTCACATCGCCCATCTTCACCAGTCTCCCGTTCACTCCATCCTCGACCATCTCCCGATATTGACGGAGATCTCCCAGAATTGGATAGGTCCCGCAGGCCATGGCCTCGTTGAGCGACTGGGGCATTCCGTCCGAGGGAGGGGCCGCCACCATGATATCTGCCAGATTAAAATAGACAGGCATCTCTTGGTGAGGAATGGCTCCAACGAAACGCACCTTCCCCTGCAATCCCATTTCTGTGACAAGGCCCTTTAACTGTTTGACGTAAGCTTCCTTAGAGAAGAGTTCAGCGATCAGGAGTTTTGCCTTTTTCTTCTCCCCATGGAGAGACTGATAGGAGGCAAAAGCCTTAATGATCAAATCTTGATTATAGAAGGGCCGGCAGCTTCTCGGTGAGAAAAAAACGAGGTCATCGGGTTCTAAATCCCACTGTTCTCGAAGGAAATGGACTTCTTTCCCAGGGGAAAACCTGTGGATATCAACACCCCATGTTACACGCCTAATTTTGCGGGCATAATCTCCAATTCCATCAAGCACCTCATCGAGAAAACTTGATTTGGAGGTGATGATATCCGCTCCCTCCAATATCTTTTTGACCAACCATTTTTTTCTTCCACGAAAACTCTGATCAGAAAGGACATCCCCTCCCATTACGGTTAGCACTAACGGTCTGAATCGGGAAAGAACAAGGTTATCTAATTGCTGATAGGCATAGAAAACATGTACCAGATCGGGCCGGATCTTTCGAATGGCTCGTCTCAAAAAGAGAGGAGAAAAGAGAAAGGACAGCCATCGAATTCGACCCATGGGAGGCGTTACTGCACCGGCCAGATCTTTTAAATCCGCTTTTGGAAAAGAATACCAATAGATCTGGTGTCCTCCTTTCAACCCCACAAGCCCCCGTTCCTGAGAGAGAGGGCTGCGAGCGTCAGCAATGATGAGGATTCGTTTTGGTCTTTCCAATTGTTTTCAACCTCGGCGCCACAACTCAAAACAGAGCAGTGTAAAAATAGGATTCGAAAGATCACTCGCCGTGTCTTGCTGATGGCGCTGTAATATCTCTTGCACCGTTTTCGGTTTGAAATAGCCGGTCTTCTTTAAGGCGGACTCACTCAGGATGTCATTCACGAAAGCCCAGAGTTCATTGCGAAACCATACGTTAAGTGGGACATTAAACCCGTGCTTTGGGCGCTTCAAGATTTCTTTTGGTAAATAACGTTCTCCTAACCATCGGAGGATCCGCTTTCCTTCCCGCCCCTGGACCTTCATGAAGGTTGGTAAATTAATGGCATATTCCACCAACCTGTAGTCAAGAAACGGGACACGAGCTTCTAATCCGGAAGCCATTGTTGCCTTATCTACTTTTGCAAGCATTTCATCCGTCAAGGTTGTTTTAAGATCGAATGAAATCCACCGGGCCAGCCGGTTAGGAGATTTCTCTGGAAGATGGGAGAGAAGGAGGTCCTCTGTCCTGACTGGACCAACGTGATAGGCCCAGTCTGGATGATAGAGTTCCTTTTTTTCAACTTCGTTGTAACAATAGAGGGATTGGAGATACATCCATTGCCTTAAGGTCTGATCGTTATATCTCAATGCATCCAGGACCTGCCTGATTCTTATCTGGGTCAAGGTTGTTTTCCAACGAATCGGAGGAATGGGTTCCCGGCAAGCATCCTTATGGAACCCTCTGATCGGCCAGAAGTTGAACCAATCCAGATACTGGTCCAAAAGACTGTGTCTCCAGGGATAACCGCCGAACACTTCATCCCCCCCATCTCCCGTAAGTACGACTTTGACGTGTTTCGATACTTCCTGGGCTATCAGGTACAATGCCAATCCCGAGGAAATTGCAAAGGGCTCATCAAACAACCGAACCAGTTGAGGCAATGTTTTAACAAAATCGAAGGGAAGGTTAATTTCATGATGGTTAGAATCGATATGGTTTGCTACCTGACGAGCCCAAAAGCTCTCATCATAATTTTCCAGGCCTTGGAAACTCACGTTAAAAGTATGGAGTTGCTCCTTCATCATAAACTTGGCCGCTAAAGCGGAAATAAGGCTGGAATCCACGCCACCGCTCAGAAACACACCCAAGGGAACATCAGAGATCATTCGTCGTTTTACAGAATCCTGGAGACAGGTCCCCAAATTTTCTAAAATGTTTCTTCGATCCTCCGAGACTTCTTCCCCGATCGGTAAATCCCAGTAGACTCGATCTTCAACAGATCCATCTTTAATCAATAAATAATGACCCGGCTGCAATTTGCGAATTCCTTTATAGATGGTAAAGGGCGCTGGGATATTCATTAAGGAAAGATAATGATGCAGGGCTTCTGGGTCGATCTCTTTGGGCACTGTCCGTTCGGTAATGATCCCTTTAATCTCCGAGGCGCAAATAAACCGCTCCTGATCGTGGTAATAGACCAGAGGCTTAACGCCCCACCGATCCCTGGCTACAAATAGACAGCGATGCCTTTCATCCCACAGGGCAAAGGCCCACATTCCATTGAAATGGGAAAGACATTCTGTCCCCCACTCTTCGTAAGCGTGTAAGACGACCTCTGTGTCTGTATGGGAATGAAAAGAATGGCCTTTACTCTCCAGGGTTTGTCGCAATTCCTGAAAATTGTATATCTCCCCATTATAGGTAATCCAAAGAGCGCCATTCTCATTGGTCATGGGTTGATGGCCGGCTGATGAGAGATCAATGATCGCCAATCGGCGATGACCCAATCCGACAGATCCATTAACCCAGTAGCCCCAATCATCCGGCCCTCGGTGAGCCATTGTATCCGTCATTTGGCGAAGCAATGGCTCATGAACTTGATTCTCTGGATCAAAATTCAAAATAGCTAAAATCCCGCACATCACTTTTTCCTGTCACATTTACCATTTACGGTTCTCAAATAGACTTCGAAACGATTTTACAAATTTCTTCTCAGAGCAATTCTTATTTATCCAGGACCATGATTCATACGATCGCTTATTGAAGCCTGCTTGATCATTTAGAATCTCGACCATAAAACCTGCAATTTTTTCGGGTGATTTACTGTTAAAAATAGGAGGATATTTTTCGTAAAAAGGAAAGTTGTCTACATGCTCGATTGAAAATGAGATACCTATTGTTCCGTTCATTAATGCCTCTAAAACGGCATAAGTCAGTACCGGGGTTCCAAAGTGCCCAAAACAAAGATCGGCCCCTTGATAATACTTATCAAGTTCATCCCGCTTCATCTCATCTACCCAGATAATCCGATTTTCGATTCCTAATCTCTTGGACAAATTTCTTGATTCTTCGACATCAGGCCCTTTTTTAACCAGGACAAGTTTGGAATGATCATGATTTACAAGAGATAGATACTTTGCATAGGAATGAAGAATAACCTCATTTCCCTTATAATCCGGCATCCTTTTCCAATATCCAGCCCAACAATGTCTCGCTGACGAGAAAAAATAACGATCAGCTTGAATTTCATTACAAATTAATCTTTTATTGACTTCCTTTTGTCGAAACAAAACGGCATCATCCATTATCTTTAAACAATGAGGCAAGAAAAAAACATTTTTCTCAGGGAAGATCTTTCGAAAAGCTTTAATTTGATAAGGGGATACCATCACAGAATCTGAATCTCTGATTGAGACCCGTGCTCTTTCCCGTTCGGCATAGACCCGAAAAGGATGTCTGATGAACCTTAACCTCATCCCATTGTTTTTAAGGCCCGTCCTAATAAAACATTTGTAATCAAGGTCTGAACCAAAACTCCAATAGTGATAACTTATGTCAGCCAGTTTAAGATGGTAGGCATCGGTTCCAGTAGCCAGGCAATGTGTAATTTGATATTCGGCTTTCATCTGTCTTAAGCCTTGAATAACCTCCGCCGAATGATTGTAAATCTGTCCAAACCGTGAGGATAAGTACCAGGGTTCCTCTCGATTGCCATAATGGAATTGAGTGGAATCGTGTCCCGTCTCCCTTTTGCCTAAATAAACATAGTAGGTCTCAACTCCAAATCGATTCAGGACCTCGGCGATCCGAAATGGAAACCCTCCCACTTCAAAAGAACAAAAAATCAAATAACTCACCGTTTTCTCCCGATAAATGAAAAAGAGTTTGCAGTGATTCTAAGTCCTTTTGAGGAATCAATGAGCAGATCGAGATACTTTAATAGACAAAAAACATATCGCATTGAAAGACGCCATAATGCTCTTAAATATTTTGTAGGAATAAATTGTTTAAAGTACTCTAAAAAGAATACAGACAGAAAAGATCCTCCCCCAGCGCTGACCTGTTCAAGAATCGAATCAAACCTACTTTCATCAAATAAAGATCGTATCCCTTTATCTGTAAATCGAAAATAATCGTGTTGATCGTGAATTACATTTAAGAACGGTAACTCCACTACAACATGGCCCCCCTGGCGAAGGACTCGACCGATCTCATCCGCAACGACCCATGGTTTTTGAACATGCTCAAGAACCGCGATACTATAAACGATATCAAAGCAATCACCTTTAAAGGGTAAAAAATGCGCATCTGCAATGACATGCAAGTTCCTTATAGAGGGAGAGATATCCACGTTAATAGCTTTCACCCCTTTTGAAAGATAATGGTCAAATTGCCCAATACCCGACCCAAGATTTAAAACCCTTTTACCAGGAGCATTCTGATTCATCCATTCAAATAGCTTCTGATTCCTCAACCGTGTATACTTTGGTTCGGGTAGCAGCAAAACAACTTTTCTAATGATTTCTTTATATTCCATGTCATGATAATATTGAAATGACCTTTTTTAGAGTTTCGGATACAATTTTTACTTCTTCTTCAGTTAGTTTCGGATATAAAGGGAGCGAGATAGTTCGATTACCTATTTCATTGGCAATCGGAAAGTCTTCAGGCCTATATCCAAACTTCTCTCTGAAATATGTTAAGGTATGAAGGGCTCTATAATTAACGGCGCACCCGATGCCATTTTCCTCCATTTTTTCGATCACTTCATCTCTTGAAACTTCTCTTGGTAAGAGAACCGTAAAGAGGTGATGTCCGCTCCTTTCGTTTCCTTGAGGTCCTTCTGTGAAATCGAGCCCCTCTACATCATTCAAAAGCTCACGATAAAGCACTTCAAGATCCTGACGCCTCTGCCTGTAATGATTCAACCTGTCAATTTGATGGATAAGCAGAGCGGCCTGAATGTCGTCCATATTATATTTCCACCCCATGGTCTCCATATCCCAGTGCTCATACTTTTTCGTATAGCGATAGGAAGCATTCTTCGATATCCCATGGTGTCTTGCAGAACGATACCAGGAGGCATCTTCAGCAGATCTGCAAACCAGAGCGCCCCCCTCTCCGCAGGTCATGCTTTTTGTGGCATAAAAGGAGAAACATGCGGCATGACTCAGCTCACCAGGTCTCAGACCATCTCTGATCCCTTCAATGCAATGGGCAGCGTCTTCAATGAGGATGAGATTATACTCTTCGGCCGTTCTTGAAAACCCGCGCATGTCCACCATCCGTCCATAGAGATGGACGGGCAAAATGGCTTTTGTTTTCTTCGTAATTGCTGTCTCCACTGTTTCGGGTAAAATCATTCCCGTCTTTGGGCATACATCGACAAAGACAGGGGTTGCTCCCGCCTGCAAGATGGCTGTTGCCGTAGCCACGAATGTCATCGGCGTTGTGATCACTTCGTCTCCAGCACCGATTCCGTGTCGCAACAAGGCGAGATGGATAGCACCGGTGCAGCTCGTAAGCCCCACCGCTTCCTCGATTCTTAAGTATTCGGCTAACCGTTTTTCGAAGGCCTCTACCATCGGACCAGTGGTCAAAAATAGAGATTGGATCACTCGATTGGCCGACGTGATATCATCAGACGATAGGTTATGTTTAAAAAACTCTATTTTTTTCTTCATGACTTACCTTTACAAAGCCTAACTTGATCGACAAAAATTCTTTTTTAAAATTTGGATTGAAGATGACAAGGGGATTTTTTTTTGAGAGGTGCCACAAAAATATCAAAACACCACAGAATCCGATCACACAGGTTAAGGCCGTTGCAAGGGAGGCACCGATGTCAGCATATCTTGGGACTAAAACGATATTGAGTCCCATACTGATTATCCCCAACAGTACCGCAGAAATGGAAGCCAGACCGAAGGCCCCAGCCTTGATATAATAAGGCGCCAGGATGGAAGATAAAGGCAGAAACCAAGCCGCCACCATCAGTATTCTGAAATTATTGACGGAGGGCAAGAAGCTGCTCCCTGCATACAAAAGTAAAAGAGGCTTTGCAAACAAGATTATGAAGGAAACGATTACTCCCCATCCATAAAAACCCCATCTCAATGACCTAACAGTTATCTCATAATCGTCCGTGGAATGAATCACTCTTGGATATAGAACCGTCTGAAAAGTCATCGGAACAAACATTAAGTAGAAGGCGGCACTTAAAGCTACTGCAAACATTCCCGCATTGGACTCCCCACAATATTTGAAGACGATCAGCAGGTTAATTTTTGTATATACGAAGGTGGCGATCGTGGCGATGTGCTGTTTGAACCCGGCTGTAATCATCCCTTTTGCAAGGTTTTTGGAAAACCTCCCGGTCAATAAATTATTTCTTCTGAATTTAGCCAAGAGCATGAGAAAAGTGATACCTTGTATGATCAGAACACTTATTAGAACAATTTTGATATCGAGTGAATCAACCCAATAGGCATATCCAACAACGAGAACGTTGGCCATCCCTTGAACCACTCCAATCACAGCAGAATATCTAATATCTCCCATGGCCTGTAGAAAAATGATCAGGTTCCCTGTAAGAACCGTCGCGATCAATAAGACATCAAGGAGTAATAAAAACTTAAAGGTTTCCGAAGAAACCTGTTCTGGCCATCCCAAGACAAAGATGGTTAATGCCGCCGTAGCGAAAAGTCCGTAGATAAGACTCAATGAAAAAGTAGTCATCAATCTTGACCTATCATCTGTTCCGTAAAGAGATCTATTCGCAAAATAATAGATCGCCGTATCCAAGCTCATTCCAAACAGGACAGCAAATAGTCCCACCCAGGTTTGCATTTCTGCATAGATCCCGCGGCCCGAAGGTCCTAAGGAGCGGTTTATCATTGCTGCTGTCACAAACCCAGCGGACATGAAGATCGTTTTGCTTCCTAACATCCAAATAAAATTACGTCTTAATTCCAATGAGAGACGACTCCTTCCACAGACACTTCTAATGTAATTCCCTTTTGCCACTTTTGGTGATAATGGGAATTGTTCTCATCCAGAGTTGTTTTTCCCACCAATTCCTATTTTCTCTATACCATTTGATTGTTCTTGAAAGTCCTTCCTCCCATGGGACTTCGGGTTTCCAATTAAGAGATTGTTGGATCTTTCGAATATCACCCGTATGCCTGAAAACCTGTCCGGGACGGTCACCAACGAATCCAATAATTGAATCATCCTTGCCCATGAGCTTTATGATATCCTGGGCGATCGAAAGAATTGACCGGTGAACACCAGACGCCACGTTGAAAACTTCCCCCTTCACTCTTTTGAGGTCAGCATGAATAATGACATCAATCGCTAAACAGAGATCTTCCACGAATATAAAATCTCTGGATGGACTTCCGTCTCCATGGACGCGAATGGGTTCATTCAGAATGCAACTGGTGATAAATCTCGGTATAGCTTTCTCCAGGTGCTGATATGGGCCATAGTTGTTAAAAGGTCTGATAATCGTCACAGGGGCATCATAGGTAGCCCAGTAAGAATAAACAAGCCTGTCTGCCCCTGCTTTGGCAGAGGCATAAGGACTCATGGGCAGTAACGGGTGATTTTCGTCCATTTTATCTTTCATTGCTGTTCCGTAGACTTCAGAAGTGGAGATGTGAATAAATCTCTCCACCCGGTCCTTGTATTTCAAGACAGCATTCGCGACGGTCTGAGTTCCCAAGACATCCGTCTCGAAAAAAATGTAGTTATCATAAATAGAACGTGTCACATGGGTCTCTGCTGCAAAATGGACCACCACATCTGATTGGGAAACAAGGGTATCGACCAATTCACCGTTTCTGACATTGCCATACCAGAAAACGAGGCGTTCTCCCTTGTTGTCATTAATATTCACAGGCAAATTCTCCACATTTCCGGCATAGGTGAGTGCATCGAGAACAATGATCTTATAATGGGGATACTTATGATAGACAAGTTTGACAAAATTGCTCCCCATAAATCCGACACCTCCAGTGACCAGTATTGTCCTTTCCATCTCCTCTATTCCCTCCATCACGTTTGTTGCATTAATATTGAAAGACTTTTTCCCCCTTGGTTTAAAAGGAGATCAATCACAGAAAGGTAAGGGATAAAGTCTCCATAAAGCTGATCATAGATGGGATATCGATAGTCCTGAAAGACCACTCGAATTCCCTCTTTTGAGAATGCCTCCACCTCAATATAGTTTTTGCCGGATGCCCCCTCATAGAATATATCGGCATTGAATTTCTTACAGATCTTGATGAGCCTTTCGATTCTATCGCCGATCACACCTAACGTTGAAGACCGAGTAATCTTCCCTGTGTCGATGCCGATCACTTCCGCAAGTTTGAAGATGAAATGCATATCGAGATCAATGAGGTATTCCCAATCTCTTGCGTAAGCTTCTTCAAAAATGGATGAATAATGATGATAATAAGGTGCCTTTGAATAATTTTGCCTGATAGAAAAAAGATGTTTTTTCCTCCAGTTCACATCGTTCTTGATCTTTACCTCATTAATTAATGTGTCCCCGTTAAACTTAATCAGTACTGGTACTGTCAGCCATTGAGCCCCATTGGGTGCCTTAATTTTATTTCGATTCCGCCAACCGTGTTTGTCATATTGAACATCATCGTAAATTACGAAAATATCACTACGGTGCATCTGCTCAAAAAAACCAAGCCAGGGAAGATAACCGGGTTGAAGAATCCCAACGATCATGCAATCTTCTCCTTCAAACAGAGATGCCGAAGGATGATCTTTTGATAATAATAATATCCTTCCCAAGTCCCAATATCACAAGGCCTACCCTCAAGAACAAATCCGTATAGTGGAAATTGATTCTTCAATGCCTGGTAGGTCTTGAGGAAATCTACTTCTCCCGTCTCACGATTTATGAATTCTTCTGTCATATATTCAAGGGCCTCGGGCAAAAAAACGGTTCTGCCATAACCTCTCATCGAAGAGGTTTCATTCGTTGAAATATCTTCGATCAAATAAAACTCCCCTTCCGATTTCTTGTATTCGAAGGGTCTTGAGCCCTTGAAAAACTTCCTCTCTTCTTTCGGGATGGTTACCATCGAATTCCATATTCCATAGCCACTCTTGCAAGCATCCAGCATCTGGCGGGTCGCCGATCGTTCAGACAGAAGAATTTGATCGGGGATAGCCATAACAAAGGGCGTTCCTTGGACAAAATCCTTCGCTGTCCGAAGCGCATCTCCCAACCCAAGGGGGGCTTTTTGATAAACAAACTCAAATTCACTTTTTTCGTACAAACCCCTTCTGCTATCAAGATATTCTTTGATCACCTCTTTCCCTTTCCGAATGACCACGCATATTCTTTTTATACCTGAGGAAACAAGTTCTGCGATTGTATGTTCGATGACTGGAAGAGATCCTAAAGGAAACATCTCTTTGGGGATGAATGTCGTTAAAGGCCTCATTCTTGAACCATATCCCGCTGCCGGAACCACAGCTGTTTCAATCCCTTCCATCCTGTCATCTTTAATTGACATACCAACCGTCTTCCCTATCATTTGGGCCGAAAAATTCTCTCTTAGGTGTCGGTGATGCTTCCCTCTATGTCTTGTAAATCCAATGCCTTAATTTTTTTTGTCCTTTTTTCTTCCGCTTTTGTAACGATCTTCCAATAATTGTGTTTCCAAGAGCGATATTGCCAATCCGGGCAATTTCTGCAGAGTTCTATCTCTTGTCCTTTTCGGGACAGATGCATTTGGCGATAGTATTCGAATTCCTCCCCGTGCCAGATTTCTTTAATACTCCTTTCATGAATGTTTCCCATATCCGTTTTTGCTGCGATGTCAAAACCGCAAACCATTACCTTGCCCCTTGAGTCAATGTTTAATCTTTCAAAGATAAAAGGACATGGGATCATTGCTTTAGGGGGCAAATAGGGTGTTGGATCTGCAGATTTCGAAGGATCATTTATACCCCAGGTGAGGTATTTTCTTTTCTGAAAGTTATCCACGATGGGTTCCCAAAATTTGACTACGGCATCAATATTCACATCCACCTGGTTGATGCCACTGGCAATGATTTTCGTTGAGCTTTTTAAACGATTTCTAAGGTCTACCATCCTTTTTACATTTCTTAATAATACATCCCATTTTAAACCCCTTCTCACCCTCGAATAGGTCTTAGAATCTCCGGCATCCACACTGAATTCGATCATGTCGATCTGAGCTTTAAGTAATTTGATGCTGCTCTCAGTTGAGAATAATGAACCATTTGTGATCAAACCCACCTTTGCTCCAACTTTCTTTGCATACTCCATTAATTCCACTGCCTTGGGGTGAAGCATAGGTTCGCCCCCACCTGATATTCTTACCCAGGCACCATATTTCCCACATTGGTCTGCAATGATCCGAAAAGTATTCTCCTCCATAAACGGTCGATCTTTATAATCCATCCTTATTTGAGAATTGGTATAAGGGCAATTCGGACATTTCGCATTACAAATATAGACAAATGAAAGAACGCACATCATCGGAAATTCTTGAGCCTCTTGCCTTATACTGTAGTTTTCCTGGGCATGTTCTGCTTTCTCAATCATTTATTACCTCTATTACCTCTGCTTCATAATGTTAGCCTATCTTACTCTTCACCGAAATTCCCAAATTCCTAACTTTTTTAAGAACGTCATTTGTGACCCGATTCATCCTCGCAATAAGTCCAACATGCGGATGATTTTCCCAGCAATTTAATCTATTTTCTGTGTATCTTAGTTTACTTAATAAACGAAGCGGTTCAGCACCGGCACTTAGCTCTAAAGTATTTGATTCATTTTCCGGATGTATATATAACAACCATGATTGCGGCCCGGGGTGCGGCCAATCGAAAGGTTTGCAAATCAAACCTTGTTCTGCTGCAAGTTCCCTCATTCGATTTAGTGTATATTCAATACAGTCAGGGTAGTGCCAATCATTCCCTTCGTAATTGTCTTGACCCTCACGAAAGGTGGCAGCAAAAACAGCTGTAGGATTCATCACTTTTTTGGCCTCGGAAAGACACTTACTAATTTGCGCCTGAGAGGCGTGAATAAAGATTTCTTGTGCTAAAACGAAATCGAACTTTTGATTGAAGATACTTAATGTGAAATTCCTGTCATGACTAAATGTGGGTTTCTTTATTCTTATTAAATCGTTGCCAATTTCATTCGCCATACTGGCTTCAATCAGCCAAGGTTCTGGCTCTATACCAAAATATCTACCAGACAATAGATAAGGGATAAAAAGCCTGCCTGCTCTGAGCGAACCACAGCCGATGTCGAGCAGATAGTGATATTCCCTTAATCCAAGGGCCGTAAGGAGGTTAAACTGCGTTGCAGCTACGAGGTCATATAACGAAGAAGAGCCAACAAAAGCTCTATAGTGATGAGATCCTACGGGAAGATCTATTCCGAGTACTTCTTTCTCGCTTTTGCTTAACATCATTATTCCTCCATTTAGAGATTATCTTACACTGATACTTCTTATTAAATTCCCAAATTCAAAATTAAATTCACAAAATGTAAACTCAATCGTCATTTTCAGAAGTTAGATAATACAAGGTCCCAATTGATACGATCACCTATAGGTACCTCTCCCACCAATCTTGCAGGAACACCAACGGCAACGGCGAAGGGCGGTATGTTCTTAGTAACAACAGCACTGCTACCTATGAGGGCCTCTTGACCAATAATGACGCCAGGATTTATTACAGCTCCAGCTCCAATACGTGCTCCCCTTTCAATCTTAGGCGCCTCTATTAATCGGTTCTTATTAGGATGTGCTCGACCACCCATGTTCTTGGAATTCGCTGTCTGAACTCCCTGTGCAATAAATACACCATCTTCTACTTGAAGGTAGGAAGTGAGATGGCAATGACTTGCCGTAGTAACAAAACTACCTATGACATTATTACCTTGTGACAGGCAAAGCGATCCTATCTTAGTATGGTTGCCCACTATTGTGTTTTCAAGAAGCACCGTATGATGATATATATGTGAATACTTCCCAATTCGACAGCCACTATAAATAATTGCGCCAGAATGTATATGAACACCATCCTCAAGAATTACAGGATCGTCTGTTTTCGCATAACCAACAATGGCTCCATGCTCAACTATAACGTCTCTCCCTCTAATGACTTTAACAGTCTTAACTTTTTGATAAATGCTCAAATTTCCACCTCCCTCTCAATTTGTATGGCCTCATTGCCCAAACCTCCATTTTGAATTTCACTTAACTTCATTACACCACTCTAATGTTAAATCTAAGATATTCTTGAGGACTATTGGCATATGGCTAAGAAAATAGTATTCATCAATAGCATGAGGATTTTTTCCTCCCCCTGGTCCGTATAAACAGATATTTTGAGTTGGAAAATGCCTCATATCACAATGTCCTGTTACTGCAACGGTAAGGACTTCTTTGTTTGAATTTCTTTCAATGATTTTCTTTAATTTTGTGATAAGGGGATTGTCTCTATCGGTTCTATAGGCTGGCGTTTTAAGCTTAGATTCCTTTATCGTTATTCTATTAGATATGTTCCCAGCTATATTTTTAACTCTCTCAATAATGTTATCCGGAGAGTACTTGTCAGAGAACCCAATTTGAATTCCTAAATTGGCATCTGCAGGAACAGATCCATGCCAAACACCGGAACAGAAAGAGCCTACATTCAAAAAATAAGGCTTATCGATCCCTTCAAAAGTATCTCCTTGACGGTTGAGTTCATTAACGAACCTTTTTAATTGATCGATGAATTCCATCGCAAGATAAATCGGATTAATTCCCCTTTTTTCCACGCAGGCTGCAACAGGTTCACCTTCTATTTCTACATCTATCCAAACCTGACCTAAATGAGCATGAATAATTCTTTCTGACCATGTACCATCTACAATTAATGCCCCGTCAGCCACATACCCATTTTCAACTAGTATCCTACTCCCTTCGCCAGTTGTCTCATCTTCAATTACAGATTCTATTATCAAGTCCCCATTAAGCTTTATGTTTAGGTTTTTCAAAACATTTACAACCATTAAAATAATGGCTATCCCCGCTTTATCATCCTGTGCCCCCCTACCATAAAGTATGTTGTCAATAATCTCTCCAGAAAATGGCTGTCTATCCCATCTTTGGAGGCCATCAATAGGAGTCACATCACAATGAGCGTTCAATATCAACGATTTGTAAATCGAACTGTTCTCCCCACGAATTGTTGAAACCAGATTGATTGATTCAGCATCATCTCTTGAAAAAAATGTTTGGACATTTAGACCAAGGGTTTCCATTTTGGACTTTATAAGAAGTTGAGCTTCCTTTTCTTTGCCGTAGACAGAGTTTATACGTACTAACCTCGATAAAAAATCCGTATATATCGGTAATAATTTTTCTATTTCAGATGTTATTTTTTCTTTATCCGTCATTGTTATGATTGGACTTGGAAAGGATTTTCTTGTATCTCATACCTTGCTTGATCGAGCCTTCGTATACTCTTTCAGCAATCCCTTCTTTCTTAAATCCATTCTTCTCAAATACTCGTTTTGCAATAAAGTTATCCTTGAGTACCCATCCCCAAATAGATTTTAAATTCTTTTTTTCCGCTACCTGAGAGATGATATGAAGAAGTTTACTTCCCATACCTAGATTTTGATCCTTAGCGAAGAAGGCGATTTCTCCATCTCGGTTTATATACAGAATGACTACACCCAATAGGGTACCATCTCGTACAAACCCTCTTATTTCTATTTGGTTATCTTTCAGCCATTCTTTCGTTTCAACCAAATTGACGGGCTTCGTCAAAAGGAATTCGCTGTAACGGTTCCTTAAAGATACGTACTCCTCAATGGCCCCTTCTTCCTTTTTCACATCTATAACTCTCTCGCCCTTATCCAAAATATCTCTCCCACCACACTTGAAACATCATAAGGTTCCAAACCCTAGGGGCATTATTTTTTTTGCCCGCATAATAGTCGTCTAATATTCCATTAACGATATCCACATTGAAAAAATGATGGGAATTTAATCGCCTTTCTGAAAGGACGTCGAGGCTGTAGTCCTTTAACTTTTCAACCATCCAATCGAAAATGGGTAAAACAAATCCTTCCTTTGGCCTCTCCACAATGCCGTCGGGTAACAAGGGTCGAACAGTTCTTTT
>Ga0315281_10003525_pt1 | contig 22874 bp, 22 predicted proteins | sample YL17G07_0_MG_FD_204540 | JGI IMG/M metagenome (GOLD analysis project Ga0315281, IMG submission 204540) | Sediment microbial communities from Yellowstone Lake, YNP, Wyoming, USA - YL17G07_0 | ecosystem: Environmental > Aquatic > Freshwater > Lake > Sediment | place: USA: Wyoming | collected... | reverse complement strand
GCCAGTATATTCGGTGACCCAGTTTACGTTTAGTTGGCTCGTCATGGTCGAGAACGAAAACGACACAAAAGTCGGTTGAGCGGCCGCATATGCCGGCATTTCTAAAGCAAGAATAGCAAAAACGGACAGCACTAGAGCCAGATTATTGCACCGCATATTAATTATTTTGGCGGTAATATTATTTAACCAAGTGGCCTGCTTTCAGGAAAGCGGCCGTGCGGAAATCCAGTTCCATTCCCACCAGCTCGTCGGGCGCGACCCATATGTGCGGTCCCGTCACGCTATCTTCCGCAGCCTCCGCCGAGAAATTGTAAACAGCCTCGACAACGTCGCCGCGTTTTGCAACAAAACTGCCTATACACTTTACATCTGGCTGTGCAATGCGCAAAATTTTTTTCAGCGACCGCCTTATAGTGTCTTCCAAGCTGCCGTTCAGCTCGCCGTCGAACTCTTCGGATGGAAACTTCCAAGCGCCATTCTCATCCGGACCGAGGAGCAGCACGCGACCCGCGTTCTTTATCACAAACACGACAATAGAAACCAACTTAACTTTCCCGGGTTTTACGTTTTTCGATTTTTTCATGAACCATACGTTCTCGTGCGCTGTATTTAACAACAGGCAACCACCGCGAGTGGTAAAAACAGCGAGCTTGCCAACTTTCGAAGGTTGTAAAGCGTTATCAACCGCGTTTCTTCAAATCTGGATTATGAGCGGCGCGAAGCGCGGCGTTGTCGAGCGCACTAGGGGTTATTTTGCGAATCCTTCCACGCACGTCGGATTCTACATGGCGGGCATAGGCTCGATGGCAGGCGGGACTGGAGGGATTGTGAAGGGCGTGGCAGACTTGATTTACGCAGACGGTCCGACCATTTTCGGAGACATCTGCAGGGGGTCATGGCAGGAAGCACTGTACCACACGGCGGCCGCTGCCACAAACGTATTGGCAACGTCCGCTTACGTGGCGTCGGCCGGCGCGGTCATCGGATACGTCGGCGGTTCGTTGGTCGCAGACAGGATCCTCGGCCGCGTTTCGTCGTTTTTCGGACGCATTCTGTCCGGTTACAAAAAGGATTAGCGGGGATATCAGGGGAGGTGAATCGAATGAACAGCAACGGCATCGACAACAACGCAGTCGCGAACAGCGGTGCTGGCGGTTACCCGAAGCCGGAGGGACCGGTGTCGCACGGGTGGTTCTCGCTCGGCCAGGGACGCGGCATCAAGTGGACTCTCTGGAAGACGAGCGTGACGTTCCAGCGACAGGAGAAGCAGGGCGACAGGTGGATAGCGCTCGAGGAGCTGCATGTGGCGCCGAAGGTGCTGAAGGAGATGGTGTGGCGCATACCGGGCTGGCTCGAGTCCGTGGAAAGGAACAACGTGAAGGAAGCGGGCGAATGACATCGGAAGCGCGCGTGTGATTGGTGTGATTGAAAATGGGTAGGTTTATAAGAAGCGGCCAGCAAGAAATATTTCATAGGGAGGCCGACCGCTTTTTCTTCAACGAGCGCGTGCGGCTGCGGATGTCCCGAAGCATCGAGGACATCGAGAACGACGGCGTCTGCGAGAGCGGCGGGAGTGAAGGCGGGATGAACCGAGAGGAGATACTGCGCACGCTGGCGAGCTGCGGCCTGAGCGAGTACGAATCCAAGGCATACGCGTCGCTCGTTTTCATCGGCCCGTCAAAGGCCGGCACGGTCGCGCGCGAGTCGAACGTTCCGCAGTCGAAGATATACGAAGTGCTGGACCAGCTCATGGGCAAGCAGCTCGTGGAGATGTTCGACGGACGGCCGAAGGAGTTCAAGGCCGTCGAACCAGAAACCGCGTTGAAGAACCTGCTCGAGGAACGCACGGCCGAGCTGAACGCGCTGAAGGGCAAGGTCGAGGCCATGGGCGAGTTCCTCAAGCCGACGAAGCCGCCGGAGGTCATAGGCGGCGTGTGGACCATAAAGGGCGAGAAGTTCAAGGAGTTCTTCAACAAGGCCGCAGAGATGATGGCCAGAAGCGAGAAGTACGTGTACGCGATCACGCGCGACTTCTCACGCTCCGAGGCGCTGGTCGAGGCGCTGCGCAAGTGCAAGAAGCACGGCGTGAAAATACGCGTGATCGGCATGGAAAAAATAGACGAGCGCAACTACTACAAGGCCAGGTGGTACGCGGATCACGGCATAGACTTGCGCCTCTTCGAGACGCGCGTGCATCCCAGGATAATAGTGGCGGACGGCCGCGAGATGCTGCTGCGGCTGGATTACGAACCCGAGAAGCGCAACGGTTTCCTCTTCAGCTCGCTTTGGTCCGAGGACGCGTCGCTTGTCGCAGTGATGGACAGCTACGCAAAGAACATGTGGAACAACGCGAAGCCCGTTAACTTGAAAAATATCCAAGTTCCTTTGTAAGGTTGTAGTGTGCCCGCGCCTGGTATGGCAGTTCTATTTTTGTGGCTCGGAGTGGACAAAGTACATAGGTCTCGGTTCGCGGGAAAGCACATGGAATATCTCGGAGCTGTACAGGAGTTTTCCTTCGTTTTTCGCCTTCTCGTAGTCCTCCAGGCTGAAGAATACGGGCGGCTGCCTCGTGTCATGTCTGGACAGGCAGTTTTGTATTATTATGTTCGCATCCAGCCGTTCCGTCCGCCTGTCAGGATTCTTCTTGACCTTTATCTCGCCAATGAATATGTTATCATCGCCTCTGCCAGTTCTGTCCGGGAAATACATCTGTACGAGAAGCGTCCTGCCTAGCGCGTAATCGCTGCCTTTAAGCGTTTCAAGCTTCTCTAGCTCGTCGTAAAGCTTCTGCAGCGCCGCGCTTCCAGAAAGCCCTAAGCCTGAGCCAAGCTCTTTGAAGTCAGAATAGGTTGGTCTAGCCATACAAGAATTAGAGGACCTGTTAAAGATTTAAGCTGCACGGGGTTGGTTATCGGATGCACGTGATGTTAGACTGCCGTCAGCTCCACAATCGGTCTGCTCGTCGTCGTGTCCGTCTCCATGTGCTTTATCTGGATTTTGTGCTCGCCCTTCGTCAGCCGCAGCGTGCCATTCAGCTCGACGTTCGTGAAGGGCACGAGCAGCGTCAGCTTGTTCTTCTCGCGCGTGACCGTCACGTCATCGAACTTCGTTCGTCCTGCGGGGTTAGACAGTACGACACTCACGTTCGTCTTTGCCGTGATAGTCTGCGTGCCGGTCGCAAGAAGCTTCTTCGTGCTCGTTTCGTACAACGCTGTTATCTCGCCTTGTGTTAGCGAGCGGTTGAATATCATGACCTCGTCAATGGTGCCGTTGAAGTACCATACCGTAGTATCATGTGAACCGATTGTCAGAACACTTGATGTGCTCACAGAGCCACTGTTATTCAGCATCCATGCTGTGTTGTTTACCCTCAGAACACCATCTACATACAGATACATATTTGTATCTCGGTCATAGACACAAACAATATTATGCCATACATTAAGAGTCGGCGTGCCTGACGACAAATGTGTATTTGAACCAGCTGCCGCTTGAATAGAGCACGTATATCCATTTGAGGAACTTATTTCAATGCCATATCCGTAAGCACCAGAATCACCCTTGCTGATTATCGTCTTCCATGCGCTGGGAAGCGAAGTTATATTAAACCATGCACTTAATGAAAAATCTCTTGTCCCAAAATTCAAGATGCTCGGTGAGCCGAATGTAACATAATCATTCACGCCGTCGAACCTAAGGCAACTGCCGTATTTGCAGCTCGTCTGCCAACCGCTCGTGGTATTGCCTGTGGTGTTCATGTTCGTGAGCGTGCCGTTGTTGCGGTTGCCAGAGTAGTCGTATGCCGTGCTTCCACTCGCGTCGTCCATCGGCAAAAAGAGCACCAGATTTTCCGGGTTCGTAGGTAGCGCGAACACCTGCCCGCCCGTGCTGCCGCTGACGTTCGTAATCGTCGCGCTGAATTTCCAGTTCTCGAACGGGCCGGAAACGTTGTGGTAGGACGTGCCGTTCGTGCCGGAGTATGCGCCACCCGAAACAATCCATTGTCCGGATGTGTTGGTCCACGTCGGCGTTGCCTTCGAGCCGTCCGCATACCAGTTGAAGTAGTCCGCGAACTCGAGGCCATGCTCGATGCGTATGTCGCCCTTCTCGCCCGATATGTCCATCGCTTCCGACGGCTCGTACTCGAAGTAGAGCCAGTCGTACGTGCTGTTCACGCGGAGCGTGCCGTCCGTGATTGTTACGGGCACAACGCGCTTCGAGCCATCCGACTCCGAAGCGACCTCCTTTATCGCCGTGTTCAGCGTTTCGAGCGTGTGGAATTCGTCGTTCACAATCGACGTGTCCTTCATCCGCCTGAACGCGGGATTTACTACGCCGAGCGCAATGCCGAGCGTGGTCACGCCGAACAGCATCACTAGCACGGTCGCTATCAGCGGGCTTACGGCCTTGCGGTTCTGCCGTCCGACCATATAATCTAATTGTTTTCCGTTAAAATTATCTCAGACGCCCACGAAATCAGTTTATCTTCAATATCTTTTTAGCTCTGGTAAGCTCCGGGCTTGTTCCGCTTCCCACAATGTTACGCCTCTTTCCATGTTCTCGTATAACGGTTTGTCCTCTTTCTTCAGGAGCACGCACTCGTTCATATCGACTACAATCGGAGCTACCTTCCTTTCGTTCTTTTGGTTGAATCCGCTGATCAGTCTTTTGACCTGTCCCTTTTCTTGGGAAACGACAAGCAGGTCGATGTCGCTGTCCTTGGTGTCCGTTCCTTGGGAGCAACTTCCGAACAGGACGACCTTCCTGGAGGACTGCCTTAGTTTGTCTACCAGGCCCTTCAAAGCAAAGACGTTGACCAGTATTTTGAACTGCCTTACCGTGGGTTCTTCCAAGTTAAGTCCGTATATCGCCATCCTGCCCCTTTCTTCCCTGGTCAGAAAATCCAGGTTCGCGAGCATCCTGAGTATCTTGTTTGCCGACCCTGTGCTTACGCCGGTTTTCCTGACGACTTCTCTTTCGTGATACTCCTGCGTGGGCTCTTCCAGGAAGAACTCCAACACGGTCGTGACTTTGGGCGTAAGGAACCCCAATCTCTTAATCATGTGCGCACCCGAATTAAATTGCTCATTATTTTATAACATATGCTCATTATTTTATAATGACAGTTTCAGGTACTTAAATATTTATGATTTGGGAGGCATCCTTGGGTCTAAAATATCAGACGGCCGTTATCTGTATAATAGCCCTGTTCGATGTCGTGTTCGTGCCCATGTGGGTTATCTCTATCTGGTGCTCGCCCTTGCCAACGCGGAGCGTGCCGTTGATGTCTATGCCGTCGTATGGAATAATAAATGTCAGCTTGTTCCTGTCGCGCGTAACCCTTACGTCGTCGAACTTCGTCCTGCCAGCGGGATTGGAAAGCACGACGCTAACGTTCGTCTTCGCTGTTATCGTTTGCGTGCCTGTGACATCAAGTTTCTTCGCGCTGAGTTCGTAGAGTGCCGTGACCTCGCCCGCCGTGAGGCTGCGGTTGAAGACCATGACCTCGTCGATGGTGCCGTTGAAACGGTAACTAGATGAAGTATATGCTCCAATCATATACGATTGAGTATTAGTGGGAAGTGTACCCGTTGAAAAATTACCAATATAATTACCATTAACATATAGTTTTCCTTCCCCAGAACTTATTGTTGCAACTGCATGATACCAAGTATTTAATTGAAGACCTGATGTTGTAACTCCCGGATTTCCAGCTGAACCAACTCTAAATCTTAATTGCGTTGTAGTGCCTGTTCCTTCAAGAGTCCATATCCAAGTTGGAGTTCCACGCAAAGCTACTACAAAATATTGATTACTAACATCCTTCCAACTGTTTAAATAAAACCATACTCCAAAAGAGAGTGGGTCGCTAACATTTAGGCTCGAAGACCAAGGAACACTAACATAATCGTCCACACCGTCGAACCTCAGGCAGCTCCTTCCAGCCTTGCAGTTTGCAGAGTCTTGCCAACCGCTCGTGCTGTTGCCCGTCGTGTTCATGTTCGTGAGCGTGCCGTTGTTGCGGTTGCCCGAGTAGTCGTACGCGACGCTGCCGCTGCGGTTGTCGAACGGCCAGAAGCCGACCAGGCTCTCCGGGTTCGTTGGTAATACAAAAACCTGCCCTCCAGTCGGCCCAGTCACGTTGCTTATGCTTGCGCTGAACTTCCAGTTTTCGAACGGGCCGGAGACGTTGTGGTAGGCGAGCCCGTTCTGTCCGGAGTACTTGTAGTCGCTGGCTGTCCACTGGCCGGAGATGTTGGTCCACGCCGGCGTTGCCTTCGAGCCGTCCGCATAATAGTTGAAGTAATCGGCGAACTCTAGCCCGCGCTCGATTTTCACGTTGCCCTTCGTGCCGGTGAGCCTGATATCCTCCTGCGGCTCGTATTCAAAATAAAGCCAGTCGTATGTTGAGTTCGTCCTGTAGAACCCGCCTGTTACGGACAGCGACACGGTTCGCTTCGAGCCCTGCGCCTCGGACGAAACGCCCCCTATGGCGGTGTTCAGCATCTCGAGGTTCTGGAACGCGTCCGTGACGACCGAAGTGTCCTGCGCCCGCCTGAACATCGGGTTCACGACGTTCAGCACTATGGCGAGCATCATCACGCCGAAAAGTATCGTGAAGACCGTCGCAATAAGCGGGCTGACGGCCTTGGAATTTGGCATCACGGCGATTCCCATATAATTAGATTTGGTTCCTCCAGTAAAAACGTTTCATGGCCCGAAAGGTTTGTGGCTACAGCGTTATGTACTTCTGGTATTTGCTCACGTGGTTCGCGCTCGCGCCCGACATTATAACATAGAAGAAGCCCGTGTAGGTGTCCTTGTTCGGCTTCGTCTTCACCTCGATGGTCTCCGTCGTTGCGCTTCCGACTTCGGTGTTGTACGTGATGTTCATCAGATACGTGCTGCCGGCCGCAAACGTGAACGTGGTGTTCCACCTTCCGTTGTTCACGACGCTCGAGTTCGTCCTCACCTGGCCGTTCGCCTCGAGCGAGGCGTTGATTGTGGCGCCGAGCATGTTCAGCACGCTGACGTCCAGCATCTGCGTCGTCTTGTTCGCTACCGTGCCGACGAACAGCAGCTTGAGCGTCATGGACCTGCCGGCTATCTTTGCACGCGTGAAGTTAGCGAAATCAACCACGTTCGAGGTTATGTTCTCAGGCGCGCTTGAAGAAATGTCTATGGTCGCGTTGAACTCCGCCACAAGGTTGTCGAACATCTCCGACTCGAACGTGGCCTTCATCGTTTCCGCTTCCTTGGTCGCGCTCGGCGACGACATGTTGAAACCGAGAACCACTATCGCGGACACTATGACTACCGCCGCTATCAAAAACATCTGGCCTTTGCTGTTTGCCATATTAATCGAACCCCCAGATGAAAGCGCGCACTTCCCTCGGACTGTAGCTGCCCGACCATCCTGCAATCAGGTAGCCGACGGTTATCACACTGTCCGAGCTTGCGGAAGGCGTGGGCACGGCTGTCGTGTTGGACGTTGAGTTGTACACGGCAACGTCGAAGCCCAGCGTGCCCGGCATGTAAGCCTGCAACTCCGCCTTGATCGCGGCCGCGTCGTTCGCCACAGCATTCTTCCGCAGGCCGCCGACCTCGTCCGCGAGCTTCAGCGCGTTGTACACCTTCAGCTTGTAGTTTATCTTGCTCAGGTCCGCGCTTGTCTGCGGTCTGCTGAGCACGAACGCCAGCGCCGTGACCATCATTATTATCGCCAGCGCCGACTCCATCATGTAGAGAGAACCTTTCGAATAACGCAGCCTTGCCATAAGAATCTATATTTTATTTGCGGCCCGCGCCAGTTAAAGTTTAAAAAAGTTTAAACCGCGGCCGCTACTGTATCTCTATCCTGAACCTGTAGTCCTCGCCCAGCACGGCGCGCAGGTCGTCGTAGGACATGTTGTTCATCGCATCCACCTTCTTCCGCGACACTGCGAGCTCGCTTTCCGTGGGGAACACCGTGACCTCGAGCGGCCGCGGCCCGAAGTGCAGCCCGTCCACCTTCAGGCTGCGGGCTATGCCCGCGGTCGAGTTCGTCATGTACATCGCCACGTAGTCTATGGCCGCGGAGTTGAAGCCTGACCAGCCCGTCCACTGCGAGGACGTGAGGTTGCGGCTGAAGTGGTACCATTGTCCGCTGTCCAGCGCCGATGCGGGTATCGCGTACGTGATGCTGCCCGAGCCGTCGTTCAGCAGCACGGTCACGTTCGAGAGGCCGGTCGTGTCGTTGACGTTGAGCCAGGCGTCTATGTACTTGCCGTCGGACACGCCGCTGAACGTGCCGGCCGAGTTGTATTGCAGCCCGAGCTTCGTTGCATCAAACGAACCGTTCACCTCGATGCTGTACGTGCCGCTTAGACGCACGTTCGAGTTTGCTGCAAGGCTGCCGCCGCTCTCGCCGTACGCAGCCCACGAGTCCGTGCCCTCCGTCCACGCGTCGCCGCTTGTTGGCGACCATGTCGAAACGCTGTACGAAAGGGTGTAGTTGGGCGCCGCAACTCCGCTGTCGTTCGTGTAAAAGATGTAATACAGCTTCTTCTCTAACTGCGAAACGTTCGCGTTGAAGCGGATGTACGACTCGTTCAGCATGCTGCCCGAGCACACCATCTGACCCACGAGCTCGTACGGCGTGGCGTTCAGGTCGGCGTTGTAAAGCCTTATCGTCGTGTTCCACGCGTTGTTCGCGCACTCGTCGTCGAGCGTCAGCAGCGCTGTCACCGGCTCGTTCGTGCGCGCCGAATCGCCCTTCTCCTCGACCGTTATCGGTATCTTGTATATGGTGCTCACCAGCCCGAGCTTCGAAGGCGTCTCGCCCGTGCTCTCCCAGTCCGAGGGCGCGCCGCCCGTGCCGAAGAACTGGTTGAAATACCGCACCGCCGCTTCGCGGTACTCCTCAATGCGCATCGTGGCCGGCCCTTCAACGAAGTGCTGTATGGACAGCATCAGCACTATCGCCAGGAAGAACAGGAAGAAGCCCAGCCCCACTGCCATGTCAACGTAGCTCATTGCCAACCAACCCGTGCATCAGCCTAAACCGAATCTGTCATTCGAGTTCTATCGTTTCCTTCTTTTTTTCAAACAGCCTCCTCGCCTGCGAGGTGCGGAACACCGCCAATATTATCAAGAACACTATCATGCTTATAGCGAACGCCTTGAGCGGCCACGTGTTGAACGTGCTGTCGAACGCCTTCTGCGCGTTCCACACAAGCACGGAAACCGGGTTATCCGCGTTCTCCACCCAACTCTGCCAGACCGAGGCGGGCGCAGGCGCTGTAGTGGACGTGGCAGGCTGCCCCTGCTGTGCTTGCGTCGTAGTTGTAGTGCCAGCCGCGGCGGGGGCGGTTGTGGTGGTGGTCGTTAACTCGTCAGGCGACGGGCCGACGCCGAACACGTTGTCGACGAGCAGCGTCATTGACGCGGAGTTCGCGTTCCCGGCCACGTCGCTTGCGTAGAACATCAATTTGTAGTATTCGTCCGTTATGACGCGCGTGTCGAAGTTCCCGCCGCAAACATACTTCTTGCCCGCAACATGTATAGAACACGTCATAATGTACGAGTAGCTCGAGAGACTGAATGAAACGGAACCCTCGGCAACGCCGTTTTCATCGGTGACCACCACCTTCGGATATATCGTGCCGGTCACCGCCACCGAGGCCGGGCTGTCTATGGCCAGCAGCGGGAGCGTGTTGTCCATCGTCACAGTCAGGGAGCTGTTTATCATCTTGCCTGCGGTGTTGGTCGCGTTCGCGAAGAGCGTGTACTGGCCGTCGGAGAGCTGCGTGGTGTCTACCGCCAGCTGGCAGAGCGTGAACGTCGGAGTGCACGACATGGCGTTTGTGCTGCTGTAGCCCGAGCCCGGCGGCCCAGTCACTCTCAGCTGCACGCCCGTGATTTTGTCCGTCGGGTTCGCGACCGAGGCGTTCACGACAATCGAGCCTCTCAGGTAGGAACCGCTGCTCGGCGCCGATATCGACACGTACGTCTCCTTGTTGTACGTGGTCACGCCTCTCGACGCAACCACTGAGTTGCCCGCGTTGTCCGACACGTTGAACGCCACTGTGTACGAACCGTCGGACAGCACAGTCGTGTCGAAGTAGCCGTCGCAAGTGTAGTTTGCCGCGCCGGCCGTGCATGTCAGAGTGCGCTGGTATCCGCCGATTGCGTACGTGGCCGCAGATGTATTTACGCCCGAGTACTCGTCGTCCGCCGTTATCTCGAACCTTACAACACCCGTCAGCCTCTGGCCTTCCGAAGGAATGTTCACGCCCGCCCTTGGCAGCTCGTTGTCTACGGATGTGTTGTCGAACAAGTAGGCGGTGTTGCCTATCTTGTCCGAAGCCTTCGCGTATATTATTACTGTCTGGTTGTTTTCCAGGCCGGCCGTGTTCCACGAGGCGGTGTATGTCTGGTTGTCTGTTGTGCCCATCTGCGTCCAACTGGAGTTGTCGAACGAGTAGAAAACGGCGCCATTGTCCACGCCAGACGAAGCGTCTGATACCTGCAATGTTATCGTCTCCGTGTCTTTATGCATGTAGTATTTGCCCGTGGAGTACGTGTTGTTCGGCGGGTTGATGAAAAATATCGTCGGCTTGTTCGTGTCGACTATGAAGCTCATCGGGTGCGTGGAGTTGCCGAGCGTGCCGGTGTTCGCAAACGTATCCGCAGCAGTGAAGTAGAACAGCTCCTTCGTGTCCGAGCCGACTATGTTGAACGGCACCGTCACGCTGCAGTTCCAGTCCGTGGCGCTGATTGCGTTGCACACCATCGCATGTATGTTCCAGCTCGCCTGGTCCACGGCGTGTATGTACAGCTTGGCCGTGCCAGCGTCAAGGTCGGACGCGGAGACGCCTACGTAGAACGGCCTGTCGCCGCCGGGCACATAACTATTGTTGAACGGTATCGCTTCCGACAATACCGGAGGCGTGGTCGCGTCTGCCGCAGCCGTCCCAGCCATCTGCACCAGGCATAAAAATGCAAGCAGTGCCATTATGCCTACTTCCATACGCATATCTTCACCGTTGACTTGGTTACAGAGCCGTCCGGGTTCTGCACGAGCGACGGCACCTCATAGCACCCGACGTTGGGCGCAGCCTTCTCCGCCGTGGCCGGCTCCCCGTACGACACGCTGACCGTGAGCGCCGTGCTGTTCGTGATCAGCTTGTCCGTGTACGTGTCAGTGACCTGCACGTTGACCGCGAACGTGCCCACCTGGTTCGGCGCGCTGAACACGCACGTGTAGCCGCCTGCGGCATCGGTCGTGTCCGTGCACTTCTGCTCGCCGAGTATCGACACGCTGACATCCGACAGCTTTATCGCACCCGTATCCAAATACGCTGCACTGCCTGAAACGTTTATCGCCGCGCCGTACCTGACCGAGGTCGCGTTAAGGTTCACAGTCACGGTTCCGTTCTGCCACAAGAGGAACGTGGACGTGGTCTCCGCCTTGCCCGTGTCCGTGTCCACGACCGTGCACGCCGCCGTATAAGTGCCCAGCGCACTGTCTTGCGTGGTCTGGTAGTCCCTGTAGTACGTGCTGCCATAGTGGCTAGCGGTCGTCACGTTGCTCCAGTTGCCGTTCGGGTCCTTTATCGAAACGTTCACCGTCAGCGCTGAGGCCGCGTCCTCCACGTCGCTGACCGTGCAGCTTATTTCTATTCCGTTGCCGCGCTGTATCTCCGCGGGCGGCACGTACGCGGGTGCGCCGGTGGTCGGAAGGTTGTTGAGGATAGTTATGTTCACGTTCGCAGTGCCGTTCGAATAGTTCTCCGCCCTCGCTGTCGCGTTTATCGTGCGCACTCCGAGCAGCTCGTCCGCCAGCGGAACCGTCCAGGTTATGTCCTCGCCGGTGTTTATGAGCGTGCTCTGGTTGTACCAGCTGACCGTGTAATCTGGCAGGTTGCACGACGCCGTCACTGTGGACTGCAGGCTGACATCGTTGCCGCGGTAGACGCTCTGGCCGTTTGCCGGATAGTCTATCGCCACGGTCAGTTTCTCTGTTATCGGCTTCACGGACCAAGCGAAGTTGTTGCTCTCGTTCAGCTCGCGTATGTTGCCCGCTGGGTCGACTAAAACGGAGATGTTGTTAGTGCACGCCGCGGTCCAGACGCACGATGCGTAGCGCGGGGTCTGCTTCGACGCGTCTGGAGGCACGGAGTTTATGACGTCCGAGCCGAAGTACGTGCCGTTGGCGTAGCACGATACGTTCACAGCGGTGGCCGCGCTGTCGCCGATGTTCCAGACAGTGATGTTCATAAGCACGGGCGTGCCGTAAACGGGCAGCGTGACGTTCGGCGTAATCGATGTGCTGTTGACGTAAAGGTCGGGCAGCTTCGAGCAGCAGAGCTGGGTGTCATAGTATCCGCACATTGCGGCGTGCGAGTTCGTGGTGTCGTGCAGCGAGACGATGCACGTTTCCGTGGCATTGCACGATGCCTTCAGCGAGCATTCGAGCCCGTACGTGCTGTAGCCTGCGCACAGCTTTGTCGAGTAGTAGCCCGGCTGGGATACGTGCGAGTTGTTCTGCCTGAAGAACGAGAGTATCTCCGTTTCGTTGGACGCGCACGCGTCCTTCGGCGATGCGGTCGCCTCATCGCAGCACACGAGGTACTGGTAGTAGTCAGCCTTGCCCGCGTGCGAGTTGTTCTGGTGCGACATCGAGAACATATTGTTCTCGCCGGCGTTGCACGCGCTGTCGCGCACGGCGCATGTGAATGCCTTCGCGCTGGTAAGACCGAAAGCTAAGAAAACGATTGCAATGGTTAAAACTGCGGCGAGGGCTTTCATGGTCGCGCTGCTTCGTGCCTCTTCTTTCATCAAGCAATCGCCCGAGGTTGTTTCCATCTGGTATATAAATTTTACACGTGTAAACTAAACTTTGCACCATCTTTTCTGCAATTTCGTAGTTCGGCTGGTTGGGCCAACTTAGCATGAAATATCAAGCTCTTCCTTCTCCGCCGTTACCTTTCCGCACGGCTGGAACGCCACCGTCACTTTCCATATCGGGCCTTCCAGCCCTTCTAGCGCAAGAGCCAGCTTTCCGGCTTGCCCAGGCCTGATTACCGACTCTGTATCGTTCGCAACGAACACCTGCATTCTGTCCGTTGAAACAGCAGCAAGGAAATTGCCGTTCAGCGGCATGCGGCCGGTGTTTGAAAGCGTCACGTAAACGACCTTGTTCTTGCATTCCACGGATTCTATGCCTATGCCCGCGCGGCCGCACATCGCCGGGTTGAACTTGCCGGCTCCGCTGGCCAGTTCGCCGAGCCACCAGTCGAAATAACCGCTGGCGTACATCGTGTAAGCCGCAACAGCAGCCAATGCGAGCAGAACTATCCAAGCAGTCGTTTTCTTCCTTACTCCCTTTGCCATGCATTCAGCCCAAGTATTAATTGGCTCCTTTTGATATTATTTTTATAATTTCGCGATTGGGCGCGCTTCGCCGCGCGGTGATTTTGTGAAAGCGGTCGTCGTGATTCCGACATACAATGAAAGACGCAACGTGTCCGTACTGATACCTAGGTTGGCCGGCGCGCTGAGGAAAGGAAAGGTGAATGGTCGCATCATAGTCGTCGACGACGGCTCCAAAGACGGCACAGACGACGAGGTACTGCGTTTGTCAAAAAAATATTCAGTCGAACTGTTGGAACGGCACAAACGGATGGGATTAGGCTCTGCGTACGTGGCGGGCTTTAACAGGGCCTTGTCGTACAAGCCTTATGCGGTCGTGGAGATGGATGCGGATCTCAGCCACGATCCGAACTTCGTGCCACGGCTTCTTGATGCTATCGCGGCCGGCTGCGACGTGGCGATTGGTTCGAGGTACATCAAAGGCGGCAAAACCATAGGATGGAGCATGCATAGGAAACTTGTGTCTTTCTTCGCAAACATCGTGGTCAAACACATAGCCGGGATAAGGACGAAGGACGCCACATCTGGTTTCAGGGCGTACAGGAGCGCGGCTTTGCGCCGCATGCTTGGTCACGTGACGTCAAAAAGTTACGATTTCCAAATCGAGACGACTTGGTTGGCCGAGAAGCTGGGCATGAAAATAAGCGAAATCCCCATAGTGTTCAGGGAAAGGGCGTTCGGAAAATCGAAGCTGCGCGCAATCGACATGTTTTCCTTTGCTCTCATGGCACTGCGACTGAGAATCAGTAAAAGACCGAGCTAGACGACCTTGTAAACAGCCCTGCTTCCGAACCTCGCGAGCGGCTCGAAGTGTCCCAAGTATTTTTCTATCTCCGGCGCGGGCTCTGTTACTGCGAGGCGCGTAACGCCGTTCTGCTTGTATTTTCACGCTCTCTTCGAAGTTGTCCGAATAATACAGCCCACGCAACTGCCAGCCGCTCAGTTCGATGATGGTTCTGTCATAGCGGTACAGCTGGTAGTCGGTCGTGGCTCAGATTCGCATCCATTTCAAATATTAAATCTGTATTATAGGTTAGTGTTTTTTTGAACCTATCTATATAAGCAGAGCCGAGACTCATTTTTTCTCTTCTTTCTATGAGGGTGATAGGGTACTTTTGCAATCTTTTCACTTCAAACTTGGTTCCATCCGGAGAATTGTCATCTACAATAACTAGATTTCCCCCGATGTGGTGTTTTTTGAGTACACTAAAAATTTGAGGCACTAGTTCTCTGATGTTTTCTCTTTCAGTATAAGTTGGGGTGACTACTGTGGTTTTCATAATATCTCAGCTCAATATAATTAACAAGACAATGTATACACATAAAAAGTTTAATATTGGGTTTAGTCTAACAATTAAATTTTTAGAGGCTAAATTGGAATAGTGAACTTAATGAGATTTTCAATAATCGTGCCTGCATATAAAGAAAAAGAAGTCAACGAAGTTCTCAAACTCCTGCTTAAACAGTCTCTCCAAACAAGTTGGAAGCTAGACAAAATAGTAGTAGTCGCTTGTGGGTATAAAAAATTTCCTTTTCTCAAAAATAAGAAAATTCGAATAATAAAAGAAGGTAGAAGGAGGGGGAAGTCTTACGCAATGAACCTGGCACTGAAAAATATAAACTCGAGTTCAAAGTCAGATGCGATAGTTGTTCATAATGCAGACGTTTTTCCTAAAAGGAACATGTTAAGAAATCTTTTGAGGCCGTTCGAAAATCCTGATGTAGGCATGACTTGTGTCAGACCTGTATCATTGAATGATCCAAAAAAGTTTGTAGGATTTCTTAACACACTTGTTTGGGATTTGCACCATTTCGTTTCTTTAGAGAATACGAAAGTCGGAGAGGTATTTGCATTTAGAAATGTTATTAAAAATATTCCCAGTGGACTAGCAACAGACGAAGCTTACATCGAATGTTTACTCAAAGGGGAGAACTATAGAATCGTCTACGTTCCACATGCTGTAGTTTTTAATAGGGGTCCGCAGAATTTATCAGAATTTATTGAGCAGAGGAGAAGAGTTTTTGCAGGTCATATCCATGTGAAGAATAGATACAAGTATAAAGTTTCAACGATGAGTGTAATAAGGATAATTAAGGCAGTTTTAAGATATTTAAAAACAGAGCCTATCGAAATCCCCAGACAAATAATTTGGCTGGTTTGTGCAATTGTTCTAGAGGCCTATGCAAGATTTTTAGGAACAGTCGATTTTTATATATTCAAAAAAATCCCATACATTTGGAAAATCACAGAAAGCTCGAGAAATAATATGGAATGATTTTTAGATGTTACACTTTAGACACTATACAAGTCGTCCTATGTAGAATTCGTCTACAGCCCCGAATTCAGCGCACCAGTCGCCACACATTCCACCAGCATGGCCTTCGATTACAAACCTTATATTTTTGTTTTTATAGTCAGAAATATTGAGGTATATTGTCCGCCACCCTCCCGCTGCATTAATTTCATTTTCATATATTTTTTCTTCTGAACCACTGCCCAAATCTATAATTTTTATTATAAATATATTATCATTACAGTCCGCACAAGGCTGGGATGTAAGATTCCCTATATTAGCAATAGTCGCTACTATTATGTAATCATCGTTACCTAAAGTTATATCTTGAAACAAATAACTCGGTGTAGTAATATTAAAGGGGTGTACCGACACCACACCCTCCTTATCTATGCCTGGGGGGTAACCGTCTAAGAAATAAGCAGCGTCACCCTTCCAGGGATAGAAAGTCTCTGGCGTCTCGTACATATTTATAAATTTGAAATTCTGTAGTGATTTGATATAGTTTTTGGGTAATTCTTTAAAAATCAGATTAGAATTCTCAGAAATTATCTCAATATTTCTGTCTATACTTTTGATGAGACGCGGGTTTTCGTAGGTTATGGTTGTTGTGGTGGTTGCTCCAATAGTTGTAGTTGTGGTAGTAATAATTGTGGTTGTTGCGGTTGTCGTTCCTTTATTCCATCCAATAAATAAAAAAATTGAGCCAAAAATAATAAAAAATATTATTATAATGTAACCAGCCAAAATTTTCTTATCTCTATTCATTTCTCTCAAAACTAAGTTTATTTTCTGTATATAAAGATTTTATATCTACCAAAATAGAAGACAATTAAATTATTATGTTATTTAATAAAAAAAGCGACCCGATCAAAATACCATAGAATCTATATTCTTTTCTTAATTCGGTGATTTTGATTTTATTGGCCGATAAAATGAAATACGATGAAAATAACACTGTCGGTATAGTTAAAAGAAGAAATGATATTGTATTGTCAACAAATGTCAATGAAACGATTGACGCTAAAACCAAAAAAAATGAATATGCCTTTTTTGTCTGATTTTTTCCAAAAAGTATTGCAGTAGTTGTTAAACCTTCTTTTTTATCTTCACTAAAATGAGCAATTTCGTGAATGAATTGTGCAGCAGATTGTAAAAAGAATAGTAAAAAGAAAAATTTTATCGTTAGATTACTAACCAAATTGTTTGAAGCCCCTAAAAGAAAAAGAAGGGAAAATCCAACATTATTAGAAAAAGAGCAAATCATTGGTAAAGATTTTAATTTTATTTTTGGAATTGAGTACAATGCTACCAAAACCATAAAAATTATAATCAAAATGGTTTTTGTCATATCGAAAAACACTAGTAATACTAGTGCTAAGAAAAGAGGAACTAAAAAGAACAACATGTTTTTTTTCGCCATTTTTTTGTCAAAAAATTGATTTAGAGAATAAGCATAGCTTAACATCAATGATACTTCAACTATTTGTAGAAAAAATAGAAAATCTATATTTAATTGATATAAGGAGTAGCCTAAAATAAAAAATCCTATATAATGAAACCAATCTCCCACTCTGTAAATTTTAATCAGATTAGTTAACAACATATTATTACTCTGTAAATGAATTTAATTAGAAGTATTAAAAACTATAATAGTCTCTTTCATATAAGAAATTTAATGGAAAGTTTTAACTATGTTTGAAGGGATACGTTTGCCCTTGTTCCATAGTATATTCTTTTCACAAAATGAAACAAACTTTTTGCCATTGTAAACATGGACCGTACAATTTTTCAAAAAATTTAAGTCTACATTATATCTATTATGAAAAGATGTGATTATAACGCCTATGACACTATCTATTTTATTGTTAGATTTGTCTGAAACCCGCTTTAATAAACTAAATGATATTTTGAATAAAAGCATTAAGCCTTCTTTTCTTTTCACAATTTTTTTGAGATTTAAGGGGTTACACATAGAGAAAAATAGTTTTATTTTATTAGAAGAATTTTTTCCAATCATATCGGATAACATTGAAAGATTTAGTAATCTATTAATTGGTATAAATCGGTTTCCAGAAATATAGAGGTAACATATAGTATCACAGGGAGATATGCTCTTAGCTCGCAATTTTTTTCCAATTGTGTTGGAAAAAATAACATCAAACTTTGTGCATTCTAGAAAATCCTCTCTCTTAATGCCAGTTTGTTTCTCAACGTCTTTCATTATTTCAGATGTCTTCATTTCTTTTAATTTTAGATTATATCTACCCTCGTAACATAAAGAAGAAAACATAATTGCTCTCACAACATCAGAATTCTTTATCCCAAATTTAATTATATCTTTTATTTGGTTATTGTTTACATTTTTAGCTAACATTACAAAAAGGTTCACGTGCATTCTAGAATTTTTTAAATTTGAAAGAGCTTCTAATTTTTTACTAAGACATTTTTGGCCTCTTATTATCTGATATGTGGCATCATCTAGAGCATCGAATTGAAACTGAACTTTATCTACTCCAATATTACTGAGCTTTTCTACGTAATCCTTATTTAATTTTAAACCATTAGTTAAAATGGCTGTTCTTAGCCCCCTCTTTTTCACTTCCTTTACAATTTCTAAAAGATCTTCCCTTACCGTAGGTTCTCCACCAGTAAAAGCTATAGTACGGTCTCTCAAATTTTTTATTGCTTTCAAAATCTCTTTTTTTTCAAATTCAATTTTTTTCCTTCCACCACCGTTTCTATCAGCACTAGTAAAACAAAAGGGGCATTTCATATTACATCTAGATGTTAGCTCAAACCCCATTTCATCAGGCACTACAACAATATCTCTAAAAATCTTATCCATGTGAGCATACATCGTAGGATCGTCCCATAGATGAAAAGCCTCAAATGTACCATGTTTTTTACAGGTCTTACGCATTACAGCCTTACCATTTTTTTCTATAACTTTCGCATCTATTTCCTTCAGACATTTTGGGCATAAACTTCTGGTTTCTCCTAGCAATTTCATATTAAGAATTAAATGGTTTTTAAAATTTAAATCAAAAGTTGATAGATATATTTAAGCTATTTTTCGTGACTTACAATCATATCAAAATTCAGTGACTTCAATTTTTTAGGGCCGGTAGAAAATATATTGTTTTCGCAAAAGGTTATAAAACCATCATCCTTAATATCGCTATAGAGATTGCATTTTTTAATAAAATTATAGTCTGCATTGTATCTGTCCTGAGAGGGGTTAACAATTAGGCCGAAAGATTTTTTAAAATTTCTCCTTATTTGTTTTTTAGTGATTGATGAAAAAAATAATGAAAAGGATACATTGAGCAAAAACGGAATTGATGACGGGTTTATTTTAATTTTCTTTCTAATACATTGGGTAAAGAGGGACAATATCATTTTTAATTTACTTCCATTTCCAGATTTAGCAATATTGTCAAATATCTCGGACAATTTTTCCAACTCTATTAATCTATTCAAAGGAGTTAATTTAGAATCTTTTACAAGAATATAGCATAGAGCCTCACAGGGGGCCGTACTTCTTCTTTTAATATTCCCCATTTTATATAAAAAATTTGATAAAATAATGTCGAATTTGGTACAAACAACAAAATCTTCTTTTTTTATATCAAACTTTTCCTCAATTTTTTGAAATATTTCATCGTTATACATATTCTCTATTTCAAAATTATTATAGCGGCCTTCTGGAGAAACGGGAGTAAATATCACTGTTGCAATTTTGTCGCAGTTTTTGGCAGCAAAAGAGATAATTTTGTCTATTTGGTTTTCATTGTAATTTTTAAATAACACGACAAACAGGGTAAGATCTATTTTTGTATCACTCAGACTCCTTATAGCTCTTAATTTATTTTCAAGTAATTTCCTTTTTCTAATTTTCACATTTATGATATCGTCCAAAGAGTCAAATTGCAATTGAACTCTATCAAGCCCAGAGTCATCTAATTTTTTGACGAATTTCTTATCAAGTTTTAAACCATTGGTTAGTATATGCACACCCAATCCAAGGCTTTTAATTGTTTTAATTATTTCAAATAGGTCTTTTCTTAGAGTTGGTTCACCTCCATATAATAAGATGCTGCCCTCGCCCCACAACTTTGCTTTTTCAGCTAAAGATTGTATGTCTGGCTCGTAAAATTTGTTTTTTGTTGTAGAAAAGCAGAAGGGACATTCCATATTACACTTAGATGTCACATCTAAAGTCGTGTCTTTAATAAATCTCATTTTCTTTTTTGATATTCTAAAAAACTCTTTGTATAAAAAAGGATTGTTCCATGCGTGAAAACATTCAAACTTTCCATGCTCGAGGCATCTTTTTGATATAAGAACTCTGTTGTCTCTCAGTATAACTTTAGCATTAATACGCTTGAGGCATACAGGGCATAAACTTTCCGTTTTATTAAGCAGTTTGTCCGTCATAATCCTATAGATTTCTTTATAAAATATAAATGCATATTAAAGCTGATTATATCTATGCAATATATTTTTTTGGCAAAAAGGCGCAATCTCACCATTGGGTAGCTCTGACCACAAATTACAATTTCTAAAAGTGTCAAAATCTAAATTATACATGTCCTGAAATTGGGTCACGATAACTCTAAAAATATTATTAAAGTTATTTTTAGGGGGTCTTCCTTGCAACAATGGGTTTAACGATAAAACGGCCGACTTTAAGAATTTAGGCATAATGCTCCATTCAATGGCTATCTTTTTAGTAAACATAGTTTTAATAAAGTTAGTTAACAATTTTAGATGTTTGAAAGGGTCGTCGCTCTCTAAAATTTCTATAGACTTCTCAAAAAATTCAGTAAGGTTTTTCAAGTCCATAACTCTATTCAAAGGAACAACTCTCCCATCTTCCAAAGAACATAAATAACACATTATATCACATGCGGCAAGATGTTTGCAGTGGACACCAGTCAATTTTTCAAAAAACTTGGATAAATAGTGATCAAACCTTGTACATTCAAGAAAGTCTTTCTTTGTGATGTTTAATTCTTTTTCAATTATTTTTAGTCTCTCAGAATTAGTTAGCTGTTTAAACTTGGAATTGTTTTTCACCTTACCTTCATAAGTTATAGTAGAAAGGTAGATGTTCTTAACGATTTCGGAGTGTTTAGAACCAAACAAAATTATTTTTTTGATGTCATCTTCGTTAACATCTTTAATAATTACTGTAAAAAAATCCACTGTCAATTTTTCTTTTTTTAAATTAGAGATGGCTTTTAGTTTATTTTGCAGTACATCCTCTCCACGAAGAATCTTATTTTTATTTTTGTCTAAAGAGTCAAATTGAAGTACAATATAGTCAATACCGGATTCTTTAAGTTTACGCACGTATAGCCTATCTGATAATTTTAACCCGTTAGTAAAAAGGCATACATCGGGAACTAATGTCTTTACTTTTTTAATTATTTCAAACAGATCATTTCTTAAAGTTGGTTCTCCACCAAAAAGGAAAATTGTTGAGAATGTCGTAATCTCTTTGAATTTTTTTATTTTTTTGAGAATATCATCGATATTTGGTTCGTGGAATGCGATGGATTGGATTTTATTATCGTCTTCTAACGAAAAACAAAATGGGCATTTTAGGTTACATTTTAAAGTTAAATCCATAAGTATACCATTGGGACCCGTGTTTTCATCTCGAAAGAGCTTCTCTAATTTTTTATAATACCATGGGTCGTCCCATATATGTAAAAACTCGAACTTTCCATGTTTTCGACATTTTTTTGAAAGTACCACCTTTCCATTTTTGATGACAACATCTGCATCAATTATATCCAAGCAGATAGGGCAAACGCTCTTCACGTTCTTTAAAAATTGCTTCTTTTTCAAGCTTATCGAACCTCTAATTATAGCTATAAAACTATTCAAAATTAAAGTAAAAATATGACAGATGTTTTATTAATTAATTCAAGTCCACCACTTTCAATCACATCTCTCCCGAACATACCGCTTGGAATAGCTCATTTGGCGAGTTGTTTGGAGAAAGAATGTATAGATGTAAAGATATTAGATTTAGCTGTTATAAATTTTAACAAAAAGAAAATCTTAAAAAAATCGCTAGATTTGAATCCTAAAATTGTAGGCATTTCTGCGACATCCATATCGATACCCGAAGCTGTTAATGTTGCTAAATATGTTAAGGAATCTACGAATGCAAAAGTCATCATCGGAGGCCCGCATGTGTCGGGAGATCCAAAATTTATCAAAGAGTTTAAAGATGTCTTTGATTATGGACTAATAGGGGAAGGGGAAATATCTTTTACCGATATTGTAAAAAAAATCCTAAAAGACAAAAGTCCTAAAAAAGGTATAATTATGGGCAAACCTTTAAAAAATCTTAAATATTTACCGCGTCCAGCTTACCATCTCTTATCCATAGAGAAATATAAAACATTTGGACTTATTGCAATGTCTTCTAGAGGATGCCCTTACAGGTGCACCTATTGTCCTATGGGGGGAACCAAAGTTAGATTCAAAGATCCGAAAGATTTCGTAGGTGAAATAGCTTTTTTGAAAGATAAATACAACATCAAAAAAATAACTTTTTGTGATGAAAATTTTACTATAAATAAATCACACGCCCGAAAGATATGTTCAGAATTAATTAAAGAAAATATTGATTTAAGGTGGTCTGCTCAAACTCGTTGCGATTTAACTGATAAATATACTCTTGAATTAATGAAGAGGGCCGGTTGCGAACTTATTCAATTTGGTGTAGAAAGTCTATCTGAGGACATACAAAGAAAAATAAAAAAACATCTAACTTTAAGTAGCATTTCACGAGCTATAAAATTGGCTAAAGGTGCTAACCTAAAAGTTAGTATAAATCTTATGTTCGGGTTTCCAATGGAAAGGAGAAGTGACATAACTAAAAGTATCAATATTTTACATAAATTGAAACCAGATTATGCACCAGTGTCTTTTGCTTTACCATTCCCTGGAACTACACTTTTCGATATTGCTGTACAAAATGGTTTAGATAGAAAGATTTGGCATAAATATGCGAGGGGCGAAATTTATAGTGGCGGGGGGCGGGGGGGGTGGGGGGGGGGTGGGTGGGGGGGTGGTGGGAGGAGGAAGGAGGAAGGAGGAAGGAGGAAGGAGGAAGGAGGGAGGAGGAAGGAGGAAGGAGGG
>Ga0315281_10003524_pt1 | contig 22882 bp, 19 predicted proteins | sample YL17G07_0_MG_FD_204540 | JGI IMG/M metagenome (GOLD analysis project Ga0315281, IMG submission 204540) | Sediment microbial communities from Yellowstone Lake, YNP, Wyoming, USA - YL17G07_0 | ecosystem: Environmental > Aquatic > Freshwater > Lake > Sediment | place: USA: Wyoming | collected... | reverse complement strand
TTACGCGTCGGAAATCGCCGTCAAAGCCGCAGATCGCGGGCTGCAGATTCACGGCGGGTACGGATTCATCAAGGACTTCAAAGCGGAGCGTTACTTCCGCGACGTGAAGCTCTGCACCATCGGCGAGGGAACGAGCGAGATCCAGCGCCTCGTCATCGCCAAGAGGCTGCTCGAGCTGTGACGCCCCGCGGCGCCGGGCCCGCGATGAAAACCTTCGCCGACGACGTTCGGGCCGGCACTCCCCGCGCCGTCGCGCAGGCGATTTCCATTTGCGAATCGCATCCCTTAAAAGCGCCGCACCTTCTCGGTGAGTTGTTCCGCTCGACCGGGCGCGCGGAAATCCTTGGTGTGACCGGAGCTCCCGGCGCCGGGAAATCGACTTTGGTCGCGCGCCTCGCGAAAAGCGCACGGAGAGCCGGAAAAAAAGTCGGAATCCTCGCCGTCGATCCGACCTCGCCGTTCACCGGAGGCGCGATACTCGGCGACCGGATCCGAATGCAGGATCTGTATCTCGATCCGCATGTTTTCATTCGTTCGATGGCGACCCGCGGAACGCTCGGAGGGCTCGCGCGCGCGACGGCCGACGCGGTCGACGTTCTCGACGCGGCCGGCTTCGACCTCGTCATCGTCGAGACCGTCGGCGTCGGGCAGGACGAAGTCGACGTCATCAAGGCGGTCGATACGGTTCTCGTCCTCCTCGTGCCGGGGCTCGGCGACGACATCCAGGCGATCAAGGCCGGCATCATGGAAATCGCCGACGTGTTCGTCGTCAACAAGGCCGATCGCCCCGGAGCCGAACGAACCGCATCCGAAATCGAGGCGATGCTCGGATACGCCAGCGAGCATGGCGACTGGATCCCGCCGATCGTTTCGACCGTCGCAGCCCGGGGGGAAGGAATCGAAGAGCTGACCGCGAAGATCGCGGATCACCGGCTGTATCTCGCCGAGAGCGGGGCCGGGGAGAAGCGCCGGCGCGTTCGGCTCCGGAACCGATTCGAGACGCTGCTTCGATCGGGACTCTACGAACACGTGACGAAAGAAGTGCTTCCCGAGAAGAAAATCGAGGGCATCGTCGAGCGGCTCGCAAAAAGAGAGATCGATCCCTACGGGGCCGCGAATTCGGTGCTGGCGCGGGTGGAAGTGAAACCGTGATTGGCGAATGCCGGGCGGATGGTGCGCCGAAGAACGACGAATTCTCCCGCGAACGAGACGCCGCCGAGAGCTGACCGGGCCTCGAGAAGCGAACCTTCCCGGGATTCGCTCTTCTTCCCCTTCGTCCACCGCGTCAAACGACATTTGCGCTGAGGTCTCCCCGGTTTCCCCGTCCCCATCCGGCTGACTGAATAAAATTCAGCAGGGTCTCCCTTCCGGTCTTTCGAATATCCGGCCAATCGGTTATTCTCGCCTGGTCTTGGAAAAATCACTTCGCCGAATCCAAATCGAAACGATTCCGCGAAAGCTATGCATATTCAGACGTCAAAAGAGACGAAAGAGGGAGATGGCATGATTGTACGAGAGAGAATTCCCCACCGAAACAGCTCCGCGAAGAGTTCGAGCTCGGTTCCAAGGGCGCTCGCCATTGCCCTGCTGCTTGGGGGCGTGACGTCGATCTCGAACGCGCAAATGAGAAAGAGCCCGACTTCTCTCGATCAAAAAACCATTTACCACTCGCCGTTTCATCGATCCCCGAACGGCGTCGAGCTGTCGACGGTCGTCGACGGAATTCCCAACGCAGGCGACTGGCAGCGTTATCTCTCTTCCCACGGTCCTCAATCGGTTTTCCTCGATTCCGTCACAGGGCGCGCCGTTTCGGTCAGCGGAACCGGAATCCCGTGGATCCCGGGACTCGGCAACACACTCTCCCTTTCTGATCTGGCCGGGGTCATGAACGGCCCAAAATCATCGGCCGGAATTCCCGAGCTCGAGGCCATCGCCCGCGGGTTCATCGCAGACAACGCAACCCTTTTTCGAATTCCGCCGCAGATGGGATTGAAGCTCAATCCGATCGCCTCTTCGGCCGCGTCGCCGACCATGTGGAGCCTTCGGTTCGATCTGTCCTACGGCGACACGCCGATCGAAGGGGGAGCCGTCATTTTTGTCATCAAGCACGGAAACCTCATCCTCTGGGGAACGACCGGCCTGGACGACATTGCCCTTCCCGCCGCGCCGATCCTCTCCCCATCCCGCGCGATCCAGCTCGTCGAATCGTTCGTCGGTGGATTTCTCCCCGGCCTCGACCTGCTCGTCGATTCGCCCTCACTCCGAATCGTTCCGGAGCAGCTCGAATCGCTTCGCGGATACCGCGAGGTCTGGGACGTCCGTTTCGAGCGGCAAAACGAAGGGAGCTACCTGGCCCGAGTCGACGCGCACTCGGGAGACATTCTCGAGTTTCGGGACGACAACAGCTATGCGCAGGTCAAAGGCGGAATCTATCCGGTCACGAATACGAACGGCACCGAAGTGAGCCGGCCGCTCGGTTTCGCGGATTACCTTGCGAGCACCTACGCCGACTCCGGCGGCAGTTTCACGTACACGAGCGGCACCGTGACCTCGACCCTCAAAGGGAAATACGTCACGATCGTCGACAAGTGCGGCGCTGCCTCCCTCTCGGCAACCACTTCGCCGGGAGATCTCGATTTTTCGGCCGGCACCGGAACGAACTGCACGACGCCCGGCGTCGGGGGAGCCGGTAACACTCACGCCGCTCGCTCCTGCTACTACCATGTCGATCTCATCAAACAAAAGGGAAGAGCCTACCTCCCCTCCAACGCGTGGCTTCAGGCGAAGCTCACCTCCAACGTCAACCTCACGGGCACTTGCAACGCCTTCTGGTCCCCGACACAGAAAACCATCAACTTCTACCAGACGATCAGCGGCTGTGCCAACACCGGCGAAATCTCGGCCATCTTCCTTCACGAGTGGGGCCATGGGATGGACAGTAACGACGGCAATGGCGCACAAGGATCGGGCGAAGCGATGGGAGACACCGTCGCGATGCTGCAAATCCGGAATTCCTGCATCGGACAAAACCTCTTGAGTGGAAACTGCGGCGGATATGGAAACGCCTGCAAGAGCTGCACCGGCGTCCGCGACCAGGATCGCGCGAAACATCAAACGAACGAAATCCTGACACCGAAAACCATCTTCAACCGTTGCGGCGCCGGCGCCCAGAACGACGTTTGCGGACTCGAGGTTCACTGTGAAGGGGAGCTCGCAGGAAACACGGTTTGGGATCTGGCGGCCGTCGACCTCCCTGCCCGGGCCGATCTGACGTCTGACGACGCCTGGGCGCTGGCCGACAAGCTCTAGTGGGAATCCGGTCCGACTCGAACCGCCGGATACGCTTGCACGAACACGACCGGAGCCATCCCCTGGAACAATGGTTGCGGCGCCACGACCTGGTATCAGACGTTTCTGGCGGCCGACGACGCCAACGGAAACCTCGCCGACGGAACTCCTCACGCCACCACGATTTTCCTCGCATTCGACCGTCACGGCATTTCTTGCGGAATCGCGACCGACACGAAAAACAAGGATTCGGCCGAGTGTCCGGCCATCGGAAGCGTCGGAACCATCTCCGCGACGCCGGGCGCCAACCAGGTCACGATCACCTGGAATAGCGCCACGAACGCGGGGAATTACCGGATTCTTCGAAACAACCTCGGTTGCGCTTTCGGATTCACACAGATCGCCCTCGTCGCCGACAATGCTTCGCCGACCCAGTCGTACATCGACACGACGGCGTCGAATGGAACGACCTGGTACTACGTCGTTCAGCCGATCGGAACGATCGTCGATTGTCTCGGACCGATTTCCAACTGCGTCAGCGCCACGCCGAGCGGCAGTGCCTGCACGAATCCCACGACCGTAACCGTCACTCCGAGCGGAACCACGACGGTCTGTGCCGGCGCGAACATCGTTTTCACGGCAGCCGCCACGGGCGGAACGGCGCCTGTCACCTATCAATGGACCGAAGACGGCGTGAACATCACCGCGGCGACGGCTTCGACTTATACCGCCAACAAGGCCACGGCCCAGAGCCACGCTTACAACTGCACGGTCACGGGCGCCGGCTGCACCGGAGGCACGGCGGATACGACTCCTTCGACCGGCACGTGGGTGGCTCCGCCCACGACCGTCGCCGTCACGCCCACCGGAACGACGACCGTTTGCGCCGGCAACAACATCGTTTACACGGCGACAGTGACCGGCGGCAGCGGACTCACCTACCAATGGACCGAAGACACCGTGAACATCGCCGGTGCCACGCTGTCGACGTACACAGCCAACAAGGCGACGGCGCAGAGCCACGCTTACAACTGCCAGGTTTCGTCGACGGGTTGCGCGACGGCGATTCAAGACACCACTCCTTCGACTGGAACCTGGACGGCAGCTCACACGGTCGACGTCACTCCCAACGGCACGACGACGGTCTGCACGACGGCGTCGATCCTCTACACCGCCACCGTCACGGGCGCGGTCAGCCCGGCCTATCAGTGGACCGAGGACGGCATCAACGTCACCGGCGCCACGACCGCGACGTACTCGGTTTCGAAAGCGACCGCCCAGACCCACACGTACAACTGCAACGTCACCGCTTCGGGTTGTGTCGTCGCCGATCCGGCCGGCGCCGTCGGAACCTGGGTCGCGCCGCCGACCGTCGCCATCACGCCCAGCGGAACGACGACGGTCTGCACCGGCACCAACATCGTCTTCACGGCCGGGCTCACGGGCGGAACGTCGCCGTTCTCCTATCAATGGACGCAGGACGGCACGAACATCACCGGCGCAACGGCATCGACCTACACCGTCACCTTCGCCTCTGCGGCGACCCACACCTACAACTGCAACGTGAGCTCGACCGGTTGCGCCACCACCGCGCAGGACGCCACCCCGTCGGCCGGCACCTGGAAGGCGCCGCCGACCGTCAGCTTCACCGACACGCCCGACCCGTCGAACGTCAGTCAATCGGTCGCATTCACGTCCACGGTCACCGGCGGAACCACCACTTTCGCTTACGACTGGAATTGGGGCGACGCAACGGCCCACGGAACGACGGCGAGTCCGAGCCACACCTACTCAGCGGGCGGAAGCTACACGGTCATTCTGACGGTCACCGACGGCGCCGGATGCGTCGTCGTCGTCTCGAATCCCCACAGCGTCACGATTCCGGCCGGTTCCTGCTCATCGACGACCCTCTTCTCCGACAATTTCGAATCCGGAACGGCCAACTGGAGCCTCGCCGGCGGAACGAATCCCTGGGCCGCTTCGACCACAGCCGCCGGAAGCCCGACGACGTCGATCGACGGCGCCGACCCGAACACCAACGGAGGAAGAAGCAAGTGCGCATTCGCGCAGATGGTCTCGGATATTCCGCTCCCCTCGACCGGAGGAGCTCTCATGCTGAGTTTCTGGTCGCAAGCTGCGCTCGCCGCCGACGACAACGGAATCGTTGAAATTTCCACGGACGCCGCCGCAACCTGGAACAAGCTCACTTCGGTTCCCTATCCGGCGAGCGCCACGACGATCGGGGCCGCGACCTGTCCCGCGCTCGCCATCGCAGTTGCGGATCCGGTTTTCGCCGGAACGATCGCGGGTACGACTTACCGGGCGAACATCACATCCTTTGCGACACAGTCGATTCGCGTCCGGTTCACGATGGTCACCGGTGCGACCAAGTCGGCCAGCTCTCACTGGTACGTGGACGACGTTTCGATCACGAACGAAATCGGTGCTGCGCCGGGCCCTGTTTTGTCGACCGGCACGAAAGCGACCGGCGATGATGCGCTCGACTGCTGGAACAAGACCACCGGCGGAGGAAACGTCACCTGGACCATCGGCTGGGGGCACGTGACCAATTCATCGAAATACAGGATCTACCGTTCGACACTCGCCAATGCGACGGCCGGAACGGGAATCTGGGCGGCCGGCGCAACTGCGGTTCCTGCGGGATGGACTCAAATCGGAGCGGACGTCATCGACTCGGCTTCACCCGCCGGCAGCGACACGATCGCAAGCACCGACGCCACGGCTTACGTTTACCACGTGGACTCGATCGGACTGGGAACCTGCTACGTCGAGAACTACACGCAGCCGTAGCGGGCCCATCCCGCAAAGGGTCGATCGATTTTTTTTCGAGAGGATGATCATCGGGGCCGGGAGAAATCCCGGCCCTTCTGCTTCAAGGCAGATCGCGCTGCCCGCCGGTCCACGCCCGGCGTGGAATCACGGACGGCGTTTCAACAGATCCGAAAGCGCTTCGTCCAGCTTCGAAAATCGAAACGCGTAGCCCGCGGACTCGGCCCTCGATGGAACGGCGCGCTGCCCTTCGAGCAGTAGCGCCGACATCTCGCCCAGCAGCGCCCTCAACGCAAACGCCGGCGCCGGCAGAATCGCGGGGCGGTGAAGCGCGCGCCCCAGAGCTTCGGTGAATTGGGCATTCGTCACGGGATTGGGCGCGACGGCATTGAGGGCGCCGCGAAGCGAATCGTCGTCGAGAATTTTCAGAATCAATCCCGTTTCGTCATCGATGTGAATCCACGGCATCCACTGACGGCCGGTTCCCAGCCGCCCGCCGAGGCCGGCACGAAACGGGAGAATCATTTTCGGCAGGGCTCCGCCCTTCGTGTCGAGAACGATGCCGCTTCGAAGAAAGACGGTTCGAATGGAAGAGGGAGCCTGGCCCGCTTCGTTTTCCCACTCACGGCAGACATCCGCGAGAAAACCGCCGCCCGGCGGCGAGCTCTCCTCGAGGCGATCGTCGCCCCGATCGCCGTAAATGCCGACGGCCGAAGCGCAAACGAATATCTTCGGCGCCGGACCGGGCCCCCGGAGCGCATCTACGACTGCGCGCGTCCCTCGAATCCGGCTCGTCCGAATTCGATTCTTCCACTGTCGCGTCCAGCGTTTCGAGATCGTCTCGCCCGCGAGATGAACGAGGGCGTCGCACCCCTCGAAGGCACCGGGCGGGACAGGCCCGGCCTCGAGGTCGGCGGACACCACCTGGAGCGGCATCGCAAGCCGCTTCGCCGATTCCGGGTTTCGAACCAGAGCGACGACGGTGTCACCACGACCGGTGAGCGCAGCGGCGAGGCGCGCACCGATAAATCCGCTCGCCCCTGTGATCGCAACTTTCATCATCGTTCCCTTCCCGGCGGGGCCAGGCCCGGGCCGACTCATCCCGCTCAGTCTAAGGCCCGGAGCCTGAAGGCCGTCCGATCTTTACCGGTTCCCGGCGTAAACTCCGAACTTCGAGCTGTCGCTGAATGGTAAACTTCTGAGGGCCCCAGGTGAAGGGTTTGAAGCGCATTTTCGGGCGGCCTGCACCGGAAAACCGACCGCTCCGCGGTGAGGAGACGACTCGTTTGCGAGATCGACGACGGCTGATCGCGATTGTTCTGCTTTGGAGCGGCGCCTGCCTGCTGCTGGCAGCGGCGTCGCGTGGGGATTCAACCCTTCCGCCGGTCGATCCGAGAACTCCGCCTTCCTCGACCTACGACGCGATCTCTTATCGGATCGACGCCCGGTTCGATCCCTCGAAAAAAACCATCGACGCCACCGAGGTGATTCGGTGGAAGAACCCGGGAACCGAACCGGTCTCCGAGTTGCAGTTTCACCTTTACCTGAACGCTTTCAAGAACAACCATTCGACGTTCATGCGGGAGTCCGGCGGCCAACTTCGGGGCGACAAGATGGATTCGAAGAGCTGGGGCGCAATCGACGTCCGGAAGCTCACGGGTCCGGGCGGAGTCGATCTCACGAAGTCGGCGCATTTCGCGTCTCCCGACGACGGCAATGCCGCGGACGAAACCGTCTGGGTCGTTCCGCTGCCGAATCCCGTGGCGCCGGGCGAATCGATCGAAGTGACCGTCGAGTTCCGCTCCACCTTACCGAAGGTTTTCGCCCGGACCGGTTATCACGGAGATTTCTTCCTCGCAGGTCAGTGGTTCCCGAAGCTCGGCGTGTACGAACCGCCCGGTATGCGGGGAAGAAGGTGGGGCGCATGGAATTGCCACCAATTCCACGCCGAGTCGGAGTTCTACGCCGATTACGGCACGTTCGACGTCACGCTTCATTATCCGAGCCGCTTCGTCATCGGCGCCGTCGGCGACTGTGTGGAGACACGAGATGCCGCAGGTCAGCGCACCTCTCGATTCGTGGCGGAAAGCGTTCACGATTTCGCTTTCACGCTCTGGCCCCGGTTTCATGTCGTCAAAGACCGTTTCGACCCGGTGCGCGACGTTCCTCGCGACTGGATGGCGGACAGCGTAAAAACGCTCGGTCTCACCGAAGCGGAGCTCGCGCTGACGCCGGTTGAAATCACCTATCTCGAAGTTCCCGGCCGCGAAGGCCACCGCCAAAGACAGCTGACCGCTCTCAAGAAAGCCCTGGCCTGGTTCGGGCTTCACTTCGGCGCCTATCCTTATCGATCGATCACCTTCGTCGATGTTCCAAACGGCGCCGATGGAGCCGGCGGAATGGAGTATCCGACCTTCTTCACGACTCTCGGCCTTTCCCGCGCGAACGCCCGCCGGCCGCTTTCGGGAGTCCGTTTTGGCGAACAGACGACGATCCACGAATTCGGCCATCAATTCTTTTACGGATTGATCGGCTCGAACGAATTCGAAGAAGCCTGGCTCGACGAGGGGTTCACGAGCTACGGGGAATCAAGAGCGATGGAGGCGATTTACGGCGAGTCGGCGGGAGGGGACCTGCTCGGCATCAAGATTCCGCCGGCCTCGGCGTCGAGAATCGGATACGCCGATTCTCCCGGACTCGATTCCCTCGACCGATTCGCCTGGGATTTTTCGAGCGCGTCGAGTTATTTCACGAAATCCTACGGGAAGACCGATCTCGTCCTGCAGACCCTCCGGATTCGCCTCGGTCCAGCGCGATTCGACCGGGCCATGCGCGCCTACGCGACCCGCTGGCGATTTCGCCACCCGTCGGGAAAAGACTTTCGTGCCGTGATGGAACAGTACGCCGGCGGCCCGATCGCGGATTGGGACGCTCTTTTCCAGGGGTCGGCCTGGGTCGACTTCGCCGTGCACTCCTACAAAGTCGAGCGCGAAAAGGAAGAGGGCCTGTTCGATCGAGCTGCCGGCCGCGTGACCCTTCCCGAAAAGAATGAGAAAAAGGGAACGGCCCCCGGTGGAGACAAGGACGAATCGGGCCCGCGGACAGCGATCGTTCGAATCGAAAACAATGGAAGCCTCCGATGCCCGGTGACGATTCGTTTCGTGTTTCGGAGCGGAACGCGCGAAGAAACGGTCGACCGGACGTGGGATGGCGACGGGGAGTGGGTTCGATACAAGATCTCGGCCAAGTGGAATCTCGATCGCGTGATCGTCGACCCGGACGACGAAATTCCGATCGACACGAACCGGACCAACGATTCCTGGACGCGAAAGTCCAATCCCGCCGGAGTCACGAAGATCAGCTCGTGGATTTTCTTCGTCGTCTCGGGCTTCGTTCGATTCCTGGCGGCGGTGACGCTGTGAATCAGCTGAGTACCTCCCGACTCATCCGGGGCGCGATCGCCGGGAGCTGGCAATTTCGGCGGACGATCGGCTGGATTGGCGGAGGGCTGGTCGCCGCCTGTCTGCTTTCCACGCTCCCTTTTCACCTCGTCGTATCGAAGTCGCTCGGACACTCCGCTCTGGCCTCCGAGGCACTCTCCCGATTCCCGGCCGAAGCGCTGGTCGACCTCATCGCGCATCACCGCGCCGAGCTCGGCACCGCCGAGATCGCATTCCTCCTGTTCACGCTGCTCCTTTTTCCGGCGTTGATCGTGGCCGGATCCGGCGCCCTCGAGCAGGCGCTTCGAGGCGATACGTCCCTTTCCGTCGAAGAAATCGCAATCCTCGGTCTTCGACGACTCCGCCGAAGCCTCGGAATCCTCGCCGGGCTTTCTCTCTGCGCGCTGCCCGTTGCCGTTTTGTTGTCATTGGCGAAGGCAGGGATCGAAAAGTGGGCCGAGCTCGCCCTCATGGACGATCGAGTCGACGAGCTTTTTTCGGCCGGCGTTTTCGCGGTGGCCTTTGCCGTCGCGATGATCTTGCGCGCCGTGTGGGATGCCTCCCGAATCGAGGCCTTCCGATTCGAAAAGGGTGCGATTGGTTCCCTTCGCAATGGCATTCGATTCGTGATGGCCCGTCCGTTTCGTTCGATGATCCTCGAGGGAACCGGAGCGATCGCCGGCGCGGTGATTTTTCTGGCGAGCTTTTTCGCCGCCTCGTCGCTGCACGCAATCACCGGCGCCAGCGTGGCCATTCAATGGTCTCTCCTGGCTCTCGGAGTTTTTTTCTTCCCCGGCCCCCGAGTCGGCGTAATGGCCTCCTTCGCAGAGTGGCACCGGACGGAAAAGAAAAACGAGGAACCGAAAGGAGCCATCGAGGCTTCCGCGCCGCCCGTGGAGGCGGTGGAACCGGGCGAGGCGATCACCGACGAATACGAGTTGACTGCGCCGCTTCCGACGGAGCGTTCCTCCGAACCGGGGATCTTCGACCCGCCCGGAGAAAAATCGAGCGCCGGCGCGGCCGTCGACATGGCGGCGATGTCGCCCAGGGGCGACCCGTTCGACTTACCGAACGAAAAGGAATCGCTCGCCCGGCCCTCGAAAGAGATCACGCTCCCTCTCGCAGTCACTCTGATCAAGAAACCGGTCGTGGCGAAAAAATTTCCGCAAAATCTTCCGAAGGGAATCGGCATCGAGGTGATGTCGATCTCTCCGGCCGCAAGCGAAGCGGTGCCGGTTCGCGAAGCTTTCGCCGAGTCGGTCTCGGATGCGGCGACCCGGCAGAGGTCCGATCAGAAACGGGTTTCCTCTGATTCCATCCCGCAGCCCGCCGGGAACGAGAACATCAGATCACCCCGGAGCGACCCGCCCGAATCGAACGCGCAACTTCTCGATCAGGAGCGAACGGGAGCGCTGCATCTCGAGCCGCAACACGACGATGGCGAACCCGATATCGACGACGTGATCACGCGGGCCATTCCCCAGATGCGCGACATTCCCCCTCCCCCGGTCGAAGATTCTGTTCTTCGCGAAATAGCCCGAACGGGCGAGATCTCTCCCGCTGACCGGTTACGTGCAGGCGGATCGTCGGCACTCCCGCGTTCGACCGAGGCACCGGCCGAGGCTCCGGACGCACCGGAGCCGGCCGGGGAAGAGCCGGCAGACGCCAGGAGCGATTGACCGGGACTTACCGCGTCGTCATCGATCGCCCGATTCGTTCTCGAACTTCGTCCAGGCTCATCCCCGGCACGACCACCACTTTGTCGCTCGAAGAAGTTCCCGCGACGATCTCAATTTTCGACGGAGGCACATCGAGCGCGCTCGCGAGGAGGCGCGAGACGGCCTGATTGGCTTTTCCTTTTTCGGGCGCCGCAGTGACGGAGAGTTTGAGCGCGCCGCCGTGAGACCCGACGATTTCGTTTCGCCGTGCGCCGGGGCGAACCCGCAGCCGAAGTCGCACTCCGGCCGGAACCGCGATCAGGTCGAGATCGAGGGCGGACATCGAGTCGTCATCGACAGAATTCCGGCGACAAAGGAACCACTCCGATCGCGCTGCCGGCGGCGAGATCGCTTTCGGGCGGAAGAACGGCGAGGGCGTTGGCACGAGCGTGCGACAGAAGATCGTGACTTCCCCGGGAACGAAGGGTTCGAACGAAGAGTCCTCCGGCTTCGTGACGAAGCTCGGCGTCGGCGAACGACTGGCGCGGTCCGCGGTTTCGAGCGGCAGAGTCGAGGCGGGCAAGTACGGGCTGAAGCGGCCTTCTTCCTTTCATCGCATGGAGCGCCGGACGGGCGAATAGCTCGTACGACACGGCGACCGACACGGGATTTCCGGGAAGCGCCAGAATCATCGTCCTCCCGAGGGAAGCGGCGAGAACCGGCTTCGCCGGCTTGATGTTCACCCGGTGGAAATGAATTGTCGCCCCCAGCTTTGCGAGAACTTCGCCCACGAGATCGTAGTCCCCCATCGAAACGCCTCCCGACGTCACCAGCAGGTCCAGGGGAGACTCCGACGCGAGCGCACGCTCGATCGAGCTTCGGAGAATGCCGATCTCATCTTTCGATTCCCCCTCGAACAGGATTCGAGCCCCATCCCGCTCGAGCGAAGCCGCGAGAAATGGGGCGTTACTGTTTCGAATCTGCCCTTCTCCGAGAGTCGATCCCGCGGGAACCAGCTCGTCTCCCGTGACGAGGATCCCGACGGCAGGACGGCGGCGGACGGACAATCGGCCATTCGACCCGGAGGCGAGAAGTGCAACCTCACGAGGGCCGAGACGAGTCGATGCCGGAACGAGGACTTCTCCTTTTCGAAAAATTTCGCCTTTTCGCCGGACGTGCTCTCCCGGCCCGGCGATCCCGTCGAATCGGACTCGCCCCCCCATTTCTTTCGCCTTTTCTACCGGGACGATGGCTTCGGTTCCGTCCGGAATCGGCGCGCCAGTCATCACCTTCGCCGTCCTCCCGGCGGGGAGCGGATCGGGCCTTCCCGGCGCGGCCGCGATCCTCGCCGAGATTCCCAGCTCGGTTCCCGGCTTCGGGAGATCCTCGAGGCGGATCGCCCAGCCGTCCATCGCGGAAGTGTCGAAACTCGGGAAATCGATATCCGATGGGGCGTCCTCGGCGGTCACCCTTCCCGCGGCGGAGCGAACGTCGACGAACTCGGCCTCGGTGACCCGGACGATCGAGAGCCAGATCCGGAGGGCCTCGGAATAATCCAACACAGTGCGACAGTTTACGTCACTTCTCCCATTTTTCCTGTCACTTCCCACGCCGACCGAAAGCTCGCACTTTCGTTGCCGGGATCAGAGAAAATTGCGATGTTGCTTTAAATGAGGCAGTTACGAGATGGGCACCGGCTTCGACTCGGAATCCTTTCCAAAAGACTCTTCGTGGCAGGAAGTTTGCTTGATTCATGAACCAGGGTGAGTAAACCGGACTCCGCCGGGTGTTTTTGTAACACTGACTGCCGGCGGAAGTCCTGACGGGCGGGCGAGGAAATCATGGAAAAGCGCTACGAATTTCGGGGAGATCTCGCGACAACTCCGCTTCCGGAGGTGCTTGAGACGATCAACCGTTACCGCGTGCCGGGAGTGCTCGACTGCACGCGCGAAGGCTGGGACCGAAAAATTTTCATTCAAAACGGCGAGATCATTTTCGCGACCTCGACGAATCTCTACGATTCTCTCGGCGATTTTCTTCTTCGGAAAGAAGTGATCTCGCGGGCTCAGTACGACGAGTCGGTCATCCGCCTCAAAGCCACCAAGAAACGCCAGGGCGTCGTCCTCGTGGAAATGGGTGTTCTCTCCCCCAAAGACCTCTTCGCCCAGGTTCTCGAGCAGGTCAAGGAGATCGTCTGGGACACCTTCAACTGGGATTCGGGTGAAGTGACCTTTTCGATCGGGCGATTCAAGGACGACGAAATCATCAAGCTCAACATTCCGACCCGGAACGCAATTCTCCGCGGAGCGCAGGCCGTGAAGGATCCGAAGCGTCTGATGACGCGGCTCGGCGCCTCATGGGCGATCTACGAGCCGTCGTTCGAAACCGTCGACCTGACCGACCTGGCGCTCGACGAGAACGAGATGAAGCTTCTCGCTGCGGTCAACGGAAAACGTTCGCTTCTCGACCTCACCCGGGAAGGGCCGTTCGCTCAGGCGGTGAACGGACGGAATCTCTACGCGTTCGGCTGCCTCAAACTGATTCGAAAAAAGGAAGAGCGCGCAATCAAGGTCCAATGGAAGACCACCGGCGATAAGATGGAATCGGCCGAGTGATCGGCGAGCCGCACCACTCCTGTTCGAATCGAGGTTGAGGAATGCCCCTTTACGAGTACGAATGCCAGAGCTGTCATCGCCGGATGGAAGAGATTCAGAAATTTTCGGACCCTCGTCTGACGATTTGCCCGAGCTGCGGCGGTGAGCTGACGAAGCTCTTTTCGGCGCCCGCGATCCAGTTCAAGGGTTCCGGCTTCTACATCAACGATTACGGGAAAAAAGACGGCGGAAGCGGAAGCTCTTCGACCAGCCAGAACGAGAGCTCGAACAAGAAGCCGGAAAGCTCGAGCGAAAAATCCGAGAGCCCGGGGAGCAAGCCCGAAAGCTCGTCCGAGAAATCGTCGTCCTCCGGCGAGAAGTCCGGCGGCACTTCCGAAAAGTCGAGCGGATCGAAAGAGGCCCCGTCCGGAGCGAAGGAATCCTCCGGCGCCGCCGCGGCCGGATCGTCGACGAAAGACTGACGCCCCGTTGACTCAGGCGGAAAGCCTCCGCCCCTTCCTCACAACCACGCCCGACCCCTCCGCGAGAAAAACCGAATCGGGCGGCCGGGACATGGGTTCGGCCAATGACGCGCCGTAAATTCCGGCCGCGTCACAATCGACCTCGGCCGCGGCGCAATTCCAGACTCGCCACGAGGGATGCTCGACCTGATATTCGACGGTGCCTCGGCTACGCGCCGTGTAGCCCCAATAATGTTCCGCAATGAATTGCTCGAGAGATCCGTCCTCCGGAATCTCCGGACTTCCGGATGCGTCGGCTTCGAGCCCGTTCCAGCGCCCGCGATCGCGCCACCGGTATTCGTGATGACATCCGGCCGCGCCCGTGGAGAGAGACTCGGCCCCGCGCGCAGCGCGATTCATCATTTTCCGGGAGACGTAATTCTCGCCGTAAACGAGGCGCGCGACGGCGACGATCCAGAACCGCGGCACGATCTCCTTGATGAAGACGACTCCCCGCCTCTCTTCGCCGTCGACGGCGCGCTTCACGTAGAAGCGAAGATTCACTTCGTCGAAATCCCGATGAAACGGAATTGGAATACCCAGAACCTTCGTCCCCAGAAAACGAAATCCGACCAGGGAGACGAAGGCGCGGCCCTTCCATTGGTCGAGCTCGGTTCCCGGCGGAACGCGAGCCCGGAGAATCGACGGATCGACCTCCCAGCTCGCCATCACCAGATCGCGCCACTCCGCCGTCAGGAAAATTCCGGCGGGCCGGCCCGGCGCCGGGAGGATCGTTGGATTTCGGGCCGCATTCGTCATCGTCAGAAAAAACCGGAGCCTGTGGCGCGCGGCTCATGGCCGCCAGAGACGGCGCCCCTCTTCATTCACCCATGAGCCTGGCCAGCGCTTCGGGAGAGAACCCCACGAGAAGAGTCTTCCCTTTTCGCACCATCGGCGCCCGGAATCTCCCCGTCGGTCCGCGGAGATCGTCGAGCTTTGTTTCTTTGGCGGAGATTTGCCGCGAAGCTTTTCCCTTCGCGATGACGACGGTGTCGACGGTCGAGAGAAACCGCTTCATGTCGCCATCGCTGAGCGGCTCTTTCGACGAGCTCCGTTCTTCCAGAACCAAAACCCGCTTCGCGTCGAGTACCTCACGGGTACGTTTGCAGCTCACTCACCCGGGGCGGTGGTAATACCAATCGATCCGGCTCATGATTCTTCCTCCCATCTCTCACGCGATTCTGTCCGATCGGCATCCCGCCGCCAATCAAATCGCCGCCCCCTTGACTTACGCCTTATGAACGCCTATGTTTTTCTCCCGGTGGAAATGCCGGAGCCGCGACAAACTCGCGGTTTTTCGAGGGTTCCCCATGCTCATCTCACCCACGCTCCCGGCTCTCTCCGGCATCGAGGCTCTCCGGGCCCGTTTGCCGCATCCACTGGCCTCGCAGCTCCGGCGCGCTTCCGAGCTCGTGACGCTCGCGCAGCAGATCGGCCCGAAGCTCGTGGTTCCGACGACGGTCGCGCCTCTCGACCGGATTCTGGGCGGAGGGCTCGCGCGCGGCAGCCTCGTGGAGCTCGTGGGACACCGCTCGGGCGGACGATTCGCAATCGTGATCGCGGCAATCGCGGCGGCCACGAGTGCCGGAGAGGCGGCGGCGCTCGTCGATCTGGGCGACGGCCTCGATCCGCGTGCGGCCGAAGAGGCGGGGGTCGATTTCACTCGCCTCCTCTGGGTTCGTCCGCGGCGTCTTCGCGATGCGCTCCTCGCCGCCGAGATGCTCGTCGCCACCGGCTTTCCGCTCGTGGTGTGTGATCTCGGCGTCCCGCCCGTCCGCGGCCGCGTCCCCGCCTCCGCCTGGCTTCGCCTCGGACGCGCCGCGGAGAGACACGAAACCGCGCTCTTCGTCTCGACTCCGTATCGAAGCACCGGACCTGTCGCGCAGGCCGTCGTTTTGCTCGAGCGCGGACACGCGGAGTGGCGAGGGGAAATGTTTTCCCCGCAACTCCTCACCGGCCTCACCGGCCGCCTCATCGTCCAGAAAAGGCGCGGCGAGAGCGGGCCGCTGACGGGGTTGTCGTCGTTCGCGGCGTCCTCGCTGTGGCGCTGCCACAGCTGCGGCGCGCTCGCTCCTCCGCCCCCGCCATCGACCCACTCTCGCCGCGCCCAGAAAGATCAGTGGCAAAAAGGCGGAAAGGAAGACGAAGAAGAAAGAAACGCGGTGAGCAGTACCGTGAGCGCGGCAGGGAAGTGATTTCCGCTCGGATCGCCTGCCTCTTCGTCCCCCTCTTCCCGCTCGCCGCGCGCCTGCGCGCCGAGCCTCCGCTCGCGGGGGAGGCGCTCGCGGTTTTCGAAGGGAACGGCCCGGCGGCGCGTCTCCTCGCGGCCAGCCGGACGGCGCGGCGGGCGGGGCTCCGCCCCGGACTCTCGCTCGCGCAGGCGCGGGCGATTCTCCCAAAGCTCGTGGCCCGCGGGCGCGACACGGAGTGCGAACGCGCGGCGCAAGAGGCGCTCGCCGACACGGCCGAAAGCTTCTCCCCTCGCGTCGAAAGCTCCGGCGACGGCATCGTCTATTTCGACGCGTCCGGCCTCGAGCGCATTTTTCCCGGCCCCGGCGGAGAAAAAACTCTCGGACGCGCGGCGATCGTGGCCGCCGGGAAAGCGGGCCTCCCGGCGCGCTGCGGCATTGCCGCGAGCAAGCTGGCGGCGCGCGTCGCTGCGGAGAATCCCGACTCCCCCACTCTCGTTCCTGGCGGTGAGGAAGCACGATTCCTCGCGCCGCTCCCGCTCGTGCGCCTCGCGCCGCACGCCGAGATCGCACTCACACTGGAGCGCTGGGGAATCCGGACCATCGGCGAGCTGGCGCGCCTTCCGGAAGGGGACGTGACGAGCCGCCTCGGACGGATCGGGCAGGAGCTCCACTGGACGGCGCGCGGCATCGATCCGCGCCCCCTCGAGCCGCGCCAGCCGCCACCGATGTTTCGCGAAGGGATGGAGCTCGAATGGCCGCTCCTCACTCTGGAGCCATTTCTTTTTCTCGCCGGAAGTGCTCTCGAACGGCTCGCCGGGCGGCTCGGCGCCCAGGGGCTCGCCATCACCCGCCTCGGTCTCGAGCTCCGCCTCGAGCCGGACGGTTTCGACGTTCGCGAAATCCAGCTCCCCGCGCCGACCCGCGACCTGACGGCTCTCCTGGCCTTGACACGACTCGGCCTCGAAACCCGCCCGCCCGGAGCCGCCGTCAATGGATTCACCTTCATCGCTCATCCGGATCAGCCGCGGCGAGCGCAACTGTCACTGTTCGGCCCGCCAGCCCTTTCCCCTGACAAGTTGACCGCGACCATCGCCCGTCTCGCGGCACTCCTCGGCGCCGATCGAATCGGCTCACCCCGCACCGTCGACCGCCATGCCCCCGAGAGCTGCGCCCTCGCCGAATACGCGCCCCCTCCCCCTCCCGAGCTTCGCCGCCCGCCGCGCAGCGGGCGCGGCCTCCTCGCGGTCCGCGTCCTTCGCCCTCCGCTCCCTCTCGAAGTCCTGACGAACGAGACCATGGCGCCGGCCATCACGAGCCGCCGCGTGGCCGAAATTTCGAGAGAGAGCGAGACTGTGCCGCACCGCGCACGGCCGCCGGCGATCAGCTCGATCAAAACCATTTCACCCACCGACGACCGAAACGGCAAAGGCCCGTCCATCCAGGGGAACGTCCGCGTCGCCTCCGGCCCCTGGGGCGTGGAAGAAGGGTGGTGGACCGACCATCGGGTCGATCGCGACTATTGGGACGTGGAGATCGATGGCGGCGGGATCTACCGGATTTTCCGGGAGCGGGGGACGGGGGAGTGGTTCGTCGATGGAATCTATGATTAGCAAGGTGAGGCGAGAGCGGGCCGCTGACGGGGTTGTCGTCGCTCGGGGCGTCCTCGCTGCGCTGCCACAGCTGCGGCGCGCTCGCTCCCCCGCCCCCGCCATCGACGGACGAACGCTCTCGCCCCACCCGGCGAGTCATCAACAAAAAGCCTGGAGCTGTGACTGCCTGGAGCTGTGACTCGGCCACGGCCATAACAACCATGTTATCCTCGCTTCGATGAGCTCCTCCTCCCATCGTGATCGCCCGAAACGCCCCGCCACGTATGACGATCTCCTCGCCGTACCGGATCATTTCGTCGCCGAAATCGTGGACGGAGAGCTGCACGTCTCGCCGCGGCCGGCGCTTCGACATTCCCGGGCGGCCTCAAGCCTCGGAGGAATTCTCGGCCCGGCTTTCCAATTCGGCAACGGGGGGCCGGGAGGATGGTGGATCCTCTTCGAACCGGAGATTCACCTCCGGCACGACGTCGTCGTTCCCGATCTCGCCGGCTGGCGGCGCGAGCGGATGCCGGAAATTCCGGAGACCGTCTGGACCGACCTTCCTCCGGACTGGCTCTGCGAGATTCTGTCCCCATCGACGTCGAGGCTCGACCGAACCGGGAAGCTTTTCGTCTACGGACGGGAGAAAATTCCGTGGGTCTGGCTTCTCGATCCCATTGCACAAACCCTCGAGGTTCTCGAGCTCTCGGACGGGCGATGGACGATCGCCGGCCTTCACTCCGGCAGCGAAATCGTTCACGCCCCCCCCTTCGAAGCGATTCCGATCGACTTGACGCTTCTTTGGGGAGGAATACCCGGAGGACGTGTCGCGGAACCATCCGCAGCCGACTCGCAGACGGCACCACTTCGTTAGGGTTCCGCCTCCCGATGTCCACCACGGCCGCCGAGCGCTTTCTCCATCAAAAAAATATCCCTCACCGGACACGGGAATACGAGCACAAGGCGAAAGGCGCCGAATTCGCCGCCGAAGCATTGAATTGGCCGGCGGAGGCGATGGTGAAGACGCTCGTCGTGAATATGGCCGACGGGTCGAACGCACTGTGCCTGCTGCCCGGAACTGTGGAGCTCTCGCTCAAAAATCTGGCGCGGGAAGCTGGCGTCAAGTCGGCGCAGATGGCGACGCCGGAACAGGCGGAAAAACTGACAGGTTACAAAGTGGGCGGAATCAGCCCGTTCGGAACGCGAAAGGCGCTCCCGGTCTGGATGCACTCGAGCCTTGTTTCGCTCGAAGCCATCGGCATCAACGGCGGCCGGCGCGGGCTCATCGTTTTTTTGGATCCGCGCGCGGTGAAGGACTCGCTCGGCGCACGGGTCGCCGATCTGGCGAGCTGACCGAATCCGTCCGGGTCGGGGCTCCGGGAAACGCGCGCGCCAGCTCTTCTTTCGAAATCTCCCGCCAGCACCCCGGAGCCAGCTCTCCGAGCTCGATGCCGCCGATACTCACTCGCCTGAGGCGGCTGACCTCGTGTCCCACGGCCGCGAGCAAACGCCGGATCTCACGATTTCGCCCCTCCACGAGCTCGACCACGAGATGCGTTTCGCGCTTCGATCGCTTTCGCACCGTGATCGATTTCGCCGACAACGCCTCTCCGTCGATTTCGAGTCCGGCCGTCAATCGCGCCGCCGTCGCGTCGTCGAGCTCGCCGCGAACCGTCACCAGGTAGACGCGAGAAACGGCGCTCGCCGGATCGGTCAGCCACGAAGAGAAACGGCTGTCGTTGGAGAAGAGAAGAAGCCCGGTGCTGGCCAGATCGAGGCGGCCGATCGGCATCACCGTTGCGCGCACATCCGAGAGAAATTGGTAAACCGTCGGGCGACCTTCGGGATCCGAGCGGGTCGTCACCACCCCGCGAGGCTTGTGAAGAGCAACGTAGATTCTGGCGGCGCTTTGAGCCTCACCGCCGTCGATCTCGATCCGGGCTCGCTCGGGAACGACTTCGTGGCCGGGATCGGTGACGGTATTCCCATCCACCGAAACTCTCCCGGCGCAGATCCACCGTCTCGCCTCGGTGCGAGACGCGAGCCCGAGCTTCGAAAGGGCGCGCTCCAGCGGGACGAATCCCGGAGTGTTCGATCGAGGATATTCAGTCTTTCGATTCTTCATGGTGGGATAGGACTCTCGTGGCCTTCGCCTGTCGATTCAGAAGTCACTTTAACCGTCAGGACACCAGGAACGCCAAGAAAAGCGAAAAGACCACCGGGGAACCCGTTGCCGGCGAACCCCGCGGCCCCGCCTTTTCGCCCTCGCTTCCTCCGCGCGCCTGGCGAGGCTGGCCGTTCGCTTCCGGCTCTCCTGACACTCGTGCCGCTCACCCGTCCTGCCGAATCGGAAGTGGATTCACGACGATTCCGATCGGCAGCGGGCGCCCCGTTTCCCCCGCCCCTTTGATCGCGTCCATCACTTTCATCGCCTGGTCGTAACCGATGCTCTCGTCGCACGAAAAAAACACCATCGAGCCCAGCCTGGCCCGAACAATCGCCCGGAGCCGTTCTCGAAGCATTTCCGGCGGCGAGATCGCCTCCCCGTCGACGAGAATCACTCCCCTCCGAGTCAACGAGACGACGATCGCCGGCGAGGACGCCGGCGCGCCCGGTTTGGCAGATGGCGGTACCGCGACGTCGTAACCCGAATCGAGGAGGGGCGTCATCGACATGAAGACGATCAGCAGGACGAGGCAGACGTCGATGAGGGGGGTGACGTTGATCGAATTCTGGAGCGGAATTCCTCTGCGGGCCATGTGATCCATTGCATGAACTCCTTATCTCTCGGAAGACCAGGGTTTTCGCAAAAAGTTCCTCAACTTCCTCCCCCCCCGTCTTTGTGACTCCGGTCACATGTGACTCCTCTCACGCTCGCTATTTGGCCGTTCAGGCATAGAATTCCCTGTTAGGTCGCTCCGTCCCGTTCCGGACTCCAATTCGAGCTCGTTTCACCCGTTTGCCGAGAAATTTCGGACCCCGCGAGAATCAGTCTCTGGAGGTTGTCATGATGCATTCGAACTGGCCCCCTGCGCTCATCAACCGGCGCCTGTCCGGCCGAGTCTTCCCAGCCGCGATCGCCGCTCTCGTCGCCGGGCTCGGTGTCGTGCTGGCCGCAACGCCCTCCTTCGCCTCGGGCTCGGCCATTTCCGCGCCGCTCGGTTTCGAGGATCGAGTTCGGGCACAGGAAGCCATCGAGCGGGTCTACCACGAGCACCGGATCTGGCCGAAAGAGAACCAGACGCCAAAGCCAGCTTTCGAAGATGTGGTGTCGGGATCGGCGATGCAGGCGAAGGTCGCTGCGACCCTCAAGAAATCGGCGGCGCTCGAAACACTTTGGGAGCGCCCGATCTCGACTGCCCAGATCCAGGCCGAAATCGACCGAATTTCCAGTCGCACCAGAGACCCCGGGCTCCTCGAAAAATTATTTGGCGCTCTCCATCACGATCCCAATCTCATCGGGGAGTGTGTCGCTCGTCCGCTTCTCGCTGATCGGCTGATCCGTAACATGTATGCCTTCGACGATCGTTTCCACGGCGAGCTTCGCGCGCGAGTCGCCCTGATCCAGAAGCACCTGACGGTGCAGAATTTTTCGAGCTGGAGCGAAGGGGAGTATCAACCGGTCGTCCTGTCGCGTTCCATCGAGGACAAGGCCGCCGCATCGAGCGAGCAGGCCACGGTTCTTTCGGACGAAGACTTCGACGCCCGCGCGGCAAAATTTCCTCAACGGAGCGGTGACATCAAGATGGAAGAAACGGCCGATTCTTTCATTCTTCGGCTGACGACCACCCGCACGCCGGCTCGTTTGGAAGGTGAGAGCCGCGTTTTCCGAAAAGTCCCGTTCGAAACCTGGTTCGCGGGACTTCCGGAAGACCCGAAGGGAAACATTCCCAGGCTATCGATCGAACAGGCCGGCACGGCATCGCTGGTTCTCCCCAAAGCTCTGGTGACGGGGAACTATCGCCCCGATTCCTGGCTGAATGAAGGTTACTCGGTCACAGATCGCCACTATCACACGTCCGTTTGGACTGGTGTCGAGATGATCGTCTGGGGAGGATTGGGAGCGAGCGTTCTCAACACCGGTGGACGCTACAACCCGAGCCTCGACACCTGGACCGGCACCACGACGCTCGCGGCTCCGTCGGCTCGGGAGTTCCATACTGCCGTCTGGACCGGATTCGAAATGATCGTTTGGGGTGGAGACGACGGCGCCGGGAGCCGGCCGACCATCGGCGGGCGATACAACCCGACGCTCGACACCTGGGCGGCGACGCCGGCCCCGCCGATCGTCGGGCGAATCGGGTCGTCCGTCGTTTGGACCGGGGAAGAAATGGTCATTTGGGGCGGAAATACCGGAGCACTCACCAACACGGGCGCCAGGTACAACCCGTCAACCAATGCCTGGAGCGCAGCTCTGCCGACGGCTTCTCCAGCGCCGACGGCGCGCGACGCCCACACGGCGGTCTGGACCGGAACCGAAATGATCGTCTGGGGCGGACGGACGGTGACTTCGCCCGTCACTTACACGAACACCGGATCCCGATACAACCCGAGCACGAACACCTGGACGGCAACAACGACGACGGCGGCACCCACGGCACGCGGATACCACACGGCGGTCTGGACCGGCTCTCGAATGGTCATCTGGTCGGGATCCAACGGAGTCAATGACGGCGGACGTTACGATCCCGATGGAGACGCCTGGACCGCGACGACGACGACCGGGGCTCCGGCAACCCGAATTTTTCATACTGCGGTCTGGACCGGCACGAAGATGATCGTCTGGGGCGGCTCTTCATCGGGCACGCTC
>Ga0315281_10003523_pt1 | contig 22883 bp, 17 predicted proteins | sample YL17G07_0_MG_FD_204540 | JGI IMG/M metagenome (GOLD analysis project Ga0315281, IMG submission 204540) | Sediment microbial communities from Yellowstone Lake, YNP, Wyoming, USA - YL17G07_0 | ecosystem: Environmental > Aquatic > Freshwater > Lake > Sediment | place: USA: Wyoming | collected... | reverse complement strand
CGGGGCCGGGTTTGACCGGCCGTTCGGAAATGACGACAACTGCGGCGGGGGGTGTGGGCATAACGAGATACACCGCATGCCTGGGTGATGCAGGATGTTATGGATATGACAGCTATATAATACGACATCGCATGGATTTCAAGTATGATTGCGGGGACCATGATCCACAGTTGTGTCGCCTCGTGCTAGCACCGAGACAGAGGCGGTTTCCGCCTGCATGAACAAGCTGAGGAGATTCTTCGCAACTCTTAATATCAGGCTAGCAATAGCGAGCACAAGAAAGGTGGCTGAGAATGGCAGACATTAAGGATATCCTCGCGACAGCTATCGAGTTCGAGCATTTCGGTGTCGAGTACTATGCCAAGTTCAGGGACCTGGTCTCCGACGACAAAGCGAAGCCTTTGATGAAAAGCCTCTCCGAGGACGAGAAAGAGCATGCCAGCATATTGGAGAGAGAACTCAAGGCCGCAGGCGGGAAGCCACGGGCGCCCTCGAAGGAGATGCTGGAGAAGGGCCTCGCCGAGATCTTCCCCGAGCGCATGAGGAAGAACTCGATCGCCACCAAGGACGCGATATCCGCGATAAAGCTGGGCATCAGGACCGAAGAGAGGTCCATCGATTTCTATTCCAAGAACGCCGTTTCGGCTGGCCCGAAACTGAAGGATATCTTCGCCAAGTTGGAGAAGATGGAAAGGGGTCACAAGGAGATGTTGGAGGAGAACCTGAGATACCTCGAGAACGACGGCTCATGGTACGGCTACCTTCCTTTCCTCGATTGAGCAAGTCTCGCCTGGCCCGCGCGGATGCCAACGTTTTTTAGATTGGCCTCTCATCGGCCCTTCCAGGAAGTAGATTCAGTTGGCAAAGGTCGTCCCCTTCGAGGCGTTCCACTACAATACAGCCAGGTTCGGGCAGGACGTCAAGAGGCTGGTATCGCCGCCGTACGACGTCATAGATGGATGCCTCGAACGGAAGCTCAAGGAAGACCGTCTCAATGTCACGCATATCATCCTCGGGGATGAGAGCGATTCGTACGCCGTGGCCGCGAGGAGGCTGAAGACCTGGATCGAGGACGGCGTCCTAATCAAGGACCCGGGCAAGTGCTTCTACTTGTACGAGCAGACCTTCAGCATGGCGGACGGCACGGCGAGGGTCAGGTCAGGCATCGTCGGCCTGGTGAAGCTCGAGGAGTTCTCCAAGGGCGTGGTGCTCCCCCACGAGATGACCATCCCGAAGCACAAGGCGGACAGGATGGAGCTCATGTGCGCTGTGGGAGGGGACACGGAGCAGGTGTTCCTCCTCTACGATGAACCTTCGAATCAGATTGAGGCGATCCTGACGGACGCGAGGAAGAAGGAGGAGGAGCTCAGGTTCTTCGATTCCGACGGGGTCCAGCACAGGATCGTCAGGATAGACGACCCAGCGCTGGTCGATAGGATCTCCGAGCTCTTCGGGCCAGTTCACTTGCTCATAGCGGATGGACATCACAGGTACGAGACTTCCCTCGAATACAGGGACAGGAGGAGGTTAGAGGAGAGGGCCGACGGAGAACAGCCGTACGACTACATCATGGCCTCCCTCGTCAGTCTCAGGGACCGGGGGCTCGTCGTATACCCGACCCACAGGCTCATCCAGGGGGTCGATCCCAAGTTGCTCGAGCGGCTTCCCAGGGAGCTCGAGGGAGAGTTCGAACTCAAGAGCCTCCCGAATGCGGAGCAGCTCGTCGAAGCGGTGGAGAAGTCGACTCGGAGGTCGTTCGGCGTATGGATACCCTGCTCGGGAACCTTCCTGCTAGCGTCTCCAAGGGATGGTCAGCCGGCCGCTAGCCCGATCGAGAACCTCCCGGTGTGGATCGTCCAGGAGAAGGTCCTCAAGAGGATCCTCGGCTACACCTCCGAGATGCTCGATACGAAGGTCGACATCGAGTACGTCATGGGGACCGGCCCCACTAAGGAGCTCATGGACACCGGTGAGTATCAAGCGTGTTTCTTCGTCAAACCGCCCACGGTCGAGCAGGTCATGATGATAGCGAAGTCGGGGCAGAAGATGCCTCACAAATCCACCTACTTCTTCCCGAAGATCTGGTCCGGAACCCTGCTACACCTATTCGAATAGGTACATCGAGCCTGCTGAAGTGGCATATACAACCATGCTGATACGCCGGCAGGTGAGAATCCGTGAAATTCGACATCGGGATCCTTGGAGGTCGCATAGTCGACGGGGCCGGGAACCCCTGGTACTACGGTGACTTGGGCGTCGTGGGAAAGAAGATTGCGAAGATCGGGAAGATCGCGAAATCGGAGTGCAGACGCTCGATCGATGCCAAAGGCGACTATGTCTGTCCAGGCTTCATCGACATCCACACCCACTCCGACATCACGGCTCTCGTCTTCCCGGGCTGCGACAGCACGCTCAGGCAGGGCGTGACGACGCACCTCGTGGGTAACTGCGGGTCATCGGCAGCCCCCCTACGGGAACCTTACGTCGATGTATGGAGGAACTATTGGGGCGAGTGGGCTGGGACATTCGAGGAGGGCGATTGGCGGACATTCGCACAGTACCTCAGCGCGGTCGAGAAGCAAGGTGTGGGGCACAACATAGCAGCGCTCGTGGGCCATGGTGCCGTCCGCACGGCGGTCCTGGGAGCGCAGAGGAGGGCCCCGAGACCTGGCGAACTCAGGCTCATGAAGGAACTGGTGGACGAGGCGATGCGCGCAGGGGCGTTCGGGCTCTCGACAGGCCTGGTCTATCCGCCAGGAAGCTTCGCCAAGACACAGGAAATTATCGAGCTGTGCAAGGTGGTGGCGAAGTACGGCGGCATCTACACTTCGCACATCAGGGGGGAGAGAGAGACCATCGCCGAGGCCATCAAGGAAGCCATCTTGATCGGAGAGAAGAGCGGTGTCGGAGTCGAGATCTCGCACAACTGTCCCAAGATAGGCGCCTGGGGACGGACGAAGGAGACCCTAGGACTGGTCGAGGAGGCGAGGAAACGAGGCCTGGATGTCACGGTCGACAACGACGTGCACACCGACCTTGCGCCGGCCCTCAGCGGTGCGCTCCCACAGTACATGGCCGAACTGACCAGGCCAGAGCTGATCGAGCATCTGGGCAAGCGGGAGAACAGGGCACGAATCAAGCGCGAGATAATCGAGGACAAGCTCCCAGCATTCGGCCCAGCAGGGCTGCTAAAGCACGGGCTGTTCGACCGGATATTCCTGATGCACGTGCCTGGCCAGAAGGGGCTTGTTGGCAAGACCGTCGAGCAGGTGGCGAAAATGCGGCACAGGGACGTGTTCGAAACCTACTTCGACCTCATACAGGAAGAGAACGACCAGATCATCGCGATCTTCGACTACATCAGCGAGGAGGATATCAAGAAGCTGCTCGTGCACCCACTGGTCATGGTGTCATCCGACTGCGCGACATGGTCGGAGAAGGGGCCGATGACGGACCCGCCACCTTATGAGCCATGCTCGTTCGGAGAATACCCTGGTATCTTCGAGAGATACGTCAGGGATGAGCCCCTGCTGACGATGCAGGAGGCCGTCAGGAAAATGACGAGCTACCCCGCGCAGAAGATGGGCCTGCTCGACAGAGGTCTTCTCCGGCCGGGCTTGATGGCGGACATAACCCTGATCGACCTCGCGAGGATCAAGGACCGCGCGACGAACCTCTGGCCCCACAAGTATCCGTTCGAGAACTACCCGCACAGATACCCACTTGGGGTGCCTTACGTGATTGTGAACGGGACCATCGCAGTCGATAACGGCCGACAGACCAAGGCCCTTGCGGGCCAGGTGCTGAGGCACAGGTATCCCTGAGCACGTCAAAGCACGTACTTCTTGTACGCCCCTTGGCACGGGTTGCCGGCGTTGATCCAAGCGGCCTTGTTCGTGAGGTCGAAGGCCACCGAGAAGATCGTCTGCGTCTGGTCCTCCACACCCAGCTTGGGGTCAGGATGCCGGCATATCGACTCGGGGTAGCCAACGTGGTCAGAGAGAATTCGCTTGAATGTCGATATCTCCACCCTTCCCAGCTCCTTCTTGAACAGTCTGCGGGCGCGGTTGTACCTCAAGATCGACGAGAACCGGGTGTGCATGTTGTCCTCGAACTTCCACATCTTCGGCGAGAGATAGTGGTTGGTGTGTATCAGCCAGCCCTCCTCGGCGTACAGCGCGTCGAACGTCGACCTCGAGCCCTCGAGGCTGTATATCTCGCCGTTGGGATCGCACACGATGTTGTTGAAGCTGTGCCCTCTGCCCTCCGGCATGGCCGCCCGTAACGCCTGGTATATGCCCACCTCGCGCAAGACCTTCCTGCACGGGACGATCTTCGGTATGCCGATCCCCGTGTCGTTGGGCACGAGTGCGTTCCCCGTCAGGCTGATGCCTTCCGCGTTCATCCCAGCGGTCGGCCAGATGCCACCATAGCACAAGCCGATGAAACCAGGCTCGTCGTCGGGCCTGATCCTGGCAATCGACATATCTACGAGATCATACGGACCCACATCCTCGTTGTGGACCGCATATACGACATCGTCCTTGGTCCATTCCGAGTTCACGGCTATGTCAGTGCATCCGGTCCTGCCACGGCCCCCACGCGGGAAATCGACGGTCAGCGCCCAAACGGTGTCAAACTTCAATCCGGCGCCCTCGGCGTAGCCCTCTAGCTCCTCGATGTGCTCCGGGTAGAACTTCCGTGAAGCGGGGAGGCTCTTCCGCGCGTAGGCGAAGGTCTTCTCCTTGGTCATACCTGGCATCGTTGCCATCCACGACCAGAGACGCTTCTCCATCCGCTGTGCCTGGTCATTGCATTGCCTGCCGATTGATACCCCTATCTCGTGATGGTCCCCGGAGGCGGACACCTCCCGGATCTGGATTTCCTTGATTGCATTCGGCACGGTATGACCCCGAAGTCAGTAGCTTCGGGTCGGCAGTGGCGTCATACCGGAAAAAGATTCGCAGGCCCGAAAACATTTATCAGTTGGTTCGCTAGTCCTCTCCCCCATGCCAAAAGTGGAACTCGAATACAAGTGCAAGAACTGCAAGAGCCTCTACCCCGCGACAGTGAGCTTCGCAGGGAAGGTCGAGGACATGGACCTCGATGAGCATGAGTCGAGGTGCCCGAACTGTGGCACCTGGAACTGCGCAGATCCGAGCGCGCTAGAGCAAGTCATTGAGGACAGTAAGGCTGAGAGTGGCGCCTCCAAGAGACCGAGGAAGAGGAATTAGTCGTCCCTGCGGGAAGAGGATACGATAGAGCGAAGGGGCCTTGCCCTCTCTGCAAACGATCTACACCGTGATATGCCGTGGCATGGGAAGCAACAATCTAAGACACTTTCCTGATTGCATCCACCTCGGATGCTGGCTCACTGTTCCTTTGGATAGGCGGAACGGCCTCGGAACAAGATTCATATACAATGGATAGCGATTGCCGGTCGTATTTCGAGCTTAGGGGTTAAACGGAGGGTGAATCAGGAATGAGAATTAGACGAGTATTAGCAGGGCTTGTGACTCTTTTGACTGTCCTTTCGGCCTTTGCTGCACTGCCTACAGTGCATGCCAAAGCGGAGGCGGCCGGAGGGAATACGTTATACATAGCGATGCAGCAGGATATGGCTGATTTCAACACATGGAACCTCGGATCTAACAGCGTTTGGAAGGCCAACGTCATAGGCTTCGGATTTGAGGGCCTCGTGGGCTTGGACTACAACATGAAGCCAATACCGATACTTGCTGAGAGCTATCAGTTCTATCTGAACAACCTGACGTACATATTCCATCTCAGACACAACGTGATGTTCAACGACGGGTTGGGAACCATGACTGCTGACGATGTCGTGTTCATGTACAATCACACCAGATCGGGAACCACGCTGTCTTCCAACATCATCAACGCATTCGATGCGAACGGTGACGGAGTAGTCAGCGCAGCGGAGATCAGCGCTGGGGTGATCAAGGTCAATGACTTCACGGTCAAGATGGTTCTCCCGAAGCCCTACGGGCAGTTCTTGACAACGACCGCGGGAATCTACATCCAGCCCAAGAGGATCTGGGAGCACCACCTGGTCAATGACCTTCTCGACACATCTTGGGGAACCGACACCGCAGCGACCGTGTCAACAGGTCCGTTCAAGTACGCGGGCGGGGTCGCGAGCACATACAGAGTAATGGACAAGTGGACCGGGTACTGGGGTAAGAACTTCACAACCCCGGCTGGGTATAAGACTTATCCTCCGAACATTGACCAACTGTATTTCAAGATCTATGCTAGCCTTGACACGGCCATTCTGGCCCTGCAGTCAGGCGCAGTCGACTACATCGACTGGGCCATCACCCCAGGCAGAGTTCCAGGGTTGCAGTCCGATCCCAATATCGGCCTGTCATATCAGCCCGAGAACGGATACTACTACCTGGCGTTCAACGAGAAGAACAACCCGATGGGTAACGTCAGCTTCAGACGGGCAGTATCGCACCTCATAGACAAGGACCAGATTGTGAATGTCTACCTTGGCGGATATGGATCTAAGGGAAGCGCGTCCGAACCTCCGTTCTGGGGCCCGGACTGGTACAACAACTCGGTGGACACATACCCGTTCGATATCGCCCAAGCCAGTGCGATCCTTAACCAGTCAGGCTTCCTCGACGTCAATCACGATGGGCTCAGAGAGCTGCCTAACGGACTGCCGATGGATAAGATCACAATTCTGACGCCCCCGGCAGACTACGATCCAATCAGGATCAGGGCGGGCGAGCTGATTGCTCAGAACATGAGGGCAGTTGGGATCAACGCAGTGGCAAAGGCTCTCGATTTCGACACACTAGTGGCCAAGCTGCAGTCCATGGACTTCCAGATGTTGATTATTGGATGGTCTCTCTCAGGGGAGCCTGTGGGGAATGTGTTCGACATCCTCGGGCCTCAAGCGAACCAGAACACTTTCGGGTTCTGGTCCGAAGCGAACCCCAACCCCTTCTACAGCTCCTTGGGCGGAGTCGTGACCAGGGCTGACGCGTCGACACAAGCGGCGGCGGACCAGGTCATAAGCCTCGGAAACCTTGCAAGACAGAACTTCAGCATAGCAGCACAGGAGACTTACACCAAGTGGGCTGAGGGAGTCATCGCGCACTACGTGCCCGTGAACGTCCTGTACTACAGGGTGAACGTTGAAGCCTACAGGAACGCCTGGCAGGGCTGGATACCGTTCCTCGGCACGTTCCTCCAGTCAGGGGCCAACATATACTGCCTCTCCAACCTACATTTGGCAGGAGCGGGAGCCGTCGTTGGTGCTACACAGTCCGTCAATGCAGGGATCGACCTCGCAGGAAACGTCATGATAGGCAAGACTATCCACGCCAACGTGCTAGCTATTGACAACAAAGGCATTCCCATTTCGGGAGCGACAGTTGCTGTGAGTGTGACTGGAATCTCAGGATCAGACACAGTCACAGTGCCGACAGCACAGGCTAGCGGGACCACCAATGCCAACGGTACGTACACGTTCAACGTGACGGGAGCATCCAACGGATACTCCTATGTCAACGCGACTGTGACCAAAGGAGGCGTGTCGTCGATAGCCAGCACTACGGTCAAGGCATCTACGGCGTATCCGAAGGTCCTCGGCCTGACTATCACGCCGGACAACCTAGTCCTGCTGCCGACCGAGCAGACCAATGTCCTTGCTTCGGTTACGGACGAGTCGGGCAAGCCGGTGGCGGGCGCTACGGTTGCTGCCGATCCGCACCTCATTGGATTCGGAAGCATGAGCCCCAATACTTTGGTGACGGATGCCGATGGCCTGGCCACCTTTGTCTACAAAGCCCCGACCACTGCTGAATTCAACGAATTGTCCCTGAACACGCACCTGACGTTGACTCTGTCGTTCAATGCGACAAAGGCAGGCTACTCGCAGGCTGGTGCCGCATCAGTGTTCCCACTGATATTCAACGCCAACCCGTCTTCATGGTTCTTGGCGAGGATCGTCAGCGTGGCGCCATCACCCGCTCTCAAAGTGTCTGGCAACACGACATCGATCATCGTCGAGGCACTGAGCGAAACGGGTGTTGCCCTAGCCAACCACAGGTTGAACGTCACATACAGTGACAGCTCGATCCTCGTGGCACCGGTCGATCACGTTGTCACCAACGGTTTGGGACAGGCGACGATAACGGTGAAGGTGAAGGCGGGAACAGCGACAACCGCGTTCAAGGTAGCGGCTCAGAATCTGACCGTGATCAACTCGGTGCCGGCGACGGTGACCGTGACTTACATAGGCGCGGTAGCGCCTCCTAAGCCGCTGTTCGCAGGTTACATCACCTACAGTCTAGATCCGGGTCCGAACCTGCAGCCGTTCATGTCGTGGCCTTCGCCTGACATGGGCGTGATCAACGCCACTGCCCACATATGGAACGACACCGGTGTGCCGACGAACATGGTAGAAGCAAGCATGGTGGTCTCAACTACTACAGCGGGCGACCTAGCCACCTCTGGCCTGATGGGCTACTCGTCCAACGGCGACGGCTGGGGCCTCATAGTGGCCACGCACGACGACAAGTCGAACTACATCACTGGAGGGCCGTTCAACACCAAGTTCAATTACACGAATTGGTACGACAACGGACCTCCTGCACCGGACTACGGAGCGGCCAGCCCGGACTCGCCCTACAACATCGGCTTTGACTGGGGAATGGTGACCGGCACGAACATCACTAACGGTGTTCTAGAAATCCCGATATACGGACAGGACGTAGCACCGTCCGACCTGATAGCTCAGGTGATAGTGGTGCCCAACGGCATTGGGTTCTTCAACACCACATCTCTATCGTATGAGATCGACGGCAACACCTCTCTCAAGAGCGACTACGTCGTCCAGAGGGCCTACGAGGTCACTCAGACCTCGATGGACATGAGGGACTCCTCGGGCAACTTGAAGCCGGTCCTCAAGGCCATGGCGACCGGGTTCGACAGCACGAAAGTGAACGGCTACGCCAAGGACCACAGCAACAACACGGTGGCAGGAGCCACTGTACAGTGCTTCCAGGTGTACCGGTACTACGGCAGAGCGACGGACTTCGTGATCGTTCCGTACGGCAGCAGTCCATTCCGAACAGGCACCGTCTTGACAGACTCTGACGGTGTCGGAACGGAGACGCTCCTGTCTCTCGCGAACAACATGATCAGCACGAGCTGGAAGGGATTCATAGTCCCGCAGTCGACGATAGCTGCAATCGTGGACTGCAAGGCAAGCGTGACGGGCACAGTATCGATGTTCGCGGCGCAACAGGTCGTGATGGTGGCTCAGCAGGCCCTCCTGTCGTTCGACCCGATCCTGACGGTATCAGGAGTGGGTACGCAGATCCTGGTGACGGCACACGTGACCGACGCAGCTGGCAAAGCTCTCACATCAATACCCGTGACCATCTCAGTGAGCGGAGGAGCTACGGTGAACAATCCGACTCTAGCCACGGACTCCAACGGAGTTGCTGTGTTCGCGATAGACACTAGTCAGATGCAGGGCGTCAACGCCGCCTTCGTCAAGGTAAGTGGCAAGGCCGGTGGACCAGGCTTCACGATAGCAGGAGCGGCTCTCGCGCTTGCGGTCAGTAACCCTGGCCCCACGATATCCGTGGGCTCGCCACTTGGGTCAGAGGTCATAGCGGACAACGTCACTCTGAATGCGGTCGTATACGACGCGGTCGGGGTGCAGAGCGTGAAGGTGAAGCTCGACAGCGGTTCGAGCATCACCCTGACGGGCACGGCAAATGAGGTCACCTGGGACGTGACACACGCTTTCGGCGCGCTCAAGAAGGGCGACCACACGATGGTGATCAACGCCACCGACTCGCTAGGGATCTCGACCGAGAAATCCGTGACATTCACGGTCGTGGAGAAGGCTACTAGCAACATGCTCGCCTGGGGACTCGCAGCAGTCGGCTGGATCCTGTTCGCTGCCGTCGCGGTCTGGGTGATAATGAAGATGAGGGGGCCGAAGCCCGAGACGTTGGGTCCCAAGTCGGAAGAGCCCGAGGCCATGAAGGAGGAGCCCGAGCAGAAGACGTGAACGGGCTGAACCAGCAAACCTCTTACTCCAAACCTCTTCAAAGTCTTTTCATTTTCGTGTGTCCAACCGTCACGTTCGCATATCCGGTTGGACTCGAGCCAGCATCTTCGAGCCCGCGTCGTCACTACCAAAGTTTTATTAGTTTGTGAATAGGTCACGCTACAGACTAGACCGAAGAGAGGGAGCGCGGTCATGGCCGGAATGCGGAGATATGTAATAGCGAGGACTATTCAGACCATCATCACGCTGATCATCATCCTCACGATCGTTTTCATCCTGTTCGAGTCGTTGCCCGCGAAGCCTCAGGACTTGCTCGCCTTGAACCCGAACATGAAGCCCTCTCAGAAGGAGTACCTGGTCCATCTGTTCGGCTTTGACAAGCCCGTGGGCGAGCGATACGTCATCTACATGAGGAACATGCTGACCTTCCAGTTCGGAGACTCCTTCTCGTCCGCGCAGTCGGTTTGGTCGCTGCTCCAGGAAAGGATTCCAAGGACGCTGCTGCTGTTCGGGCTGGCGACCGTCATCTCGTACGTGATCGGCATCTATGTCGGCGCCTATATCGCATGGAAGAGAGGGGGCATAGCCGACGGAAGCTCCGTGATCGTAAGCCTGGTCTTCTACAACATGCCCTCATTCTGGATCGGGCTCATCTCCCTGGTGATTTTCTCCTCGCAGTTACATTGGTTTCCATTGACGGGGTGGTACGACCCCACGGACAAGCTTCCCTATATTGTGGACGTCGCGTGGCATCTGACGCTGCCACTCATTGTGCTGATCCTCCTGGAGCTCGCGGGGACTATCCTGCTCATGAGGACTGCGATGCTGGACGTCATAGGCGAGAATTACATGGTAACCGCCAAGGCCATCGGGCTGCCCGAGCGCCAGGTCCTGTTCAGGCACGGCGCCAGGAACGCGATGCTACCCGTGGTCACCTCGTTCATCATATCGATCGTATTCGCAGTGAGTGGAGCCGTTGTGCTGGAGAATGTGTTCTCATTCCCAGGGATTGGTGCACTGTACATTCGCGCCCTGGGGCAGCTTGACTTTCCGGTGGCTGAGGCCACCCTGTATATCATCACTCTCTTCGTCCTAATAGGCAACTTCATCGCGGACATGATCTACGGCTACCTAGACCCGAGGGTGAGGATGTGACCGTCACTAAAGTGGACCAACCTTCCGAAGTGCCCCCTGAACCGGGTCATGAGGAGATCGATCTGGCATCGGGACTGACGAAGCTCGGCAAAGGACTGCTTAGGACCTGGAGGCTTTACAGGACCTCTAAGATGGGGCTCATAGGCCTCGGACTGGTACTCGCGTTCTTCTTCATGGCGGCTTTCGCGCCCATCATTTCGCCGTACTCCACCGGCTTCCGGGCGCCCTCCGAGGACATCTTCATCGCGGATTACGCCAACTTGGACCTGACGGAGAAGCTGAACTGGACAACGCCCATCGGTCTGACCACGCCTTCAATCTCCGAGAACCTCTCGAGAATCATGGTATATTCGACCGAAGGAGAGACGAAGGTGTTCCCCGTCCAATCTGGCAGAAGCGAGGTCACGGGAGGGTCGGGCATAGTCGTCAGGGATCCCATCACGCGCACTCTGCCAAAGAACCTGACCTACATCAACTATGTGCATTTCCCCACGCCCTTCACGTCCATAGGAAATCCGGAGGATGCCAACGCCTTCTTCTTCCTACTACAGGGGAACGTGCTCCGCGAATACGACGCGGAGCTCCTGGACAGGCATGTCCAGTGGACGATACCATTCGTGCCAATCTATCATTCCAACCTGTTCAACGGGTATACCCAGATCTCCAACAGCGCACGGATGGCACTGGCGTTCGCGAATGAAACCACCGTCTGGTTGATAGACAAGGTCCCCTCGAACCCGCTGTTCAACACTCCCATCACGACCTTCACGAGCAATATCACGATCCCTGGGGCCAGGATCGTCTCGAACCCGGCAGTAATTGACACTGACACTTTTGTCGGCCGCGCAAGCGTAGTGGCAGTCCCGACGAATATCGGACTCTATGTCTACAACATCAATTTCACGGAGACGACACTCTTCGGAGCCACTCAAATAACCGATGTCAAAATCGGGAACCTGCTCTGGAAGTCGGACTATCGAGTCTCTGCCGGCGATGTCGTCGCTCCGATAGACTCGCCCCACGCCATCACCTTCCCCGACCCCACGGTTGGCGGCAGCCTGTTCGGCAAGACGAGTATCTTGTTGGCGACGACCGATGGACGCATCATAGCGTTCAACACCTTCAACGGCACCATCCAGTACGCCGTGCATGTCGTGATGCCGACTATAAGAGACTTCCAGATATCCGCGCTATACCCGTCCCCCAGGGCGGTTGTGGTGGTGGGGAAGACCGGCACCAGGGGGTTCATCGCTGGAATTGACTTCACCACGGGAGCGGTGAACCTGGACAAGACCGCGTACTCGACGACCGACGGGATCATCAATGGACCGCCGACCTTCGTGCCAGGTCTGCTGGACTTCGTCTACAGCACGGACACGGGAGCTATCTACCTCGCGACGGAGACGCTGAAGACCAACGCCACGTTCTCCGCTCCTTCAGGAGGAATGGTCACGCCTGTGGGCTTCCTGGGCAACATATACACGAGCACTGCGGTCACTGGGAACTACTTCGGGGCGATCACTGCCGGCAACACCGTCTTCATAGAGACGCTGTCGGGCGTCAATGTCGCCCCTCTGCCTCCTGGGAAATACCCTTCGGGCAACAGGTACATCCTCGGGACCGACTATGAAGGCCATGACATTCTGGCCTGGCTCGTATTTGGCACTAGGGCGGAGCTCTTGGTGGGCGTCTCAGCGGCGTTGTTCGCGGTCGTAATAGGCACCATTGTCGGGCTCGTGGCAGGTTTCTATTCCGGCCTTGTGGACGACATACTCATGAGGGCCACGGATGTCGTCCTAGCGCTGCCGTTCATAGTCATCGCCCTGCTATTCGCCTCCATATTCGGTCCGTTGCTGGTGAACATCATCATAATCATCGCCGTGCTGTCATGGGCGGGCATCGCCAGGGTGATCAGGTCCGTAACGCTCTCCATCAAGGAGCGCGCCTTCGTGGACGCCGCCATTATCTCGGGCGCCTCTGAGACGAGATTGATCTTCAGGCACATCGCACCGAACGTTCTGCCATTCACTTTCCTTTACATGACCTTCACGGTCAGCGGAGCGATCATCACCGAGGCCATACTTTCCTTCCTCGGCTTCGGGGACCCCAGCAACGTGACATGGGGGATAATGCTCTCGACGATAGAGAGCACGGGCCACACCCTGGACGCCATGTGGTGGCTCCTGCCGCCTGGCATTGCCATCACCCTACTCTCTCTAGCGTTCTATCTCATAGGTCGAGGGTTCGATTCAGTGGTCAATCCGCGCCTGAGGAGGAGGTGACGCAATGGCACTGCTCGAGGTCAGGAACCTGAAGGTCCATTTCAAGATCCAGGAGGGGTGGGTCAAGGCCGTCGACGGCGTGTCCTTCTCGATAGACAGGGGCGAGACCATGGGCCTCGTCGGGGAGAGCGGGTGCGGGAAGACGACAGCCGCGTACGCGATTACCCAGCTACTTCCTCCGAACGGGTACATAAAAGGAGGCAAGATCTTCTTCAAGGGCAGGGAGTTGCTCTCGCTGTCCATGAAAAAGGACGGCCGTCTGGACGATTTCAACGAGGACATCCGGAAGATCAGGTGGAAGGAGATATCCATGATCTTCCAGGGCGCTATGAACGCCTTCAACCCCGTCTTCAAGATAGGGGACCAGATAATGGAGGCGATTCAGCTCCACGAGGACGTGGACGACGACGAGGCCAAGAGGAGGACGGAGGAGCTGTTCAAGTTCGTCGGGATCCCAGAGGACAGAATCAACAACTACCCCCACGAGTTCAGCGGGGGGATGAAGCAGAGGGCGATGATCGCACTCGCGCTCGCGCTCAACCCATCGTTCATAATCGCTGACGAACCGACGACCGCCCTGGACGTCATTACCCAGGACCGAGTGCTCGTAGAGATCAAGAAGCTCCAGGACCAGCTCAAGATGGCCATGATGATCATAACCCATGATGTCTCGGTGGTCGCGGAGACCTCGAACAAGATAGCAGTCATGTACGCCGGCAAAATAATGGAGATCGGCACAACCGCCCAGGTGTTCAAGAACACCGCCCATCCGTACACCTCGGGGCTGCTCGGGTCCTTCCCGTCAATCGAGGGGCCGAAGAAGCGCCTCGTCTCGATCCCCGGCGTCCCGCCGGACCTAGTGAACCCACCGAGTGGCTGCCCTTTCAACCCTAGATGCAGGTACGCCCAGAAGATATGCGTCGACGCTGTCCCTCCGGGGATAGAGATAGAATCCGGTCATCTTTCGCACTGCCATTTCGCGAAGGAGCTCTTGAACGAGCTCAGGAGGGGCTGAGCGACCATGGAAGAAGAAGTGGTCATCAAGGTCCGCGGCCTGAAGAAGTACTTCGAGATCAAGAAGGGGTTCTTCAGCAGCCTGAGCGGCCCCAGGTTCGTCAAGGCCCTCGACGGAGTGGACTTCGAGATACACAAGGGGGAGATCCTCGGCCTCGTTGGGGAGAGCGGGTGCGGCAAGACCACGACAGGAAGGTTGCTCACGCGCCTGGAGGATCCCACGGAAGGCAACGTATTCTTCCTCGGACTGGACATCGCCCCGCTGGCAGGGGAGAATCTGAAGATCTTCAGGAGGAACATCCAGATGGTCTTCCAGGATCCGTACGAGTCGCTGAACCCCCGTACATCGGTCCTTCAGGCGGTCATGGAGCCGCTCATAAACCACAACATCGGCAAGACCACCGAGGAGAGGGTGCGGATAGTCACGAAGGCGCTCGAAGATGCGGGGCTCGCGCCTGGGAAGGAGTACCTTGAACGGTTCCCACACGAACTTAGCGGCGGCCAGAGGCAGAGGGTGTCGATCGCGCGCGCACTCGTGATAAACCCGAGGGTCATCGTCGCCGACGAACCAGTCTCGATGCTCGATGTCTCCATCCGGGCGGGGGTTCTCAACCTCATGCTCGACCTGAGGGACAAGTACCACATCCCTTACCTGTTCATCACACACGACATCGCCGTCGCTAGATATGTCAGCGACACCCTTGCCGTGATGTATCTCGGGAAGATCGTAGAGATAGCGGAAACGGACAAGATCATCTTCACGCCTAAACACCCGTACACGCAGGCACTCCTATCGGCTGTGCCGGTGCCCGACCCTCAGCACAAGCACGGGAGGGTGATGATAGTGGGGGAGATACCCAGTGCCATTAATGTGCCCCTAGGTTGCAGGTTCCGACCCAGGTGCCCCGTGCACTTCGAGCTGTGCGGGTGGCAGGGCAGCGACCTCGCCGAGTACCTTACTGTGGAGGACAAGCTGGGCGGGGAGTCGCACGCTCTCGCGAAACATGCAGGCAAGCTCGAGCCCGATGGCTTCTCGCTCGTCATCCAGATCAAGGAAGGAGGAGATGCGAAGACGGTCAAGGACTACCTCGCCGACAAGGTCGCTGCACTCAGGAAAACGAACCCGATGTTCAAGGCCATCGTTGGGGTGGACATCCTGAAGTCCCCCAGGCTTGAGGTCCAGTGCTCGTCCGTGCAGACCTCGGCCGAGAACGTGGCGAATGAACTGCTGAGGGCACTCAACAAGGAGGTCGAGTTCAGGAACCCCAGCCACCCCGTCCACGGAACGATCACGGACGCAAGGCTGGAGCATGGGAGGGTCGTCGTCGAGACCGAACCCAACAAGGCCGCGGCGGCAGCCAAGTTCATGGAGGATTTCGTCCGAAGGGGAAGGAAGGGGATGTACCCGGAGTTCAAGGCCGTATCGGCGATAGAGCCAGATACCGCGATGAACCACGTGGACATCCAGGTCAAGAAGGGAACCGTCTCCAAGGCAAAGGTGAAGGAGGAGGCGGCCCGGTTGATAGAGCAGAATATCGATCGCAATCCCAAGTCGTCTTTCTATCACAAGCTCGTCCCGCCCAAGGTCACGAAGCGGGGGGTCGAGGTCAGGGCGATCGGAGCTGATGACAGATCGGAGCAGCTCGTGCAAGAGATCAACTCGCTCAAGGATGCACAGACCGGCAGCATCGCCGCGGAGGGCATGACGAGGATTGACCGGAAGGTTGCCCGAGACGCGAAGGAGGCGGTCATCGTTAAGTTCACTCACATCGGGATCCCGCCGCCGTTCACAGTCGGTCCGGGGCACACGGCAGCCTGCTACCTTTACGGCCCGCCAGAGAGTTGAGGGCCCTTGGAGAAGGCCACAGTAAGATGGTGAGATGATGGCGGTCCGCGAGTGGATCAAGGGGACATGGGTGGCGCTCGCAGTCACACTCATCTTTGCCCTTGTCTTTCTGTCCTTTTCCATCCTGTCGGCGGTGACTTACTCGCAGGTGATCGTGGCGCAGCAGAAGATCGTCCTCGAGAACCCCGTGAGGTCGGCAAGCGTGCTTGCGAACGGGACTGTGAAGATCGAGTTCAGCGTCAGTGTCGTCAACCCGAGCGGGTATGTCATCCACATCGCGACCCTCAGCTGGTACACTCAGATCGAGAATTCCACCGGAACCCCACCAATCATACCTTTGGCGAAGGAGCTCTTCTCAGCGAACTCTGCACTTACCATTTCGGCGAAGGAGACAAAGAACTACGTTTTTGACGCTTACATATCCGACCGAAGCATGTTGACCACCCTCAAGGGCTATGTGAACTTCAGCAATGCCCAAGGGCACAACATCACGCTCGCCACTGCCCCGTACTCGCACAGCTTCGACATTAGGGGGTGGCTGGATGATTTCAAGCACGACTATTTCAGAGAGGAATACCTGAACCAGCTGGTAGACATCGACCTCCCCTACACGTACCCGGAGGTAAGCGGATGAGGACCGAGCGGGCAGATGTCTACGGGATTGTGGCGTCGACTATCCTTTGCTCGACACCCATCGCATACATTTGCTTCGAGTTCGCCCTCCCTAACGTGTCCTTTCCCAGTTTCAGTAGCAACCTGCTCGTGGTTCTGGTCCTATCGATACTCGCGGGCATCCCCGCCGGCTATCTGAACAAGAGGGCGGATTTTGCGATCATTTCGGTGTTAGCCTACACCGCGCTGGGTTACGCGCTCGCGTTCACCTTCTACTCGGTCCCGTTCATGTTCTACCATGTGCAGCAGGTAATCCCCGGACTGTACTACGCGCTCTTCCTCAGGCTGACCATCACGCTGCTGTTCGTGTTCGTGGTCGGCGGGATAATGGGGATGACGGCCGGGCAGATCATCAGGGACTCAATCAGGCGCCAGGAAACCAGACTTCTTTGGGGGGAAGAGCCGAAGCCATAGACGAGCGGGAGTTCGGAGTGCGGCGAATCATTCCAATACCTGTCCGGGAATCCAGGGTAGCGAGGTCTGCAAATGGTCAAGAGGAAGATAATCGAGATTGACGAGGACAAGTGCACGGGCTGCGGAGCGTGCGTCACGCAGTGCGCCGAGGGCGCCCTGCAGATTGTGAACGGAAAGGCGAAGGTCGTGAACGACGTGTTCTGTGACGGCTTGGGAGCCTGCATAGGCGAGTGCCCGGAGGATGCATTGAGGATCGTCGAGCGGGAAGCCCCTGGATTCGATGAGGCAGCGACTGAAAAGCATCTCTCGAAGATGAAGAAGGGGGACGAGAAGAAGCCGATCGGGGAGGAGCCATGCGGCTGCCCATCCCACAACCCCATGATCCTGACAGCGTCGAGCACGAAATCCGGGCATGGTCGTCCCGAGGGGCGAGATGACCTGCCACCGAAGCTGACCAACTGGCCCGTCCAGTGGAGGCTCGTGACGCCCTCGATGCCCTTCTTCAAGGACAAGGATGTGCTACTGTCAGCCGATTGCGTCCCGTTCGCGTTCAGGGACTTCCACGGCAAGTTCCTTGCTGGAAAGCCCCTGATAATCGGCTGCCCGAAACTGGACGACCAGAAGGCCTATCTCGAGAAGCTCACCGACATACTCCGTGACGCCACCCCGAAGAGCCTCGAGATCGTGATCATGGAGGTCCCCTGCTGCTTCGGCCTGAAGAAGTTGGTCGATGAGGCGGTCCGAAGATCCGGCAAGAAAGTCCCGGTCAGGACGACGGTCGTTGGCATCAAGGGGAACATCGTCAGGATGGAGTGAGGGAGAGCCTCTCGCATAGGGATAGGGTATTCAATAAGGTCGTGCATAGCCGCGGCGATATGCCCCTGAAGATATCATGGACCAGGAAGGCGATGGAAGCCCCCGAGGAGGCCCGCGAAGGCCTCAGGGAGCGGCTGGAGAAGCTTCACGAGTACTTCCCGGAGATCAGGCTTGAGATGAGGATCGGCATCACCAGGTCATGCGACGGCCTCGCGTTCATGGCGAACGATGGCACTGTCAAGCTCATGGTGGACATGCACAGGTCCAGGGGAAGGCGCTGGAAGTTCCCGACATATTGGACCCTCGGCCACGAACTGATGCACCTGACTCAGTTCAACACCAAAGGTATCCCGAGCGGAGAGCGAGCTTGCGACGTCTACGCATTGGCAAGGCTCCCTCCGAAGCTCATCGACGAGCCTCCGACCTATCTGATCGTGCCGCCGGGGATAAGGAAACGCTGGCACGAGAACGGAAGATACGCGAAGCTTGCTCACGAGTTGGCGATCGAGGCAATCATCAAACGGCGGGCCGGCCTGAGGAGGTACGCCTCATGGTGGGACGACGAATTCGAGAGGCGTGCCTGAGCCGATAGAGGTTCAGTGGTCCTTTTCTTCAGACTTGCTCTCCAGTGCACTGACCCTCCGGAGTATCTGCTGGCTCCTGCTGAGGTATCCTGCGCCGATGAGACTGAAAGCGCCGAACGCTATGGTCACGCCTACCAACACGTAGATGGCCGTGAACAGGCGAGAGGCGTCACTCGTCGGGAAGTAGTCCCCGTAGCCCACGGTCGTGAGAGTGCACACAGAGAAGTAGAATGAGACGAGCCAGCTCCATTTCTCGAGAGTGTGATACACGATCGTCCCGACCGCGACCAGTCCGAATAGCGCGGAGAGCGCGGCGATCAGCTCCGTTTTCAAGTCCGACCAGCTGCGGATGAATCCTAGGTTCATGGCTGCGAATCGCCCGCCTCTCTAGATATAGACTAGTACAAACGCGGCGTGTCATCCAATGCCATGAGGTCCCTTTTCCCTCACGATTTCTTCCTGAAGGTCAAAGCGCCGATTGCCGTGGAGATTCCGCCGAGGAATGCAAGGAATGCCAATAGGAGGAGATCGCTGGATTTCGGTTCCCAAGAGTTGTCCAGTTCGTTGAGATAGAAGGCCAGGGGGGTCGCAAAAGCCATTATGCCCAGAATAACGAGACCTGCTGACCTGAGCGCCATGTTCTTCTTTTGCAGCCCGACCAGGATGAGGATGCCAGCTACGACACACAGAGTAATCAGGACCCCACCCCAGGCAATCGCGATGCTTGAACTGACTTGAACATCTGCCATCCGAACCACCTGTTGAGGACGAATCTCCTTCCATCTTCTAAGCTCTTTTCCTGGAATCATGGTGGATCCGCGATGTGTCAAACCACCAAGATGACCGGCTCGAGTGGAGCCTACTCCACGACCCTCTCAAGTACTCTGATCCGCCTCTCGGATGCATCCATTGAGACCTTCGCGTTCATCGGCATCAGCATGTTGTGTTTGCCGTGACCGCAGCAGAGTCCCCATATGGAAGGCCTTTTGGTGCCGCCCACGCGTTCGCGCACAATTTCCTCGACGCTCCGTGAGGGTCCCTCAGGTTTCAGGGTCTCGGAGATCTCCCCCATGATAATGCCGCTGGCCTGGTCCAGTTTTCTGGTCAATCGGAGCTGAGTGAGGTGAGATTCCAAGTAGTAGTAGCTCTCCCTGATCTCTTCCAGCATGAAGATCTTCCCCTTCGTGTCGATCTCGTATCGGCTCCCAAGGGTCCCGGTCACCATGCAGAGATTCCCCCCACAGAGCCTTCCAGATGCCTTGCCCTCGTTGATGGTCATGAGCATCATCCCCCCGGGCGGGTTCTTGATCTCACCGATCTCACTTTGGCCCATCAGCTGACGGAGCACCATCTCCAGCTCCTGCTTCCCGATCTTCATGTCCTCCGGCCCCTTTGTGACCTCAATGTCAACCACGGGGCCATGGAACGTGATCATGTTGCACAGCTGGTTCAGAGCCACATGATAAGCCGTGATGTCGCTGAACCCCATGAACACCTTGGGGTGGTCTCTTATCATGTCGTAATCCAGGAGGTCAAGGGTGCGCAGCGAACCGTATCCTCCAGTCGCGCAGAGCACCGCGTCTATCGAATCATCTTTGAACGCCCAGTTGAAGTCTTTTGCTCTCAGCTGATCTTCGGCTGCCAGGGCTCCGACCGTGAGGAGTTTCCGTGTGGTGTCCCCCAGGACCACCTTCAGCCCCATCTTCTTCAACACTTCCAGGCCCATCTGGATGCCGACATGGTCTGGATTGCTTGAGGGCGATATCACTGCAACCTTCGAGTTCTTCCTCAATCTTGCTGGCTTCTGGACGTTCAAGTTCTCCCCCGCTTGGCAGATGCCCTAGCAATGATAAAAAAGACGCGGTACCCGACATCAGAGAGACCGCACAGAGGACGCAATACCGCGAGGCCAGAAACACCAATGCGTGAGAGCTGGCGTAAAGGGATTCGAACCTGCTCTCCTGGCTAGAATCTGATTTGCATTCTGGAGTTCTCGGGAGAACGCATCAAACCCCTTAACGTCCTTTCTTAATCATTAAGCAATCCCGGCTCTTTGACATTGGAGGGGTTACGATGAAAAGCATGTAGGGTTCTATACGAATCAGTTTGCACAATACTCTTGATGAAGTGATAGGAAACTTCAAATACATTATGAATTATAATTCATAACTATGCCGAGGCCGAAGACCTGTAGGAGAATCTGTTGCGACATAGACTCCCGCTTCTTCAAGCCGAGGGGCATACCTCTTCGCGACCTCAAAGTAACCAATCTAGGTATCGATGAACTGGAATCTCTCAGACTCTCAGATCAATTGGGATTATCTCAGGTGGAAGCAGCCAAGAAAATGAATATTTCACAGCCGACATTCAATCGCATTCTCTCATCCGCCAGACAGAAAGTTGCTGATTGTCTGGTTGAGGGGAAAGCAATCAAGATAGAAGACGAATAAAGACATAAAAGAGAAAGAGAGGTTGATGAAATGAAAATATGCATAACGACGAGGGAAAAAGGTGGAATGGATGACGAACTCAGCGATCACTTCGGCGGCTCTCCGACATTTACGATTATTGACACGGAGACAAAGGATGTCAAGATAGTCCCGAATCAGAGCGACCATTTTGGAGGGGCCGGAAAGCCCCCGGAGCAGATTGAGAGTCTTGGAGCGACGGTCGTGATATGCAGAGGCATTGGACCGAAAGCGATGATCATGCTTAGAGATTTTGGAATCGATGTGTTTACCGGATCGACTGGGAATGTCAGAATTGCCTTCGATATGTGGTCGAGCGGCAAGTTACAGAAAGCGTCCATTCAGAATGCATGTCAAGGACACACGCACGACCATCATTGCCATTGAAGGCTCGGACATCATACCTGATTTCGGAGTCGCGTTCTCCCAAGTCTGGCAGGCATGGGAAGCCCCCGTCGCAGAATCCAAAACAGCAGATTAGATTTTAGCCAGTAAGACGAGAGCGGGCGTGAAGGGATTCGAACCCTTGACCACTTGCTTAGGAGGCAAGTGCCATGTCCTGACTAGGCCACACGCCCTTTGGAGAATAAACTTAATCACGCTAGAACGCGCACGCCGATATATAAATTGGGCTGGGATTGAGGAGGGCTTGACACTACTTCTTCTTCCGGTCCTCTTCGCTGAGCTCCTCAGGGGCCTTCTCCGGGGCCTTCATCGGGGGCTTCACCTTAGGAGCTTCCTTAGGGGTCTCCTTTGGGGCCTCCTTCGGAGCTTCCTCCGGAGTCTTCTTCGCCTTCTTCTCTGGAGCTCCCTCTTCTTTCTTCTCCGTCTCCTCCTTCTTCTCCGGCTTGATGTATTCCTCGATGAAGGAGACCGTCTCGGCGCCGAGCACGTCCCTCATGTCCGTGATGAACCTGAACTTCGTGATGAGCCACTTCTGGTCGTACTTGCACGCGTCGGGCAGCTTGAGCTTGAAGTCCTTGTTATGGTGCTCCACATCGAACCCCTCGGACGACCCGTAGGACATCTTCAGGAGGAGCTTGACTATCTCCTGCGGCTTGGTCGGCTTCTCGACGATCTTGTACTTGTACTTCACAGTCCTTCCCGCGAGCCTGTTGTTGAAGTCCACCCGGACCCTGCCAGCAGTGACGGCCGTTATGAAGGCGGGTTTGTTCTTGACAGTGACCTCGAGCCCTACCCTGGGCTCGATCTCCTGCTTGAGGAACTCACGGACGGGATGCAGCTCGACCAGCTTCGGATCCCTGGGGCCCGCGGCCTTCTCCGGTGGGATCACGATCTCGTACTCCTTGCCCACCTCGGCCTTGAGCATCGACTCATCCAGGCCGGGGAAGAGCCTGCCCTTCCCGACGATCAGCGGCTGAGGACCATACTGGATCTTCTCGTTGTACATGTCGTGCTCTTTGGCCAATGCCTCGCTCGTGGTGTCGTACAGCTCGTTCGGCTCCTGGATCCAAGCATCGAAATCCGCCAGGACGATGTCCCCTGCCTTTATCGAGGAGTCCTCTGTCTCGGCCTTCTCCTCTTTCTCGTGGTGCTTCTTCGCACCCTCTT
>Ga0315281_10003522_pt1 | contig 22884 bp, 12 predicted proteins | sample YL17G07_0_MG_FD_204540 | JGI IMG/M metagenome (GOLD analysis project Ga0315281, IMG submission 204540) | Sediment microbial communities from Yellowstone Lake, YNP, Wyoming, USA - YL17G07_0 | ecosystem: Environmental > Aquatic > Freshwater > Lake > Sediment | place: USA: Wyoming | collected... | reverse complement strand
CTGAGCGGCAGAAGGCGAATAAACTCCAGGAAGCAATGGACAAGATAAAAATACTGAGCGGTCTGCTTCCAATCTGCTCCCACTGCAAGAAGATACGCGATGAAAAAGGCTATTGGAACCAGCTTGGGATTTACATCGCCGAGCATACCGACACCGAGTTCAGCCATGGCATTTGTGATGATTGTCTCAAAATACTGTATCCAGAACATGCAAATAAAATACTGAAGGATGGGACCAAAAAAGAATAACAGATAACTCAACTCTTGACAATAGATTGAGCATTAAGATTCGGACAGGAAAAACGGGAATGACGAAAAAGAAAAAAATAAGCGCTAAACGGAAAAAGGCCTTACCGAAAAAAGATACAATGCTCTCTCCCGGGGTAGTATCGGGAAAAAGCGCTAAAAGGCTTGTGAAATCCGGCCTTTCATCGTCGGCTTCAGCGCATCGGCCGGTGAAAAAGGCCCTTGTTAATAAGAAAACCCCTGGCAGTCTTGCGACCGACTTTCGCAAGAAGGCAGAAGCGCTGATTACCTCACGGGCGCGATATTTTGACTTCTATGAGCTGTCGCCGGTCGGTTATCTCACCCTTGGTGATAAAGGGCTGATCCTTGAGGCCAATCTCACTGTTGCCGCACTGCTTGGCATGGCACGGGGTGCCCTGATCAAACAGCCTCTGACCCGCTTCATTCTTCCCGAAGACCAGAACCGTTTCCATCGTTTCAGTAAGCAACTTGCAAAGAAAGGAGAACCGCAGACGGTCGAGCTGAGACTGGTGCGCGAGGACTCCATCGTATTCTGGGCGCAGCTGCTGCTTATATCGTCGCGGACCGACGAGTACAGCATTGCCTTGAGCGACATCAGCATACGCAAAAAATCGGTTGAAACGCTGCACATAAAAGAACAGTTGCTCATTGAAGCGCAGCGCGTCGGGCAAATCGGCAGTTGGGATTGGGATGCGACAACTGACACCATTATCTGGTCTGATGAGTATTGTCACATTTTCGGCCTTGACCCAAAGCTGCCCGTCCCCAACTACATTGATCATCTGAAATTGTACACTCCCGAGAGCAGCGAGCGGCTCGATGCCGTAGTGAAAAAAGCTCTTCAGAACGAGGAACCTTATGAACTCGATCTTGAACTGTCCGGTCCAGGCAGCCGGACAAGGTGGATTTGCGCGCACGGTGAAATAAAAAAAGATGCAAGCGGCCACATCATAGGTCTTCGCGGTACAGCCCAGAATATCACCGAGCGCAAACGGGTGGAGGAGGAAAAGAGATGTGTCGAAGAGCGGTTCCGCAATCTTGTGGAGTCGACAAACGACTGGGTGTGGGAGGTCGATGAACATGCGCGTTATACCTATGCGAGTCCTAAAATTAAGGACTTGCTTGGTTATGAGCCTGAAGAAGTGCTCGGCAAAACACCTTTTGACTTTATGCGACATGAGGAAGCCAGCAGGGTTGCCGGCATATTCGGGCCGATAGCGGCCGCGCAGAAACCTTTTGTCGCCCTCGAAAACACAAATTTTCATAAGGACGGACATCCGGTCGTCATCGAAACTTCCGCTGCTCCCTTTTTCGACAGCAACCGAAATTTCCGCGGCTACCGCGGCATAGACCGGGACATCACCGCGCGCAAGCGTGCGGATAACGATATACAAAAACAGAGAAAACAGATCGAAGCCTTTTTTGATCACACAATAACATCGATGGCCTTTCTTGACAAAGCTTTTAATTTTATCCGTGTCAATAAGGCCTATGCGGACGCAGGAAGAAGGGACCCGTCTGAATTTCCGGGTCATAATCATTTCGAATATTACCCTTCGGACGCAAAGGCGATATTTGAAGAAGTAGTCCGGACAAAGACGGCCTTTCAGACGTTTGCCCGCCCTTTTACCTACGCCGACCATCCTGAGTGGGGAATCACCTACTGGGACTGGACACTTGTGCCTATACTGGATAATAAGGGGGAAGTTGAATTCCTTGTGTTCTCTCTTGTTGATGTAACCAAGGGCAAGAAAACAGAGGAGCTGATAAAGAACATCCTTGAAAGCGTTGATGAAGGTTTTCTCATCATCGATCCAGAGTATAAAATAATTTCCGCCAACAGGGCGTACTGCGAGCAAGCAGGAAAACCGCTGGAGAGCATTCTTGGAAGACATTGTTACGAGACATCTCATCATGCGACTATGCTGTGCCATGAACCGGAGCATATTTGTGGATGTAAACGCACCTTTGAAACAGGTGAACCGGCTTTCACTGTTCACACGCATACGGATGATAAAGGCAAACAGATTCAAGTAGAGATAAAGACCTACGCGATGAAGGATGAATCAGGGAAGGTGCAATCGGTCATCGAGGTCATCTACGACATCACAGAGAAAAGAGCGCTTGAGCGCCAGCTTCAGCACGCACAGAAGATGGAGGGCATAGGCACCCTTGCAGGCGGCATAGCTCACGATTTCAATAATATTCTGTCCGCCATCATCGGATACGGTCACGTGACCCTCATGAAGATGCCGCAGGACGACCCGCTCCGGATGAATATCGAACACATGCTGGAATCAGCGGACCGCGCAGCGGCGCTCACCCAGAGCCTTCTTACGTTCAGCCGCACGAAGATCACCGAGCGGAAGCCGGTTGACCTGAACAAGATACTTAAAAAGGTGGAAAAGTTTCTGGTGCGGGTCATCGGCGAAGATGTTGTGGTCAGCATGGTCCTGGCTGAGGGAGAATTGACCGTTTTTGCCGATGCGGGCCAGCTGGAGCAGGTGTTCATGAATCTTGCAACCAATGCGCGGGACGCAATGCCGAGCGGAGGTTCGTTTATGATCGAGACATCGATCATAGAGTTGGATAATGGATTTATATCAACCCATGGGTATGGGAAACCGGGGACCTATGCCATGATCTCCGCCACCGACACAGGTGTGGGCATGAACGAGGAAACAAAAAATCATATATTCGAACCCTTTTTCACGACCAAGGAGGTCGGCAAGGGAACAGGGCTTGGTCTTGCCATGGTGTACGGTATCGTCAAGCAGCATGAGGGTTTTATCAACGTCTACAGTGAACCGGGCAAGGGTACGACCTTCAGGATCTATCTGCCGTTGATCACGTCTGAGGCGGAGGATGAGAAGAGCGTGGTCATTTCTGAATATCCGAAAGGCGGCACGGAAACGATCCTGCTGGCCGAGGATGATGAAAATCTGAGAAAACTCACGGTGATCGTTCTTGAGCAGATGGGCTATACGGTGATAACCGCGAATGACGGCGAAGAAGCCGTGACTAAATTCATAGAAAACAAAAACAGTATCCAGCTTCTTATATTCGACATTATCATGCCGAAGAAGAACGGCAAAGAGGCCTATGACGAGATCCGGAAGGTGAGTCCCAAGGTGCCAGTGCTCTTTGAAAGCGGATATTCACCGGACATGCTGCGAGAGAAGACATTGATCGAAGAAGGCGCGGCTATAATTTACAAGCCGATGTCGCCGCATATTCTTTTGAAAAAGATAAGGGAACTCCTCGATCAGTCGCACCTCCTGTAAAAATGCTTTCTGCGGCCGTATGTTTTTCCGCTTATTCTCGTCACGGTGTCGGGAAAGCAGGCATAATTAGGGAAAGATATATTTCAATAAACATATTATGATAGTTTCCAACCTATAGAGTATTCAGCGAATTTTGTTGATATTCAAAAAGCTCATGGGTATAATAAAATTGGGATAGGCAATAATAAATAGTATGACAACCTCAGCAAAAAAAGTAAACTGATATGCAAGAAAACATAAACATGACGAGACCTTTTATCGGTCAGATATTACTAGATGGCGGATTTTTGTCCCGGCAAGACCTTGAACTGGCTTTGGAGGAACAAAAACGCACCAACGAACTCCTTGGTCAGGTGCTGGTCAGAATGGGTGTTATTGATCCGATAGGCATTAAAGCGGCACTTTCAGTGCAATCGTACCTCAAACTCGGCCGTCTTGAGGATGCCATCAGAATTGCAGCCGGTGTTCGTAGAAAATTGGGCGAACTACTCGTCCACTCCGGGCGCATCACGGACAGCCAGCTTGAACAAGCTCTCGCGGAACAAAAGAAAAGCGGTGAAAAGCTGGGTGAAGTTCTTATGCGTCTCGGTTTGCTTACGGAAGAACAACTCAACGGCCTGCTCTTTTTCCAGCGAATTCAGGGTGAGGCGACACCTTCTCCCGGCCCGCTCAGACTGGGTGAAATTCTTATTACCACGGGTTTCATCTCCCGCCGTCAGCTTGATGAAGCGCTTGCAAAACAGGCTATTTCCGGGAAACAGCTTGGAGAGGTACTGATCGAAGGGGGCTATGTCGGGCCCCGTGATGTAAAACAGTGCATGCGTCTTCAGGAAATGCTCCTTGCGGCGGTGCTGGCTGCCGTTTTAACGGCATGCGGCAGCGCCGGATTTGTCGATAAACCTGCCAACCCAAATACGGTGAAAACCGACCAAACGGTCGCTTTTGAAACACCTGAAAAGAAGATCTGACATTGGAACTGATGCGCACGTTGATTAGTCCAAGATAACATTCACGGGAGAATATTTGTGTACGAAAAAAAGAAAATTCTCGTAATTTGCCAATCAGCGGTTGGGCAAATGTATTTCGGTGTATTGCTTAACCGAATCGGGTACATGCCGGTTTTTTCGAGGACCGCGGGCGAAAGTTTATGGCTCGCGCGGGAAAACGTCCTTTCCTTGATAGTTTTTGACGGCAATCTGGACGATCGAGACAGGAGCGCCGCTGTTTCTTTATTGAGAAGTGAAAACTCGGTCAAACTCCTGCCTCTGGTAGTCATCCTTGCGAGCGAGGACGAAAAACTGTACGATTTATTGATCAACGAGGGATGCGCCGCCGTTGTTTCAAAACCCCTGGATGTCACACTCGTTTACGGCATCCTTGGCCGTTTGAGCGGAGAACCGAGGCAAACACCGAGAATTCCGGTTTCCATGCGCGTGGAGATTGAAGAACAGATCCCCGACAGATTTCTGACGAGCGTCAATATGTCCGAAACCGGCATCTATCTGCGCACGCATAAGCCAGTCCCTGAAAATACACTTTTGCACATTTCCTTTACTCTTCCCCACGATTTCGACAGAATCGAGGTCCTCGTCGAAGTGGTCAGAAAAATCCCTCTTGGGGTCCAGTTTGACGCGGAACCCGGGATAGGCCTCAGGTTCGTTGAGATTCCCGAATACACTAAAAATAAAATCAAAAACTTCGTAAAATGGACGTTGACCAATGACCTTGAGTGGGAATTGGAACTCGCCGATCACCAATGATCACATGGCTGGACAGGCTGTCGGAAGAATCAAACGTTTAGGCGGTACATTCGAACACCAAATTTAATTTTAATAACGCGGCGTTTGATCACATCGGCTGACCCTCAAAAGGCCGTATGAGAAAACTGTCATGAAGTATCCCGCCACTGCCCTGGATCCATCGCATCAACTCGTTCGGTCCGCTTAGCATTTTTGGTTCTTGCAGAACTGCAAAATGACGACCGTTATCGACGCGTTCTCCATGGAAATGTATTATAATAACAATATGTTCAGTTCGCAAGGAGAGGCCATGAATACGCGTCCCAGAATTCTCTGCGTCGATGATGAGCCCTTAAATCTGATGGTCCTGGAAGGCGTGCTTGTGCCGAAGGGGTACGAGGTCATCACGGCTGCCGGAGGTGGGAAGGCGCTTGATATCATCAGGAAACAAAAGATCGATATTGTGCTGCTGGACGTGATGATGCCGGAGATGAACGGATTTGAAGTTTGTAAAAAAATTAAGGAAAACGAGCGATACAGAGACATCCCTGTTGTCATGATAACGTCCCTCGCGTCAAAAGAGGACAGGATCAAGGGCATTGAAGCGGGAGCCGAGGACTTTATTTCGAAGCCCTTTGATCATGGCGAGTGCTCGCGAGAATAAAGATGCTGCTCATGTCAAGACAGAGGACGCTTTCGCCAATACGGTCCATGCGCTCGCGAGGGCGGCGGAAGCGCTTGATGAAGATACGGGAAACCATATCGTGCGGGTCGGCGAGTACGGCGGAGTTATCGCCAGAAAACTGAAGATGCCGGATAAGATTGTTCACGCCATTGTTCTGCAGGCCCAGGTGCATGATGTGGGAAAAATCCATATTCCTTCGCATATTTTGACAAAACCGGGAAAGTTGACGCCGGAAGAATGGGATGAAATGAAAAAACACACTCTGTATGGCGCGCGTATTCTCGGCAATCACGCCCGCTTTGCCATGGCGAAAACCATAGCGTTGACCCATCATGAGAGATGGGACGGCGGTGGTTATCCGCAAGGTTTCAAAGGAGAAGAGATACCGCTGGAGGGCCGAATAATCAATATCGCTGACCAGTATGATGCGCTGAGGAATGCCCGGGTGTATAAGCCAGCTTTTGACCATTCAAAAACATGCGAAATACTCATCAAAGGCGACGGAAGGACCATGCCGCATCATTTCGACCCCCAGGTGCTCACGGCGTTCAAGGAGACCGCTTCCCAGTTCGAGGAGCTTTATGCCAAGCTCAAAGGATAAACAGAATGCGAGATAAAACTATCTTTTCTCCCACCGTCAGAATCGGCCTGAAATTGCTTGCCTCCGTTTCCTTCACGGAACTGCTCATCATGGTTGTATTCAACTTAGTTCACATTGAGAATCTGTTGCCGCCTTCCCTTATCACTGTGATTGACGTCCTGACCTTGAGCGTAGTGACCTACGTCCTGATACTGTATTGGGTTGTTAATCCGATGAAGACGCTTACAGTCCTCAAGGAAGCAGAAAATTCCTTGCGGGCCGCCGCCTATGAATGGCGCAATACGTTTGATTCCATGAAAGACGGCGTCATGCTTTTGGACAGCGAGGGGAAAGTCCTGCGGTCCAATAGGTCTATTGCTGAGTTACTGGGAAAACAATTCGAAGAAATTAATGGACATCAGTGCCGGGAAGCAGTGCAAGGAACATCTGACGCCGGTAAGGCATGTCCGTTCGGACTCATGATGCAGTCACAAAAGAGGGAATCCGTCGTCCTCTCCCTCGGCGAACGCTGGTTTGAGGCCTCTGCAACTCCATCATTCGATTCATCCGGAAACATTACCGGCGCTGTCCACATAATGACGGACATCACAGAGCGTAAGAGATACGAGGAAACGTTGCGGGCCAGCGAGGAAATGCACCGACTGATTTTCCAGGGCTCTCCTGTCGGCATATTTCACTATGATGTCAATCTGATCATCACTGATTGTAATGACCGGTTCGTTGATCTACTGAAAACTGAGCGGGAAAAGCTTGTTGGGCTGGACATGCACACTCTGAGAGACCAGCGTGTGCTTCCGTCCATGAAAATGGCACTATCAGGCAAGGAGAACCGGTATGAAGGCGCGTATAAAGCAACAGCGAGTTTTGCAGAGATATGGGTTTCCATGCGGACAGCCCCGCTGCTCGATCTGGAAGGGGTTGTCAAAGGCGGAGTCGGGATAGTGGAAGACATATCCGAACGCAAATATGTTGAGGACAGATTAAAGGCCTCCGAAGAAAAATTCCGGACACTTTTCGAATCAGCCAACGATTCCTTATTCATCCTCGATCTTAATGGTAATATCATCGACACAAACCTGGACGGCTATGAGCACCGCGGGTATACAAAAGAGGAGCTGCTGACCAAACATATATCGGAGATCGACTCACCTGAAAGCGCCGCCAAAGCGCCTGAACATGTTGCGCAGATCAAAAAACTCGGCAAAGCCGTGTTTGAAGCCTCACATGTGAAAAAAGACGGTGCCGTCTTCCCTGTGGAAGTTAATGCAAGAGTCATAGATTTTGAGGGCAGGAAAGTGATCTTCAGCATCGTCAGGGACGTCTCGGAGCGCAAAAAAATTGAAGGACAGCTCTCGCAGATAACCCGCGAATGGGAGGAAACCTTTAACACCATTACGGACATGGTGACCGTGCACGACAAGGATTTTAATATCATACGCGCGAACAAGGCCGCGGAAAAGATCCTGGGGCTGCCGTTCCTGTCGGAAAACAAGGTAAAGTGCTTTGAATATTTCCATGGGACCGCATGCCCTCCGGGAGGGTGCCCGAGCTGCCAAAGCCTGATTACGGGAGGACCTTCCATATCGGAGATGTTTGAACCCCACCTGAACAGGTATATCGAGATACAGGCGATCCCCCGGCTGGACAGCAACAATCAGATTGCAGGGCTGATCCACGTTGTCAGAGACATCAGCGAGCGGAAAAAAGCCGAGGATGTCCTTAAAGAGGAAAAGAATAAGGCACAGACGTATCTCGACATCGCGGGAGTGATGATTGTGGCGTTGGATGCCGGGGGACGGATCACACTCATAAATAAAAAAGGACTTGAACTCATCGGATACGAAGAACGTGAGATCATAGGACAAAGCTGGTTCGATCTGTGCATTCCCGCACCGATGAGGGAAGAAGTGAGGGGTGTATTTAACGAGCTTATGACCAGCGGTATAATATCAGCCGAATATTATGAAAATCCGATTAAGACAAAAGATGGTTCAGAGAGGATACTGGCGTTCCATAACGTTGTAGTTCGCACGGAATCTGGTGAAATAACCGGTGTGCTTTCTTCCGGAGAGGATATCACCGAGCAAAAATGGGCGCACGATCAGCTGAACCAGCGTGTCCATCATGCGGCGCTCGGCGCCGATGTCGGTGTTGCGCTGACCCGGGGTGGTGATTTACGCGTCACCCTGCAGTTGTGCGCTGAAGCGATGACCCAGCATCTGAACGCGGCATTCGCCCGGATCTGGACGTTTAATGAACGTGAACGGGTATTGGAGCTTCAGGCGAGCGCGGGGATGTATACTCATATCAACGGCGCCCATGGACGCGTGCCCGTGGGCAAGTTCAAGATCGGCTTGATTGCCGCGGAACGAAAGCCTCATCTGACCAACCAGGTCATCGGAGACCCGAGGGTCGGTGACCAGGAGTGGGCAAAGAAGGAGGGAATGGTCGCGTTCGCGGGATATCCGCTGATCGTTCAGGACAGACTGGTCGGTGTAATGGCGATGTTCAGCCGCAGCCGGGTCCCCGAAGCGACGATGTCTTCGCTGGGCTCTGTGGCTGATGTTATCGCCCTGGGGATCGAGCGAAAAAATAATGAAGTGTCGCTGGAAACCTATAGTAAAGAGCTTTCCTCGCTTAATATCGCTTCCAATTCGCTGATGCTCATTATGAACCTGAAGGATATCTATCAGGAAACCTGCAATGTCATATATTCGGTGTTTGACGTCAAAATGATATGGCTCGGCATCATCGACGAGAAAACTTTTGACGTGCGGCCTGTCGCCTTTGCGGGTAAAGAGGATGGATATCTTTCAAATATAAAAGTTACCTGGGACAACTCTCCCTTTGGCATGGGTCCGACGGGTATGGCCATCAAGAGCAAAAAGACCTACAAAGAGAATACAACCGATACTGCCTTTGCGCCATGGTATTCGGAAGCGACAAAAAGAGGGTATAATGTTGTCGTATCAGTGCCAATTGTCTATGAGCGAGACAAGTGCGTGGGGGCTTTGAATTTATATAGCGACAATCAGGACTATTTTACCGTTGACCGGCTGAAGCTTTTCCAGATCTTCGCCAATCAGGCGGCCATTGCCATTGAAAACGCAAAGCTCATCGAAGGGCTCGAGGTAAAGATCGCCGAGCGGACAGAAGACCTGGAAGAGACAAATATCGAGCTCCAGACGATCAACCGTGAACTGAAGCTTCGCAGGGAAGAGGCGGAGTCGGGGAGCAGATCAAAAAGCGATTTTCTGGCCAACATGTCTCATGAACTTCGCACTCCGCTGAACGCGGTCATCGGGCTGAGCCAGGTGCTTCTGGAACAGACCTTCGGTCCTCTCAATGCAAAACAATCCGAGTACCTGGATGGGGTCAAACAGTCCGGCAATCATCTGCTCGAACTTATCAACGAAATCCTCGACCTCTCGAAGATAGAGGCAGGCAAGGAAGAGTTCGAACCAGCAGTTTTCCTGATGACCGACGCATTGAAGAACGCGTTCATGATGGTCCGGGAAAAAGCCATGAAACACGGGATCGAGCTTTTCCAGGATTTCGGGCCGGAGGTCGGATTGTTTTACGCCGACGAGCGAAGGGTCAAGCAGGTTTTGTTCAACCTTCTGTCAAATGCCGTTAAGTTCACAGAACCTGGCGGAAAGGTAGGACTTGAGGCGCATCAGGATGAGCGAGCTCTTACCATAACCGTGTGGGATACGGGGGTAGGAATACCTGAAAACAAGAGAAATCTGATATTTCAGCCGTTCCAACAGTTGGACAGCTCGTTATCAAAAAAATATGAAGGGACTGGCCTGGGGCTTGTCTTGTCAAAAAGGCTCGTGGAGATGCATGGAGGCACAATCACTTTCGGCCCCCGGGAAGGCGGCGGCACAAACTTTATGATCGCGTTGCCGGTTTTGAGCCATACACAAACCATGGTGCCGCCGCACACTGGCCAGGCACAAACACCACCTCGGGAGGAACGCGGCCAGGTTGTCGGAAAAAAGATCATGATCGCCGAGGACAATCAGTTGAATATGCTGCTTGCCGCAGACTTTTTGAAGGGACAGTCGTTCATAATCGTGGAAGCGGCGAGCGGCGAGATCGCGCTTGAAAAAGCCGCGCTGGAAAAGCCCGACGTCATCCTCCTGGACATCCAGATGCCCGGTATTGACGGGTTCGAGGTCATTCGAAGACTCAAGGGAAACAGCGCCTTAAACCATATTCCGGTCATAGCCATGACCGCCCTTGCCATGAAGGGGGACGAGGAACTGTGTCTGCGGGCCGGATTTGATGATTATATCAGCAAGCCGATAAACCTGCGGGAGATGCTGAACAAGATAGAGCGGAGGCTGGAACGTGAAAACAAACAGGAGTGAAGAACGGCCGAAGGTCCTGATCGTGGACGATGAACTATTGAACGTAAAATTACTGGAAGCTTACCTTCAGGATGAAGAATATCGGATAAGCACGGCATCATGCGGCGCAGATGCATTGCGTCTGATACACGAGGCCCCCCCTGACCTGGTTTTGCTCGATCTCATGATGCCCGGCATGCATGGCTTGGAAGTATGCGCCAGAATCAAAGAAAACGATAAGACCTCTTCTATATCTGTCGTGATCGTGACAGCCCTTGAGCAGAAGAGCAGCAAGCACAACGCGCTCCAGGCAGGCGCGGATGAAGTTATCTTCAAGCCGGTCGACAAGACCGAGATTCTCAGAAAAATACGTGAGGTGCTGAAAAAGAAAAAGGTCCAAGATGCGGCATCGGTGAGGGGAGGAGTGTCATGAGGTCATTCAGAGAGATCAAGGACAACTATCGTTTTACCGCGGAAGACGAACAGCGCCTTGCGGCAATGCGCGCCCTGATGGAAGATCACGGCGAAGAGGTCATGACCACGCTCGGACTCTGGATCATGGGGACGAGGGGCGCCGCCCAGTTCTTTACCGACGAGTCCAGGAAGAAGCACGTTTTCACCGCCCAGAAGGCCTGGTTCCTCGAACTTTTCTCGGGTACTTACGATAACCGTTTCTACGAGAAACTTATGCGCATCGGAGCATCACATGTAAGGCACAAGGTGGCGGCCCATTATATGAACCGCGCGGTGAACCTCGTCAAAAACGCCTGCATCGGCATTATCCAGAAGACCGAGGAAAACGTTACAGAGGCGACCAACAAGATAATCTCCGTCGGCAAGATCCTCGACATCAGTCTGGACGTCATCACGACGGCCTACATCGAGGAAGAAATGCGGACCTATTCGCCGGTCTACAAGGTAAAGAGCGCACTCATCAATTTTTCCGAGCGGTTTTCACAGGCCACGAATCTTCTCCTTGTTCTCGCCCTCATCGGCCTGACTCTTGGCGTTGTATGGCTTTTCCTGCAGGACGTCATGCATCTTTTGTCCGGAGACGTGGAGCGGGGTATTGTTTCAGCGCTTGGTTCCATGCTGCTGCTCTGGCTCATGATCGAGCTGATGAACACCGAAATCTCGCACCTTAAAGGCGGCAAGTTCCATATCAGCGTTTTTGTCGGCGTGGCCCTCGTAACCATGATACGGGAAACGATGATAGCCACGCTGAAACACGAGAAGCCGGAATCGATCTATTATCTTATTGCGGCCATTCTCGTCATCGGCCTGGTGTACTGGCTTGTGGTAAAGACCGAGGACAAAGAAAAATAGGGGATGTTCTCGCAAGGAATGAAGACGACGCATCTCTGCCGAAAGGTTTTATCATGTCCTTGAATCATTCAAATAAAGATCAACAGATAGTGGTCAACTTCCGGATTTATCTCATAGCGGCCTGGACAATCCTGATTCTGGGATTTATTGTCTTCGGCATGCATGTTTCGCGGAAAAAAATCGAAGAAGAGGCCCGTATTCAGGTAAGCACGCTTTTTGAACAAAACCTTGTCTACAGAAGATGGGCCGCAAGCCATGGCGGAGTATATGTGCCGGTTACGGACACCTTTAAGCCCAATCCTTATCTCATAACGCCCAACAGGGACCTGACCGCGACGAATGGCATGAAACTGACGCTGGTAAATCCCGCATGGATGACAAGACAGGTGTTTGAGCTTCTGAATAAACAGATGGAGCTTCCCATAATAAACCGATTAACGAGCAATCGATATCTGAATCCCGCGAATAAACCCGATGAATGGGAAGAAAATGCCCTCCTTTTCTTTGAACAAGGGAAGACGGAAATGGGCGATATAAAAGTTATAAATGATCAGCCTTACATGAGGTTAATGAAGCCGATTGTTATAGAAAAAGGATGCCTCAAATGTCACGGTCATCAGGGTTACAATGTTGGCGACATCAGGGGTGGGATAAGCGTATCTATCCCTATGAAACCATACTATGATGCTCTTTCCTCGGAAAAGCGGTCGGTCATTATCAGCTATTTTGCCTTCTGGGCCATTGGGATGGGCTTTATCCTTTTCTTTACGGGAACAGTAAGCAGGCAGCAGATAAAAATCATTGAAAGCAATGATGCCCTGGAAAAAAAGAATGATGAACTGTCTTTGATTTTCCAGGTGTCGTCGGCGACCAGCAAGACGATGGATATGGACAAGCTTCTCGCCGATATATTGAACATAATTACCAGAACAGGCGTATTCAGTGTCGAGCATAAGGGAGGTATTTTTCTGGTGAGGGACGAGCGGCTGGTCCTGGTGTCTCACATCGGCCATACACAGGAATTCCTCGATGCTCATAAAGAGATAAAGATAGGAGACTGCCTCTGCGGCCTTGTTGCAAAAACCGGGGAAATACTCATATCGAGGAATTCCAGTATCGACACGAGGCACACGATAACCTATCCCAATACGACGGCCCACGGCCATATTATCGTGCCTCTGAAGACGGCCGACGAGATTATCGGTGTTTTGTATCTTTATGTGCCGGCTGATATCGATCTGGGCGAGGGTCTTGTCAAAACGCTGCTCTCCATCGGAGAGGTAGCGGCTATAGCGATCAGTAACGTGAGGCTCTATGAAGAGACAAAAAAATTGTCGCTCCATGACCCGCTTACCGGTCTTGGAAACAGGCGAATGATGGAAATTACCCTGGAAAGCCTCTTTGAAGCTGTTAAACGGTATGGACGCAATCTCTCGGCCATCATGCTGGATATCGATTTCTTTAAGAAATATAATGATACGAACGGCCATCCCGCGGGAGACCAGATGCTCGCTGTTGTTGCGAAGATTATGCTTGGAGAGATAAGGAAGTCGGACATTGCCGTGAGATATGGAGGAGAGGAATTTATTATCCTCCTGCCTGAAACAAGCCTGAAAGACGCGGGCATTACCGCCGAACGAATAAGGAGGTCCATTGAAGCGAAAGCGGGGATAACCGTCAGCCTCGGCGTCTCATCCTTTCATCGTGATATGAAGGACAAGGAAAGCCTCGTCAAACAAGCGGACCATGCTTTATATCAGGCAAAGCAAAGCGGCAGGAACCGCGTTGAAGTGGACGAAGGAGAGGCTGATGCTTAGATTCCGTTCGCTTTCGGCAAAACACGTATTCATAAGCCTCGTCATCCTCATGTTTATCGGCTTTTTCGTTGCCGTCAGCTTTAGTTTTATCTATCACACGAAGGGCGAGGCCGCGAAGATCAATTCCGCTGGACAACTGAGGTTTATTTCATTCAAGATGGCCTGGTATGCCCGGAATATTGCGGAAAATATTGACAAGCCGCAGGGAAGGGCCGTGAAGACCGAACTCGGACGGGAAATTCAGGGCTATGACCGGCTCATTGAGGAACTGGAGAACGGTATTCCTGAGCGTAACATCAAGCCCATGAGTTATTACCAAGAAGCAATTCCGCTCTTCAAGAACCTGGCGGCAGAATGGCAAGAGGACTTGAGGCCCCTGCTCCTGAAAATAGCGGGCCTTCCCGAAGGGGCCACCGAAAAGCCGGCGCGGGAATTACTCCGCGACTATGATGCGAAGATACAAACGTATGCGTCGAAGAGCGACCAGCTTGTAAAAAACATTGAAAAGCACTCTGAAGAAGAGTTTGCGGGCTTCGACAACATCAGGGTGATGATACTGGTAATATTCATCATCGGCGCGGTCGTCATCGGCTGGTATCTCAAGAGGAGCGTCATCAGGCCGTTGCAAGCGCTCACGACGGCGGCGCTCAGGATGAAGCAGGGGGCTTTCAGCGCTGTCGTCCCGGCGCAAGGCCTTGACGAGATCGCCATTCTTGGAAGCGCGTTCAACGAGATGTCCCGGGGGCTGGCAACGCTCTTCATCGAAAAAACGAGACGGCTTCGGGAACTTGACGTGCTGAATATCATCAGCCGGGCAGCAAGCGAGTCCCTGGCGATTGAAATTATGGCAGACAGAATCCTGGACGCTATCCTGAGCCTGGAGCCGCTGGCCCTGGAAAAAAAAGGCGCTATTTTTCTCATTGATCAGGATTCAAAGACGCTCAAGCTCGCTTCGTCGCTGAATTTCGGACAAGAACAGGTTGAGGGCTGCGCAACAGTGCCCTATGGCGAGTGCTTGTGCGGGATCGCGGCGATGGAGGAACGGACGGTCCTGTCCAACAGTAATAGGGAAGACAAAAGACATTCCAAGAAATATGGCGATGCGAAAGAGCACGGTCATGTCATCCTTCCGCTCAAGTCCCGGGATAAGATGCTCGGGGTCCTGTGTCTCTATCTGCCGGCGGGGATGAAGCCCAATGATGAGGAACTGCGGCTCTACACGTCCATTGCGGACATCATTTCCGTATCTCTCCAGAATGCGTTGAACCATCGGCGGGTCGCCATGCTGGCCCAGTCCCTGGAGAGCAGCACGGATGCGATAGGCGTCGTCGATATTCGTGGGAATATCCTGCACGTCAACCCTATGGCGCTGAACGAATTCCGATATTCGAAAGAGGAACTGATCGGACTGCCGGCTTTCAGCCTCTACTCATCCAGAAACACGCTTCTGAGGGAGGACCTTGTAAAAAAGACGCTTGAAGGGGGATGGTTCGGCGAACTTACGCTGAAAAAGAAGGATGGGGCCGAGTATCCCGCCCTCGTCACGACCTCGCCGGTCAAAGACGAGTCAGGTTCGGTGATCGCTGTCGTCTGCATCGCGCGGGACATCACGATACTCCGGTATGCCGACGAGGCCATCCGCATTTCGGAGGAGAAATACCGGACCCTCGTAGAGGAGGTCAGCGACGGCGTATTTATCACCGACGACAAAGGAGACTTCCTTTTCGCGAACAAGGCGCTGGCCCGCATCCATGGCTTTGAAAAACCGGAAGAGCTCATAGGAAAAAATATAGTGCAGTTTGTCGCGCCGGAGAACAGAAATGAAGTGATGCTTCATTTTAAGGAAAGCATCGATAAAATTCGGTCACCCGGCAACCTGGAAATACACATTCTCAAAAACAATGGGAGCTCGGCTTTCATCCAGCTCCAGCCCGAGCTGGTCATGGAGCATGGAAAAGTCATCGGCTCGCGGGGGTTCATCAGGGACATCACCGAGCGCAAGCGCAGCGAGGATGGGTCCCGGAAGAGCCAGGCGTTGCTGCGGAGCATCATCGATAACGCCGCCGCGGTCATTTATCTCAAGGATATGGACGGACGGTATTTACTGGTCAACCACCGGTACGAAGAGTTGTTTCATGTTTCACGGGCCGAGATGATCGGCAAGAACAATTACGACATGTTCCCGGGGGCGGCCGCGGACCTTTTCCGGGAGAACGACCGGAAGGCGCTTGAGGCGGGGGGCGCTGTTGAATTCGAGGAAACCCTGAGTCATGACGATGAGACCCGCACCTACCTTTCCAACAGGTTCCCTCTCTACGACGCCTCCGGCGCGCCTTACGCCATGTGCGGCATTTCGACTGATATAACCGACCGTAAAAAAGCGGAGGAAGCGCTCTTTCAGTCGGAGGCGAAGTTCAGGACCCTTATCGAGAATGCCCCCATAGGCATCGGTATCGGCACGCTGGACGGCAGGATCGCCGAAATAAACCAGGCAGCCGTCAAAATGTTCGGTTATGATTCGAAGGAGGCGTTTCAGGAAAAACCCATTGCCGCGCTTTACCGCAATAGCGAGGACAGGAAGGGATTTGTTGACGCTCTCAAGCGAGAGGGTTTCGTAATGAACTACGAAGTCCAGATGAAACGCGGGGACGGGTCCCCGATGTGGTGCTCCATTACTTCCGTGATTCATGGAAAGGAAGAAGGGTCGCAGCGGCTGATTACCATACTGCAGGATATCACCGAACGCAGGAATTCGGAAGAGACCATAAAAAGATACAGCGAGGAATTGTTGGCGCTGGCGGACGCCTCGAATGTCGTGCTTACTTCTACTACTACGAAAAAACTGTATGAAACAATATGTGAAATCGCCGTGAGGAACTTCAGCCTGAAAATGGCATGGCTGGGACTGGTTGTCAAGGGCAGCTATGCTGTGAAGCCCTCTGGGCAGTATGGCTTTGATGAAGGGTATTTGGAAAATATGCGGATTACCTGGGACGATGCGCCGACGGGAATGGGCCCAACCGGCATGGCGATAAAGACAAAAACCGTTCATGTAACGAATGACATGGCGACTGACTCCCGGTTCGCGCTGTGGAGAGGAAAAGCCGAAGAAAGGGGGTTCCATTCATCTTTGGCGGCGCCGATGATCAACTCCGAAGGGGCGGTAATTGGGACCATTAATCTTTACAGTGAAGAAGCCTATTTTTTCACGGCCCAGCGCCAAAAACTCTTTCAGGTCTTTGCGAACCAGGCGGCCACGGCAATCGAAAATGTTCTCCTGGTGGAAGGCCTTGAGCAAAAGGTCTCCGAACGGACCCAGAAGCTTGAAGAGGCAAACCGCCAGCTGCATATCCTGAATGAAGAACTGGCGCTTAAGCGAGGAGAGGCTGATACGGCAAAATTGCAGGCCGAGACCGCGAACCGGGCCAAGTCCGACTTTCTCGCGAACATGTCCCATGAACTCAGGACGCCGCTGAACGCCATCATCGGGTTCTCCGACGTCATGAGCAACGGAATGACCGGCACCCTGACCGACGAGCAGATTGACTTTACACGAGACATCGGAAAGAGCGGGAAACATCTTTTGACCTTGATCAACGACATCCTCGATCTGTCAAAGGTGGAATCCGGGAAAATGAAGCTGGAGCCTGGCACATTCAGCGTGAAAGAATTGATTGAGAAGAGCCTCATGATGTTCAGGGAGAAGGCGATGAGGCACCATATTCATGTCGATTACCGTGTAGAGGACGTGATCACGGACATCATTGCCGATGAAATGAAGCTGAAGCAGGTGCTGGTGAACCTGTTGAGTAATGCGCTTAAGTATACCTCGGACGGTGGCTCCGTGCGCGTCGCTGCGCGACGAGTTGGAAGTCAGGAGTTCGGAGTTTTGAGTGAAAAAAATAGTTCGGAACGGGAGAAAAATTACTCCGAACTCCGAACTCAGCACTCCGAACTCGACGCTGATCTCATAGAGATCAGCGTCGCTGACACCGGTCCGGGCATCAGGCCCGAGGACATCCCGAAGCTCTTCCAGCCCTTTCAACAGCTTGAAACGACATTGTCCAAGAAGGTCCCAGGCACAGGGCTCGGGTTGAACCTTTGCAAAAAGTTCGTGGAGCTCCATGGCGGTAAAATATGGGTCGAGACCGAGGTGGGGAAGGGGAGCAGGTTCATATTCATGGTCCCCGCTTCACAGGGGGAGGTGCGTGATGCGGGATAGTTTGCGAAAGCATAAGTATCAGCTGCGTAATATCATGGTTGCGGTTGCTTCAGGATTACTGCTCTGGGTCGTTAATGCCGTTGTGCTGGTTGGTGTTTTTCATAGGGGAACGGTTGAGGAGCGGATATTTCACCCTGACGCATACAGCATTTTTACCCTGCTTATAATAATTCTCGCCTTCACAGCATACGGCATCCTTAGTTATTGCGGCATTGCCAAACGCAGACTGCTGGAGGATTCCCTGGAGGAGTCCGAGGAGAAATACCGCAACCTTTTTGAAAAGACATCAAATGCAGTCATAATTTATGATGCGGAGACGATGAGGTTTGAAGATATCAACAGCGCATGTTTGAACCTTTACGGCTATACGAAGGAAGAGTTTCTTCTTCTGACGCCGAAAGACATATCGGCGGAGCCGGAAAAAGCCGAGAGGGGCGTAAAAGATGTAATTGCGGGAGAGCCTGAGGCCGGGCATGTCCCTTTGCGTTATCACAAAAAGAAGGACGGGACGGTATTTCCCGTGGAGATATTTGCGGGGACTTTTATTCATAAAGGGAATGAAAAGATATTCCAAACCGTAATTGACTTGACCGAGTCGGAGAATATGAAAGATGCCTTGCGGACGGCAAAGAAGGAATGGGAGCTTACCTTTGACGCAATATCCGATCCCTTGTTCGTTCATGACAGTGAGTTGAATATTGTAAGGGCAAACAAGGCATATCAAGAGGCGTCTGGACTGCCTTTCAGTGAGTTAATAGGAAAGCCATATTATGAAGTCTTTCCGAAAATGGAAAGTCCATTTAACGGATGCCTCAAGGCGTTGAAATCGCGAGAAGTAGAAAAAGAAATAGAAGTTTTAACACCTATTGGCAAAATCTACAAACTACGGTTTTACCCTATAAAAATGCTAATGGCGGACAAAAAATATTCCATTCATATACTGGAAGACATCACCGAGAACAAACGAGCAGAGGAAAATTTGAGAAAGTCGGAGAAAAAATACAGAGATCTTACCGAAAGTACGAGCGACTGGGTATGGGAACTAGACGAAAACGGCATTTATACCTATGCAAGTTCCAGGGTCAAAGACCTGCTTGGCTACGAACCGCGGGAGATTATCGGCAAGTCTCCCTTTGATTTAATGCATCAGGAAGAAGCAAGACGAGTTGCGGAGGAATTTAGTGCTATTGCAAAAGCAAAAAGACCATTTGCAGGACTTGAAAATACCAACTTGCATAAAGATGGACGTCTTGTAGTTTTGGAGACAAGCGGAGTGCCCATATTTGACGCTGAAGGAAATTTTAAAGGTTATCGAGGCATTGATCGCGACATCACCGAACGCAGGAGGGCGGAAGAGACTTTAAAAGAGAGCGAGAAGCGATATAAGCGCCTCATAGAAGCGAACACGGACTATATCTTTACGGTAGAGGTTAAAAATGATCAACCCGTAAAAACAACGCACGGTCCGGCCTGTGTGAAGATAACGGGTTACACCTCCGAGGAGTATGAGAAAAATCCGAAGCTGTGGATTCAGATGGTCCAAGAGGGGGACAGGGATGCGGTCATAAGGCAGGCGGAGGCCGTCTTCTCAGGGAAGGCAAAGCCGCTTGAACACAGGATCATCACGAAGGAAGGCCGTATCAAGTGGGTCAGTAACATTCCTGTCCCTCGTTACGATGGAAAAGGCCGCCTGATTTCGTATGATGGCCTTATATCCGATATCACAGAACGGAGGAAGGCCGAGGAGTTTATCAAGGACATCCTTCAAAGCGTGGGCGAGGGTTTTCTCGTCATAAATACTGAATATAAAATCATGTCCGCAAACAGGTCGTATCTTGAGCAGGAAAAGGCGGATATTGAAGACGTCCTCGGCAGGCACTGTTATGATGTCTCGCATCACAGAGACAATCCCTGTTTTATGGAGGGCGAGGAATGTGCGCCGAAACACACCTTTGAAACGGGCGCACCTTATACAGCCATGCATACCCATTATGATAAAGACGGCAATCCGATTTATATTGAAACAAAATCCTTCCCGATGAAGGATATGTCAGGAAAGTTTTACGCGGTTATTGAGACCCTGGATAACATCACTGAAAAAAGAACACTAGAAGGTCAGCTCCGTCATGCCCAAAAGATGGAGGCCGTCGGCACGCTCGCGGGAGGCGTGGCCCATGATTTCAACAACATCCTCTCTGCAATCATCGGCTACGCGCACATTTCGCTCATGAAGATGAAGCCGGACGACCCGGTCCGGTACAACATCGACCAGATTCTCGCGTGCTCCCAGCGCGCTACCGCGCTCACACAGGGCCTGCTCTCGTTCAGCAGGAAACAGGTGATCAACCCCGTCCTGCTCGACCTGAACGAGCTGCTGCGGCGGTTTGAGAAGTTCATCTTGCGGCTGATCCGGGAGGACATAGAATTCACGTGCCGCTACGGCGCCGGCGCCTTGACGGTCATGGCGGACAGCGGCCAGATCGAACAGGCGATCATGAATCTCGTGACCAACGCGCGCGACGCCATGCCCGCGGGCGGCCGCCTCATGATCGAGGCGAACTTGGTGCGACTGGACAAGGACTTTGTCAATGCGCACGGCTACGGTGTTCTCGGTGAATTCGCCCTCATCTCCATCTCGGACACGGGCATCGGCATGGATGAAACCACAAAGGCCCGCATCTTCGAGCCGTTTTTCACGACCAAGGAACAGGGAAAAGGGACCGGGCTCGGCCTGTCCATAGTGTACGGCATCATCAAAAAGCATGACGGGTTCATCACGGTGTACAGCGAGCCGGGGAAAGGGACCACATTCAGGATCTATCTGCCGGTCTCGCAGGCGAAGGCGGCTCCGGAGGAAACGCATACAGAGGAACCTGTCCCGTCTCTGGAGGGCACGGAGACGATCCTGCTTGCCGAGGATGATGAGGCTGTCAGAAGACTGACCAGGACCGTTCTTGAGAATTTCGGCTACACGGTCATCGAGACAATTGACGGGGAAGACGCCGTCTTAAAGTTTATTGCCAATAAAGACCGCGTCCAGCTCGCGATCCTTGACGCGATCATGCCAAAGAAAAACGGTGGAGAAGTGTTCAGGGAGATCAAGGCGTTGAAGCCGAATTTCCCGGTCCTTTTCATGAGCGGCTATCCCGGGGAGATCGTGGGCAAACAAGGGCTCCTGGACCCGGGGATCAATTTCGTGCCCAAACCGATCTCGCCCTCGGATCTTCTTAAAAAAGTGCGGGAAATGCTGGGAAAACGAGTCTAAGTCTAGCGCGGGCTTTAGCCACAAAAGATCCACCCCCTCACCTCGGTCCTCTCCCTCGTCGGGGAGAGGATGCAAGCCTCCCTCGCCCCTTGCGGGAAAGGGCTGGGGTGAGGGGGCTATTCAAGTGTAAACATTCGCGCAAACATGTCAAGTTCTAAGGAGAAATAGCACAATGAACAGGACAATAAAACAATGCGAGCACCTATAAAAACATTCGGGAATGACGAATTGTATGTATGAGTTTCATGATCAGTAGGGTCAACTTGAATGTATATTGAAATATGAAGAAGGCTGCCGTGAAGTTCATCCGCGGCACTTACACATCAACTGGAGAAGGCCGAATATGAAATTTAAACTGCTGTCAATCGTTGATAATAAGCTGGGCCTGAAATGGAAAATTATTATCGGGCTGGGGGCGCTTTTGCTCTTTGCCCTCCTTGTCATGGGAGGGGCCATCTATTTTCAGGGAATGACCCTTGCAATTAATGAACTGCTCGAATCGACGGGAAAGAATATCGAAAAAGACGCAACTAAGATAGAGCTCTTTATAAAGAGCTCAAACGATAACCTGATGGTGATGACAAATACTCCGCCCATTCAGGGGATCATCAGGGCAAGGGACAATGCCGGAATAGACTCGCTGACCGGAGACAAGGCTGAATATTGGTATGCGCGAATGGCGCAGATATTCAGCGCATTTTTGCGATATCACCCTGAATATTTTCAATTGCGCTATCTTGACGAAAAAGGCTATGAACTCGTGCGCGCTGATATGACAGGAAAGGCCGTGAAGATCACACCGCGTAAAGAGCTTCAGAACACGGCGCAATATCCTTATTTTACCGAGGCCATGAAGCTCCGGCGGAACGAGGTCTATTATTCAGAGGTCAACTTGAACCGCGAACACGGCGTGATACAAGGAACCCACACACCGGTATTCAGGATCGCGACCCCGGTTTATGACGCGCGAAAAAAGGCGAGGGGTGTTGTTGTCGTCGGTATATTGGCCGAAGCCATGTTTTCGGAAATCAGGACGGCGAGCGGCGAGACAGATAAATATGTCATCAACAAGGAAGGCTATTTCCTTGTTCACCCGGACAGCTCAAAGGAGTTCGGTTTTGAACTCGGTTTTGACTACAGAATTTCGAATGCAATGCCTGATATCGCCGATGAAATAAAAACGCGGGATTTTAACGTTAAAAACCACAAAGAGGAAAAACATATAACCTGAATCTTGCACGGAAACGTAGCTTTCCCAATGCGTCGGTGTTACTTTTATGCCCGCCCCCGCCACACAACCCTTGACAGGCAATATTCCCTCTCA